>Ga0209061_1003883_pt1 | contig 15367 bp, 14 predicted proteins | sample Coa_R1_10_FD_187157 | JGI IMG/M metagenome (GOLD analysis project Ga0209061, IMG submission 187157) | Surface soil microbial communities from Centralia Pennsylvania, which are recovering from an underground coalmine fire - Coalmine... | ecosystem: Environmental > Terrestrial > Soil >...
AAACGCAGGCGTTCCTCCATCACCGAACTCGCTTTCCACGGCATCGCCACCTTCCCCATGCAATTGCATGGGGAAGGTGTTACCCATGTATCCGGTACAAAACGTCACCCCTGTCTCGGGTCGGTCAGTTTCGGGATTCTCTCCGGCGCCCGCGCGGTCGCCGCTTCTGTGCAGGAAACGGGCGGGCTTGCGGCACGATATCCGCACCTTGCGAGGCGCGCGCCGACCAAAATTTGCGTCCTTGCCGTTCTCTTCACGGCATTTTTCTCCAACCGATCCGCACTTGGGCCCGGATGGTACGATTGCGCAAAGTGCGGGCAGGCAAGGTCTATCTGATCGTGGGAGGCACGTTGGTTCGGAACTGCTTCGCTTAAGCGATTCGATCCATAGGAGATGATAATCGGCGGCTGGCTGGCTGCGGAGCGTTAGGATCTCACGGAGCAGCTGTTTCGAAGTGTCCTGGTCTACACGGCTCGGTCCGCGCGCCCCCGGGCACAAACGGTCCGTCAATTAATCCGTCATGTAGCGGGCACGCTGGACAGCCCACTCGTGGTTTTGCTCGAGCAGGACGGCGTTGACGAGGCGGACGATGGCGTCTTCGTTGGGGAAGATGCCGACGACCTCGGTGCGCCGCTTGACCTCGCCGATGAAGCCCTCGATCGGATTGATGCTGTGCGGCTTGGCGCGGTGCGGGGGCGGGAAGGTCGTGAAGGCGAGCACGTCCGTCTCAGCACCGTCCATGAAGTCGGCAAGCTTGGGCAGCTTGAGGCGCAGTTGGTCGGTGACCCAGCGCCACTGCGTCCTGGCGGCCTCCGCGTCGTCCTGCGCGAAGGCGGTGGCGATAAAGGCGCGCCGTCTCTGCCGGCCGGCATGCGCCAGTACGTTGTCGTAAATATGTTTGTGCAACGTACCGCGACCCATGCCGCGCATGCCTCGTCGACACCGCTTCTGATTGCGGTGCCATCCGGCGGCGACTACGTCAAAAGGCTTTGAAAAACAGGGCTATCCGGCCGTGGCCGGATGCGCTAATAAACCAGCACACGTCAGTTACCTTTCGACTGCGCTGTCTTTGCCCGGACCCCGCGATGTCGACTGCGTTGCGTATCACCCATGGCGTCTTCGGCCGTGTCGCGCTGCTCGACATGGACCGCTCGCTCGTGCGCCACGCGCATCCGCATTGCCATGTGCTGATCAAGGCGGACGGTGCCGACACTCAATTCGCAGTCGGCCACAAACTGGTTGAACTTACCGACAGGCAGGCGGTGCTCATTAATACCTGGGAGCCACACGCCTACGTTCATTATAAGGAGCGACCGCGGACAATCATTCTGGCGCTCTACATCGAACCGGAATGGCTGAAGACCTTCCGTCCGAACTGGGTGGCGAGCGGCGGGCCGGGCTTCTTCGAAAATCCGGCCGGCGAGTTGTCGCCGCGCATAAGGCGTCTGTCGATGGATCTGGCGACCATGATGCTCGCCGATCCCGGCGCGACGTCGGAGCAGGAGCGACTGCTCTCTGACCTGATGATTTCGGTGATCGAGCGTTTCACGCCGTGGCGCACCTTGTCGCGGCGGCTAGTCGAGATCGACCGCAACCGCGATCGCTTCGACTGGCGTATCCGCCGCGCGGTCAACTTGATCCGCGTCGAACCGATGATTGCGTACGATATCAACGCGCTGGCGAAAGAAGCTGGCCTGTCGCGCGCGCACTTCTACCGACTGTTTGAACGATCCACCCGTATGACGCCGAACGTCTATCTCAACTTGCTGCGCATGGAACTGGCGGTCAAATCGGTCGTGCATACAGAAGAGAGCTTGGCCAGCGTCAGCGACCATCTTGGCTTCAGCGCGCCGGGGCATTTCACCCGCTTTTTCCGCGATCATGCCGGCGTCACACCCAGTGAATTTCGCCAAGTCGCGCGCATGGGCTCAGCCGCGGTGGCCTGAAGGCCTTCCGTCTTAATTGAGCGAGACGCGCTCGCTCCAGTCTTTCCGGGGCGCAAACATCGAATTTGCCCGCTGTATCAACACGCAACTCGCGCCATAGCCGACTTGCGCCCGGAATCCAGTGCCTAGTCTCGGCAATTGCGGTGACCAGTGTAATATAGCTGAAAGATCGGTCGCGCCGGCCACAAAATGAGACTCTTTGGTAAGTCGTGAGACAGGGCGGCATCGCCCTCATCCCGGCGTCATGACACCCTTTCAGCGAAAGCGCCTGTTAGAAGAGCGCCCCAGAGGATGTCCAAGGTTGTGTCCGTCCCGAGCGCCCAGTGGTGCGGCCAATCAATCGAGCGCGTGGAAGATGCCGCGCTGCTGACAGGTCGCGGCCGCTTCATCGACGACCTCGGCGTCAAGCCCGGCACGCTGCACGCCGCCATCCTGCGTTCACCCCACGCCCATGCACGCATCTCCGCTATCAGGGTTGAAGGTGCGCGGAAATTGTCGGGCGTGGCCGCCGTGCTCACAGCGGCGGAGGTCCTTGAACTCTCGGCAAGTCTGGTTGTCGCTGTGAAAGCGCCAATTGAATGCTGGCCAATTGCTGTCGACCGCGTGCGTTATGTAGGCGAACCAGTGGCCGTTGTGGTCGCCAGTAGCAGGTACGTTGCTGAAGACGCCCTCGACCGTATTGAGGTCGATTATGAGCCGCTGCGTCCCGTGATCGACCCCGTCGCAGCACTCGATCCGGCACAACCGGTCTTGCACGATGGCCTAGGCTCGAACTTGGTCAGCGAGCGAAGTTTCCGCTATGGCGACCCCGACAGGGCATTCGCCGATGCTCCGCACCGCGTATCAGTTACGGTGCGCTACCCGCGCAATTCCTGCACACCTATGGAAACCTACGGTCTGGTCGCAGAATACGATCCTGCTGAGGACGCTTATGACGTTCTTGCCAACTTCATGGGACCTTTCAGTTTGCATGCGGTGATGGCACGGGCGCTGAAAGTTCCGGGCAACCGCCTCCGTCTGCGCACCCCGCCCGACTCAGGCGGCAGCTTCGGCGTTAAGCAGGGGATCTTTCCCTACATCGTATTGATGAGCGTCGCAGCGCGCGCCACCGGCCGGCCGGTGAAATGGATCGAAGACCGACTTGAACATCTGACAGCCTCCGTATCCGCGAGCAACCGCGTCACGACGTTGGAGGCCGCGGTCGATGCTGATGGCCATGTGCTTGCGCTGGCCTGGGATCAACTGGAAGATGTCGGTGCCTACATCCGCGCGCCGGAGCCGGCCACTCTGTACCGCATGCACGGCAACCTCACCGGCGCCTACAACATCCGTCATGTCTCTGTACGAAACCGCGTCGTACTCACCAACAAGACGCCGACGGGGCTCAACCGCGGATTTGGGGGACCGCAGGTCTATTACGCGCTTGAACGGCTGATGCAGCGTATCGCCGTCGAGCTTAAACTCGACCCGGATGAGGTCATCCGCCGCAATCTCATTCCGTCGGTCAGCTTTCCCTATCGCACCGCCACCGGCGCACTGCTGGATTCGGGGGATTACGTACATGCCTTCGAAACTGCGCTCCGGGACGGAGGCTTCGCCGAATTGCGCGAGCGTCGCACAAAGGCGCGCGCGGAAGGCCGCATTTACGGCATCGGCTTGACCGCCGTGGTTGAGCCGAGCGTCTCCAACATGGGTTACATCACCACCGTGTTGTCGCCGGAAGAGCGCCGCAAGGCCGGTCCCAAAAACGGCGCGCAGGCGACTGCCACAGTCTCGCTCGATCCGCTCGGCGGTGTTTCAGTGCATGTGGCATCAGTTCCCCAGGGTCAGGGCCATCGCACGGTACTGGCGCAGATCGTAGCCGACGAGCTGGGCCTCGAGCCGTCGGAAATCCGCGTCGTTGCGGAACTCGACACCGCGCGCGATGCTTGGTCGATCGCGTCGGGCAACTATTCCAGCCGCTTTGCCGCCGCGACCGGCGGCGCAGCCAAGCTGGCCGCGGGAAAAATCAAAGCCAAGCTCGCCAGAATGGCGGCCTCGCAGCTCAATGTCGCCGCGGATGAAATCGAATTCAGCGGCGGAAGGGTATGCGCCCGCGGCAATCCGGACAACGCCATACCGTTCACGCGGCTTGCCGCCACCAGCCATTGGTCTCCCGGTCTCGTCCCGGAAGAGAACCAGGCGTTACGGGAGACTGCCTTCTGGTCGCCGCCGGAACTCACGCCGCCGACGGAAGGCGACGAGATCAATTCTTCTCTGTGTCACGGCTTCATCTTCGACTTCTGCGGCGTTGAGATCGATCCAGTCACCGGCGCCGTGCGCATCGACAAATATGTCACAATGCATGACTGCGGGAGAATCCTGCACCCCGGCATGGTCGCTGGCCAGGTGATGGGCGGCTTCGCGCACGCGGTCGGTGCGGCGCTCTATGAGGAATATGCCTATGCGGAGGACGGCAGCTTCCTCACCGGCACGTTTGCCGACTACCTCGTTCCCACGGCGATGGAGGTGCCAAAGCCGGTCATTCTGCATGTCGAGACGCCGTCACCGTTTACACCGCTCGGAACAAAGGGTGTCGGCGAAGGCAATTGCATGTCGACACCTGTCTGTATTGCCAACGCAGTGGCTGACGCCCTTGGCATTGCGTCCATCGATCTGCCGCTGACCCCCGCTAAGATTGCAGGCCATATTCACGGCGCTGAAAGCGCGCCGCCGCCAACCAGACTTGCGCCGGTCGGCGGCAAGGGCCGCACGCTGCGCGGTGCCGGCGAAGCGGAGGTGAATGTGCCGCCCGACACGGTGTGGCGCATGCTGCTCGATCCGAAGACCCTGGAAGCGATCATTCCCGGCGCACGCGGCGTTACAAAAATATCCGACACGCATTTCCGCGCGGAGGTGACACTCAGCGTCGGCCCGGTCACCGGCCGCTACGAGGCCGACATCAAATTGTCCGATCTCCGCGAACCGCGCGCGGTCACCCTCACCGGCGTGATCACCGGCGCACTCGGTAACGCACGCGGCACTGGCCGCGTCAGACTGACAGCGATCGAGACCGGCACCAAAGTCATGTACGACTACGACGCCGAGATCGGCGGCAAGGTCGCCGCCATCGGCGGTCGCCTACTCGACGGCGCCGCCAAGGTCGTCATCAAGCAGTTCTTCGCTGCCTTGGTGCGCCGAACCGGTGGCAAGGCGGAAAGGCGCGGCTTCTTCAGCCGCCTGTTCGGGATGGGCGCATGAAGCCCGTCCGCTTCGATTACATCCGTGCCGTGGACGTCGCGGAGGCGCATGCGGCGCTGGCCGAATTTGGCAACGATGCGCGCGTCATCGCCGGCGGCCAGACTTTGATGCCGATGTTGTCGATGCGGCTGGTGCGGCCGAAGGCCGTGATCGACATCATGCATGTGCCGACGCTGCGCGGCATCGACGCCGGCGGCAGCGACATTCGTGTCGGCGCCGGCGTGCGCCAGGCTGAGTTGCTGGCGTGGCCGACGCTCGGCGAAGCGCTGCCGTTGCTCAAGGCGGCCCTGCCCTGGGTCGGCCACGCGCAAACGCGCAGCCGCGGCACCGTTTGCGGCTCGGTCGCGCATGCCGATCCGAGCGCAGAGATTCCGCTCTGCCTGGTGGCGCTTGACGCGAGCATCGAATTGTCGTCGCGCCGCGGACGCCGCCGCGTCAAAGCCTCCGACTTCTTCACGGGCACGATGACGACGGCGCGCGCCGAGGACGAATTGATCGAAGCCGTGCATATTCCGAAGAGGCAGCAAGGAGCCGGTTACGCTTTCCGCGAATTCGGTCGCCGGCACGGCGACTTCGCCATCGTCGCCTGTGCCGCAATCGTCACCGGCACCAACGTCCGTTTCACTGTCGGCGGTGTCGCCGACACACCGGCGCTTCGCGATTTCGGTGCCGTCGACGGCACGGCGCTCGCCGACGCGCTTGATGCCTTCGCCTGGGACCTGGACGCACGCGACGACCTGCACGCGACCGCCCGTTATCGCCGCGAGTTGGTGCGGCAGATGGGCCGCGCCGTCATCGAGGAGGCTCGCCGATGCCGCGGTTGAGCGCCGATCAGCGCCACATCGTGCGCTTCACGCTGAACGGCCGCGCCATCGAGGGCCAGGCCGAGCCGCGCATGCTGCTCACCGATTTCCTGCGCCATGAGCTGGGTTTCACCGGCACGCATGTCGGCTGTGAGCACGGCGTCTGCGGCGCCTGCACCATCGAAATCGACGGCGTGCCGGCACGCGCCTGCCTCACGCTGGCCGTGCAGGCCGATGGCACGAATATCCGCACGGTCGAAGGCCTTGCGCCCGCGCAAGGCCAGCTGTCGGTGCTGCAGGAGGCATTCCGTCGCCATCACGCCTTGCAGTGCGGCTTCTGCACGGCCGGCATCCTAATGTCGCTCGACAACTATCTACGCAAAGAGCCAGAACCGAGCGAGAACGATTTGCGCGAATTCCTTAGCGGCCACATCTGCCGCTGCACCGGTTACGCCCCCATCGTGGCCGCGGCTATGGATGCGGCAAGAAGACTGCGGGAGGCGTCTTCCGATGTTTGATCTCGGCAATAGTTTTCTGTCCAGCGTCGAGCGCGATCCGCATGCGCTCGCGATCGTCGACGGGAATGTGCGCTTGACCTATGCCGAATGGTACGCGCGTATCTCGTCCATCGTCGCCGCGTTCGACGACCTGGGGCTGATGCCCGGCGACCACCTCGTCACCGTGCTGCAGAACCGCTGGGAAGCGGCCACCCTCCACTGGGCCTGCCAGTTTGCCGGCGTCGTCATCACGCCGGTCAACTGGCGCTCCAAGGCCGACGAGATCGACTACTGCGTCGAGAACGCGGAAGCCAAGGCGATCGTCTTCGAAGCGGTATCGGCCGATGCCACGCGTGAGTCACGAGAAGCCAAATCACGCCTCCGCATTGCCCTCGACGGGGCGCAAGACGACGAATTGGCCTTCGCCGGCATGTTCGATCGCAAGGGGGGCAATGCCGAGCCGCGTGTTGGGGCCGATGCCTGGTCGGTGATGCTCTACACATCCGGCACCACGGCCAAACCGAAGGGCGTGCCGCGGCGCCAGCGTGCCGAACGTGCCGCCGCAATCGCCCATGTGGCGCAGAACCAGTACGCGCATGGCGAGCGTACGCTCGGCGTCATGCCACTCTACCACACCATGGGCGTGCGCTCGCTCCTGGCCATGTCGCTGATTGGCGGCGCCTTCATTTGCCTGCCGCGCTTCGATGTCGCCAAGGCGCTCAAGCTGATTGAGGCGGAGAAGATTACGAACCTCTATCTGGTGCCGACGCTTTATCACGACCTCATCCACAACGATCAGTTCGCCAAAACAAATATCTCTTCGGTGCGCAAGCTCGGCTTTGCCGGCGCGTCGATGACCGACGGCCTGTTGAAGGAGCTCGATGCCGCCTTCAAGCCGGACCTGTTTGTCAACCACTACGGCTCGTCGGAAATCTACACGTTCACCATCGACCAGAATGCGCCGGCAAAGCCCGGTTCGGCGGGCCGGGCGGGCATCAATCAGCGCATCCGCGTGGTGAAACTGAATGCGACCGGTCCCGACGACGTCGCCGCCGTCGGCGAGGAAGGCGAGATCATCGCCCACCTCGGCAGCGACGAGGCGTTCGAGGGCTATTGGCGGCGACCCGACGCCAACGCCAAGGCACTGCGCGGGGGCTGGTACTTCACCGGCGACACCGGCTACTTCGACAAGGATGGCGACCTGTTCGTCACTGGCCGCGTCGACGACATGATCATCACCGGCGGCGAGAACGTTTCGCCTGTGGAAATTGAAAGCTGCCTGTCGTTGCACCCCGCCGTCTCCGAGGTCGCCGTCGTCGGCTTGCCGCATGAACGATGGGGGCAGATCGTTGCGGCTTTTGTCAAGCGCCGCGGACGGGTGGACGAGCAAGAGCTCGACCGGTTCTGTCGCGCCTCTGGTCTCGCCAATTTCAAGCGCCCACGGCAATACGTGTTCGTCAGTGAAATCCCCAAGTCGCCGGTCGGAAAACTCCTGCGCCGTAAGCTGGTTGCGGGTGAGTTTGAGGCCGAGGGACAACAAGGAACTGCAGCATGAGCGTGATGACTTTCACCGATCCGCGTCTCAAGACGCTCAATGGCTTTTTGGTCGAGCTCAACGATGGCAAGCAGCGCGCGGACATCATCCTCAACCGACCGCCGCTCAACGTCATCGAGATGGCCCAGCGTGACCAGTTGCGGCTTGTCTTCGAGGCTCTCGACGAGGACGAGCGGGTGCGCGTCATCGTGCTGCGCGCTGTCGGCGCGCATTTCTCTAGCGGCGGCAACATTAAGGGATTCATGGATTCCTCACCGGAACATCTCTCCAAGCTCGCTTGGAACATTGCCGCGCCCGCGCGCTGCTCCAAGCCGGTGATTGCCGCTAATCGCGGCTATTGCTTCGGCGTCGGGTTTGAAATTTCGCTTGCCTGTGATTTCCGCATCGTATCGGAAACCTGCCTATATGCTTTGCCCGAGCAGAAACTCGGCCAGATTCCTGGATCTGGCGGGTCCGCGCGCCTGCAGAAAATCGTCGGCATCACGCGCACCAAAGACATCGTGATGCGCTCGAAGCGAATCCCTGGCCAGCAGGCACTTGAATGGGGCATCGCTACCGAATGCGTTGCCGACGATAAGCTGGAAGCTGCGACCGACGCGCTGGTCGAGGAACTGCTTACCTTCTCGCCGCTCGCCCAGCGCACGGCCAAGAAGCTGCTCAATGATACGGAAGACTCCACGCTTTCGATTGCGATCGAGTTAGAGGGGCACTGCTACAGCAGGTTGCGGCAGTCGCATGACTTCAAGGAAGGCGTCGAGGCTTTCCACGCCAAACGGCCCGCGAAGTTCAACGGCACCTGAATGATCAATCGAAGGCGGTCGCCGACCGCCGGGTACAAAGCTGAAAGGGAGGCTAACATGACCTATAGGACGACGATCGCGGCGGCGCTGCTTGCCGCCACTACGCTCGGCAACGCTTACGCCGCCGACCCAATCAAGATCGGCGTCGTGACGCCACTGTCCGGCACCTATGCCGGCATCGGCCAGCAGGTCCGCTGGGGACTGGAACTGGCGACCAAGGAGGTCAATGCTGCTGGCGGCGTGATAGGCCGCCAGATCGAGCTGATCTTCGAGGACGAAGAAGCCAATCCCTCGGTGGCGGTACAAAAAGCCGACAAGTTGTTCCAGGTGAACAAAGTCGACTTTCTCACCGGCACCGTAAACTCGGGCTCGACGCTCGCGGTCGGGCAGGTCGCCGAGCGTGCCGGCAAGCTGATCGCCACGACCGTGTCGTTCGCCGACTCAATCACCGGCGACAAGTGCTCACCCAACGTTTTTCGCGTAAACGCGCGCGCTGGTCAGCAGTCCGCGGCACTCGCGGTCTGGCTGTCGAAGGAGAAGCCCAAAGCGACCGTCTTCTATCTCGGACCGGATTATGAGATGGGCCGCTCGACCGTTGCCGCTTTCAAGGAGACCGCGGAACACGTAGGTGCAAAAAGTGTCGGCGAGGTGTTCGCGCCGCTCGATACAAAGGACTACACGCAATATTTTGGACAGATACGAGCCGCGAGACCGCAGGTGCTTTATACCTCGGTCGCCGGCAACGACACCGTGCGTCTATTCACACAGATGCAGGAATTCGGCCTCCTGAACAATCTTACGGTCGTCGGTGCGTCCGGCACCGTGACGGCCCAGAACCTGCCGGCCATCGGCAAGGCGGCGGAAGGTTTCGTCACGGGCGTCGGCTATTCGGCCGAAATCGACACGCCGGAGAACAAGAAGTTCGTCGCTGCTTTCAAGGCGGCGTACAAGATCGACCCCGACCTGTATGGCGCCGACTCCTACGGCTTGATCTACGCCTACAAGGCGGCGGTGGAGAAGGCGGGTTCGACCGATACCAACAAGGTGCGCAAGGCGCTCGAGGGTTTGAAGTGGCAGACCCCGCAGGGCGAGAAGACTTTGCGCGCCGGCGACCATCAGGCTGTGCAGACGATGTATGTCGTCCGCGTCACCGGCGGCAAGTTCTCGATTGTCAGTCAAGTCGCCGGCGCCGATGCCATCGGCCCCGACACTTGCGCACGCTTCTAACGGCTGAGCACGCATTGTGGAGGATGTGTCTGTGCGCCCGCACCTAGCTCCGTTCATCCCCGCGCAAGCGGGGATCCAGAGCAACAGGGTCAGCGCTTGCTGTCCCTAATCGCCATCGCAAGTCGGCTATGGTCGGCTTGCGCACTGTGCGTGGCAGAGATCGGGTAAACCCGATATCCGCGCGGGGGCGGGTGTAGAGCGAGCGGAAACTCCTCTGACTCGATGCTGGGACGCGCATGGGGCTCGATGATGACCGCGGCACTCGAATACTTTCAATTCGTGCTGGCGCCGCAGATGCTCGTCGGCCTCGTGCTCGGCGTGGCCGTAATCCTAGTGGCGTTGGGCCTGACCATCATCTTCGGCCTGCTCGACGTCATCAATATGTCGCACGGCGAGTTCTATGCGCTCGGCGCGTTCATCGCGCTGGCGCTCGCCTCGATCGGCCTGCCCTTTTGGCTGCTGCTGTTGCTCGTGCCGCTGATGATGCTGCCGGTCGGTTATATTGTCGAGCGAGGGCTGATCCAACGCGTGTTCCACAGCGGCGAGCGACATGTCACCACGCTGTTGCTTACCTTCGGCCTCGGCCTAGTGATGGAAGATGCCTTCCGCCTAGCATTCGGACCGAACCCACACAAGCCGGCGACGCCGATCGCTGGCGCTATCGATGTGTTCGGTGTGTTCCTGCCGCTCTACCGTCTGTTTCTGATTGCTGGCGGAGCGGTTATCGTCGCTTTGGTTGCGCTGGTGGTCTATCGCACGCGGTTGGGCGCTATGGTGCGCGCCGCTGCTTTTGACCGGCACATGGCGGCCTCACTCGGCGTGCCGGTACAGCACGTCTACGCCGGCGCTTTCGCCTTCGGCGTCGCGCTCGCGGGCCTCGCCGGGGTGCTGTTGGCGCCAATCTATTCCGTGTTCCCGACGATGGGCCGCGACTTCATCCTGATGGCTTTCGCTGTTGTTATCGTCGGCGGTATGGGCTCGATCGCCGGCGTCATCGTCGCTGGTCTCTTGCTGACACAGGTGCAGGCGATCTCTTCGCTCTATATCTCGCCGGTATGGTCGGACCCGATCGTGTTCGGGATCATGGTGATCATGCTGATGGTGCGCCCGCAGGGCCTGTTCGGACGGCTCGGTCATGGCTGACGCGCTCACACGCTCGATGCGGGCGAGTCATGTGCTTACGGCGGTGCTGGTCGTTGCCGCGCTCATCTTCGCCGCGATCGGCGCGGCGATCGACGACACTTTCTACCTTCGTCTCGGCACCGAGGCGCTGATCTTCGGCGGCCTCGCGCTCTCGGTCGACATATTGCTCGGCTACACCGGTCTGTTGTCGCTCGGGCAGGCGCTCTATTTCGGCCTTGGCGCCTATCTCTCGGCGCTGGTGCTGATGATGACGCCGTCGTTCTGGGCGGCGATGGGCGCGACATTGATGGCCGCCATAGTCGTCGGTGCGATCGGCGGATTCATCGCCAACCGTGTGCGCGGCGTGTATTTCGCGCTCATCACCTTCGGCATGGCGCAGATCGTGGCCAAGGTTGTCTACAATACGCGCGCCCTCGGCGCTTCCGACGGCCTGATCGGCGTGCCGGTGATAAATGTGAATTTCGGCATCGCCTCGATTTCCACCGCCTCGCCGGTCGGCTTCTTCCTGTTTACGCTGGCCTTCATCGTCGTCCTCTATGCGCTCGCCGCTTATCTGCTCGACACGCCGTTCGGGCGGCTGCTGATCGCGCTCAAGGCCAATGAGCGGCGCGTACCGTTCCTCGGCTATAGCACGGTAACGCCGCGGCTGACGGCTTATATCATCGCTGCCGTGATCGCCGCTCTGTCCGGCGCGCTTTATCCGATGCTGCGCGGATTCGTCTCGCCAGAGCTGCTATTCTTCTCGACCTCCGGCAATGCGGTGATCACCGTGGTCATCGGCGGCGTCGGTACCCTGGTCGGCGCGCTCTATGGCGGCATCCTGCTGACGGTGCTGAAGTCGGTCGTCGGCAGCTACACGGAGCAACATCTGATCGTAATCGGCCTCCTATTCATTGGCGCGGTCATCTTCCTGCCGCGCGGCCTGATGGGCATCGCGCGGCCGACGGTCGAGCGTTGGCTCGGCGGAAAGGTTGTGCCATGAGCGCGCCAGTGCTCGAAGTGCGCAAACTCTCGGTCCACTTCGGCGGCCTGCGCGCCGTCGACAATGTGAGCTTTGCCATCGCGCGCAATCGCATCACCACCGTGATCGGACCGAACGGCGCCGGCAAGTCGACCTTGTTCAACCTGATTTCCGGCGCGGTACGCCCGCGTGCGGGCCAGGTGCTCATCGATGGCGTCGATATGACGGGGCAGCCGCCTCACCGGCTGCAGGCGGCGGGGCTCGCCCGCTCCTTCCAGATTACCAATCTGTTTTTCGAACTCTCGGTGGCGGAGAATCTGCGCCTGGCCGCGCAAATCCTGGAACCGAATCGTATGGCTTGGCGGCCGGTCCGCGCGAGCCGCCGTGCGCTCGCGCGGGTCGAGGAATTGCTGGCGCGCTTCGGTCTTGCCGACAAGGCGGCCTACCCAGTCGGCAAACTGTCGCACGGGGAGCAGCGGCGTCTCGAAGTCGCGCTCGCGCTCGCCTGCCAGCCGAAAGTGCTGCTGCTCGACGAGCCGACGCAAGGCATGAGCCACGGCGACACCGAGGACACCACCAAGCTGATCAAGGCGCTTGCCGATGACGTCACCGTTTTGTTGATCGAGCACGATATCGGCGTGGTTATGTCGTTGTCGGACCAAGTCATCGTCATGCACCAGGGCCAGAAGCTTGCCGAGGGCGCACCGGCCGAGGTGCGCAGCAATTCGGCGGTGCAGGCCGCCTATTTCGGGCACGCCTGACATGCTCGACATCCGCGATCTTAACACGCACTACGGCACCAGCCACATCATTCAAGGCATCGACCTTGAGGTTGCCGACGGCGAAGTCGTTGGCATCTTCGGCCGGAACGGCGTCGGCAAGTCGACGCTGCTCAAGACCATCGCCGGCTGGATCAGGCCGACGCGCGGGACGATCTCCTTCAACGATGAACGTATCGACGGCCAGAGCGCCGACCGCATATCGCGCCGCGGCATCGGCTTCGTGCCGGAGGACCGCCGCATTTTCCCGGGGCTGACGGTGGAGGAGAATCTGACCCTCGGCTATTTGCAGGTGCCCGGCCGCTCCGGCGCCGAGAACCGGCAGGTGCTCGAACGCATCTATGTGCGCTTCCCGCGGCTCGCCGAACGCCGCGCCCAAAACGGCACGACCTTGTCCGGTGGCGAACAGCAGATGCTGGCGATGGCGCGGGTGATGATCGGGAAGCCGAGGCTGTTGCTGATCGACGAGCCGAGCGAAGGCTTGGCGCCGATGATCGTGGCGGATTTGTTCGCCTTCATCCGCGAAATGAAGGATGCTGGCTGTGCTATTCTGCTGGTGGAACAGAACGTGCATCAGGCGCTCACGGTCTGCGACCGCTTCATCGTCATCGAACGCGGCCGCATCGTCCTGAGCGGACGTGCCGGCGATAAAATCGACGCCGCGCGGCTCATGAAGGCGATCGCCTTCTAAGAAGATGCCGCTCCGACCTCACGACGCGGCGACGCCGGGGCGGCAGCGTCGTGCACGACTGAAGTCGATTTGTACCGGCCTGCAGACCGCTTTTCCGCCGACGCCTGACCGCCATGTACACTCCGACCTATCCTTGTCCGGGACGGTTGTGCGGTCGCCGCCGGCACGCATGTTCATTCGTAATGCCAACAGCTGATCCTTTATTTCGCCAGCCAACCGCCTCCAACGCCCGGCGCGCTTAATGTTGGTCTTTGACCGGCGAATAGCTTTGCTCACAAAGATGGGAACCGGAACACCCTCCTCTGCTCCTCCCACGCGAGCGGAATCCCCGGCAGCAACGTCGCGAGCCTGAGGCCCCTGGGCTGGCGGCCTTCGAGGATGGCTTCCGCGATGTCGGGGGCGAGGAGCGTGAGGCATAGCATGCGCGCGACGAAGGAGTCGGTGAGCTTCTCGTGGGCGGCGAGCTCGGAAGCGGAGCGGAACTGCCCGCTCTCGATCTGCCGCCGCCAGCGGTGCGCGCGCACGAGGGCGTTGATGAGAACGGGATCGAAGGCGGGTCGAGGCGCAATGGCCTCGACGCCGTTCGGCACGATGACGAGCTTGCGGCCGCCGCGGCGACGCAGCGTCATCGGGATGCGGATCGAGAGGCCCTGAACTTCCACCTTCGGTTGGGCCCCGTTGGGGGGGCGAGGCGCAGAGTCATCGAGACCATTCGGCCGGTTGTGCCGCGCCGTTGCCTTGGTCGAACGTGTGTCGCCCGTTTGCGGAGGTGCGGAGGCTTGTTCGGCTCTTACCGGTGCGACCCTCATGCGACCGCCTCTGCCTCTTGCGTGGGCGCTTGCTTCGTCGGAGGAGGCCCGCCGTCGCGCAGCTCGGCAACGACGCTGTGGAGGCCTTCGGCGCGGAGCCTGAGATCAACGCCGTCCGTTCCCACTTCGAGCCGCTCGACAAGGAGGTGAAGGATGCGCGCCTGCTCGGCGGGGAAGAGCTCCTCCCAGACCTTCTCGATCCGCCGCAGCGCCGCGCTGGTCTCCTCGCGGCTCGGCGCAGCCTCGCCGGCCGCCGCGCGGACGGCGCGCCGCGTGCGCGCGACCATCTCCGGTGTGCGCAGGAGCGCGCGGACCTGCGCGATCACCGCGTTCTCGATCTCGCCTGCGGGGACGTAACCGAGCGGGCAGGCATCGCTGCTCGTCTTTGCGGCGCGCGCGGGGGAAGCGACCGCTGCCCCGGCCGCCGGGCAGCGGCCAAGGATTTATGTCGGTATTTGATCCGCCAGCCCACGGGATGGCCCGCAGGAAAAAGCCGCGCAATGCTGCGACCACCTGCGCCATGGAACCGGATTGCTCGCTCGGAACGCTGTGGCCCGTAAAGAGTCGCATCGCCCATTGTATCGGCATCGACGGCGAATGGGTCGGTCAAGCCGGCAGAGATGCCGTCCGGGATATGCGTCCGCCGACACCGGAACCAGAATCTTGACGAACCCGTCGATCGCTGTTGCGGTCGTTCTGCTGCAGAGGATTGAGGCGCGTTATCAAACGGCTGTAATCGGAACTAGGTACAGCCGTTTGATGACAATAACCCTGCTCTCGCCGGCTTTGCGGAAGTCGCGCTGGACGCCTTGATGACGCTGCTTGGCGGTGATGGCGACGATGCCGAATCGATCAACGGGAACACGGCGGCGAAGTGCCACCACCGCCTGGCGAAGCGCTCACTCGCGCGGGTGGC
>Ga0209061_1003886_pt1 | contig 15358 bp, 15 predicted proteins | sample Coa_R1_10_FD_187157 | JGI IMG/M metagenome (GOLD analysis project Ga0209061, IMG submission 187157) | Surface soil microbial communities from Centralia Pennsylvania, which are recovering from an underground coalmine fire - Coalmine... | ecosystem: Environmental > Terrestrial > Soil >...
ACGACAAGTTCACGACCACGAGCAATGCCGACGGCACCTTCTCGTTCAGCGTCGACGAAAAGCCGTTCACCTGCATGAGCGAGATTCGCGCGGGCGACGACGTCTATTCCGCCGTGATCGCCGGCTGTCTCGACGCGGAGGATGTGGACAATCCGCCCGCGGCGGACAAGCCCGAGGCGAGACCGGCGCGTTGAGGCCGATTTCCGCGTCGTTGATCCGTCGTGGCGGGGCCGAGCGAGAGATGAAGGCGAGGCCCTCCAAATGCCCTTGACCGTCATGGCGAGCGCGAGCGAGCGCGAAGCAATCCAGGACGGGCGCGCCCCTGCCGTGGACTCTGGATTGCTTCGGCGGCTCCGCCGCCTCGCAATGACGGTCACACGCTCCCCGTCATTGCGAGCCCAAGCGAAGCGAGGGCGAAGCAATCCAGAAACGGCGCGGCAACATGGTACACCCGCCGCCCATCCCGTGCGGCACTGCCCGCCTGGATTGCTTCGGCGGCTCCGCCGCCTCGCAATGACGGTGGCGACGGTTTTCCATCATTGCGAGCCCGCGCGAGAGCGCCGGCTCAGACGAACGCGTCGCCGCCCTCGAGCGCACCATAGCCGACCGCGGCGCGCTTCTCGTTGAGGGTCAGGAACGGCGCCCGGGTGACGCGCTCCCACAGCGCGGCGCGATCCGCGGCAAGCGCGGCGATGCGGTCGGCATCGGGCGCGAGCGTGAGCCCCGCGCCGAAGCTCGGGCTGAGCCATTGCGCGAGCGCGCCGCCGATGCGCTGGCCGAGCGGCAACACCGTCTGCCGGACGAATACCCGGCTCGCCTCCTGGTAGTTCGAGTAGGTGTTGTCGCCCGGGATTGCGAGGAGCATGGGCGGCACGCCGAAGGCGAGCGCGATTTCCCGCGCGGCGGCGTGCTTGGCCTCCATGAAATCCATGTCCTTTGGCGACAGCGACATCGCCTTCCAGTCGAGCCCTCCCTCGAGGATCAAGGGACGGCCCGCATTGGCGGCGCCCTGATATTGCCGATCGAGCTCGCGTTTGAGGCGCTCGAACTGCGGTTCGGAGAGCATGCCGCCGTCGGGGCCGGCATAGACCAGCGCGCCCGAGGGGCAGGCCGCGTTGTCGAGCAGCGCCTTGTTCCACCTCGCCGCCGCGTTGTGCGTATCGACCGCGGCGCTCGCCGCTTCGAGCGGGCTCAGACCGTAGTGGTCATCGAGCGGATTGAACAGGGTGAGATGCAGGATCGGGGGCTGGCGCGCATCCTGGTCGAACCGCACCCGCGCGCCGTTGACCGTGTAGTCATAGGCCTGCGGCCAGCCGTTCGGACCGGGTACCACCTTCATGCGATCGGGGCGCAACGCGTAGAGCTCGCGTACCCGCGCGCCTGGTGGCTCCTCCCCCGGAAGACTCACCGCCTCGACATAGGCATTGCCGGAGAGCAGGAGATAGGCGGCAATGCTTTCCAGGAACGAGGCGCCGTCCTGACGGGGGTTGGGCCGCGCGAGCAGATCGATGAGCGGATGGCGCGTCAGCTCCCGGTCGCCCTCGTAAAGCACGAAAGCGAGCGCGCCGACGCTTTCGGCGACGAGTCGCACCGCGCGATAGACGATTGCATTCCTCACAAAACCCTCGCGCGTGAGCGCGGCATAGTCCCGCGGCGTCCATCGCGCGCGCCCGCCGGAATCGAAGGCGATGAGGCGGGCAATCCGCGAGGCCTTGGCCTCCGGCGCGAGGAGGAAGTTCTTGAGACGATCAAACATGGTCGACGATCTTGCGCGGCGCGGGAAATCGGCGCAGCCTCCGCCGTCATGCATGGGAGGGCGACATGACCGCATTCAACGTGGTACGGTTTCGCGTCAAGCCGGGACGCGAGGAGCATTTCATCGCGGCGCATCGCAAGGCGAGGCTCGCCTTCAAGGGCTTCCGCGGCGGCGCGCTCATCCGCACCGGCGAGCGCGCCTTCTGCTTCATCGGCGAATGGGCGAGCTTCAAACGGCTCGCCGAGGCGCGCCCGCAGATGGTCGCCATCCTCGACACGTTCCGCGAGGACCTCGAGGATCTCGGCCAGGGTCTCGGCGTCACCGACCCCGTCTCCGGCGAGACGGTGCTGAGGCTGCCGCCGTCCCGGCCCGCGACCCGAGGTGCGCGCGCCGGCCGCGCCAAGGCCACGCGCCGCAAGAAGCGCCGCTAGCGCCGATGTCGCTGCCGCCGACCCGCCATGGCGGTCCCGGGCGGGAGCCGAGGGCGAAGCAGCCCAGGTGTCTCCTGCCCCCGTCATTGCGAGCGCGAGCGAACCTTGTTTCCCCGTCATTGCGAGCGCGAGCGCAAGCGAGCGCGAAGCAATCCAGAAACGGCGCGGCAACACGGTACGCCTCCCGCCCATCCCGTGCGGCGCGGCCCCCTGGATTGCTTCGGCGGCTTCGCCGCCTCGCAATGACGGTCCCTCATTCCCCGTCATTGCGAGCGCGAGCGACAATTGTCCCCCGTCATTGCGAGCCCGAGCGAAGCGAGGGCGAAGCAATCCAGAAACGGCGCGGCAACACGGTACGCCTCCCGCCCATCCCGTGCGGCGCCGCCCCCTGGATTGCTTCGGCGGCTTCGCCGCCTCGCAATGACGGGTGGGCATGGCGGTGGCCCCGCCTCCCGCCCACGACACGTGGCGCAGCCCGCCTGGATTGCTTCGGCCGCTTCGCGGCCTCGCAATGACGGTGGGCATGGCGGTGCCGCCGCCTCGCGCGCCACAGCCTCGCCCGTCATGGCGAGTCCGGGCGGGAGCGAAGCAATCGGGAAGCGAACCCCGTTCTCGACGGCCCCGCCGGCCGGTTCAGCTTCGGCGTCGGCCTCGGCGCAACTCTGGAGCGTGCGCCGTTCCTATCAGGACAGACGTCCGCTGTCAAGTGGTTGTTCCTAGGAATCGATCAATACAAACGCCGGCTGTGGACAACCCCGCGGCGCGGCGCGCCGCGCGGCCGCGCTACCGGCAGCGCGGATACAATGCGGACAATGCGCGGCCGCGCAGCAGCAGCAGGCGCGAGGACAGGCCGCCGTGGCGCTCGATCCAATGCCTCACCCCCGGCGGATAGGCAGCCAGCACGACCCGCGCGGCCTCGGGATCACGCACCGCCCCGCCGAAGGGGCTGGGCGACCAGGGTGCGTGAAACCCGAGCACGGCCCGGCGCGTCACGCAGATGCGGCGCTGCGGCACCAGGCTCAAGACGAGCGTGCAGGCCGACAAGCACGGCCCGTCGATCACCACGCGCTCGCCCGAAGCGCGCACGGCCTCGAACAGCGCCAGGAACGGACCGATCTCACCGCCGGGACTCGCAAGGATGCGCACCTCGGCAAACGTGCGCCCCGGCACGAGGGTGGCGAGCACCATCGCCAACAGCACGCCGCGCCATGTTCCCGCGCGCAGGCCAGGCCCCACGCAAGCACGAAGCGATGGCCGCCTCGCGTGCGATGCGTTCGGATTGAACCTTCGTGCCCCGCTCACACCGTGCCGGCGCATGATTCTTTCGGGAGACCGCTTCCCGCCTCTCCCGATCATGCGCTAGCTAGTCGCGCGGCGCGGGTCGGACAAGGGTGCCGATCCGCGATTCGGAAAAAGGCGGCGCGTCAGCGCGCGGCTTTCCCCGCGTCGTAGCGCGCCCGCGCCTCGGCGATCGCCGCGCGGTGTTTCAGCGCCCAGGATTCCAACGCGCTCACCGGCTCGAGCAGCGAGCGGCCGAGCCTGGTCAAGGCGTAATCGACCCGCGGCGGCACGGTGGGACGGACCGTGCGCGTGACGAGGCCGTCGCGCTCGAGCGCGCGCAGGGTGAGCGTCAGCATGCGCTGCGAGATCGAGCCCAGCGCGCGCCGCAGCTCGTTGAACCGCCGCGACCCGCGGCCGAGCTCGGAGACCACCAGCACCGTCCATTTGTCGCCGACGCGCGAGAGCACTTCGCTCACCGCACGGCAATCCTCGGCCACATGCAGGTAACCGGGTATGCGTTTTGTGCCCTCTTGCACGCCGCGCGCGGTCATCTATCTAGCCTTGGTATAAAATCGTAACTCCATCGATATAGGACGTGCCATGACGACACTCAAGCTCGGCGTGATCGTCGGTTCGAACCGGCGTGAGTCGATCAACCGCAAGCTGGCGCAGGCGCTGGTGAAGCTCGGCGGCCACGCCTTCGACGCGACCTTCATCCCGATCGACGACTTGCCGATGTACAACCAGGACCACGAAAACCCGGTGCCGGAGAAGGTCGCGCGCTTCAAGGCGGCGCTGGCCGCCGCCGAAGCGCTGCTGTTCGTCACGCCCGAACACAGCCGCTCGATTCCGGCCGTGCTGAAGAACGCCATCGATTGGGGCGCGCGGCCGTGGGGCAAGAACTCCTGGCCGGGCAAGCCCGCGGCCGTCATCGGCACGTCGGGAGGCGCGATCTCGACCGCGATCGCCCAGCAGCACCTGAAGTCCGTGCTCCTGACCCAGGGACTGCACGTGGCGGGCGGCGAGGCCTATATTCAATTCAAGCCGGAAATGATCGACGCGTCGGGCAATGTGGCGGACGACAATGTGCGCAAGTTCCTGCAGTCCTTCGTCGATCAATTTGCCGCTTTCGCCGCGCGCTTTGCCGCACGCGCATCCTCCGGCGAGCGCGCCGCGTAGCGTGATCCCGCAGTCCTGACACCCACGGAGCGCGGCAGCCATGTCCCTTCGCCCGATCAAACGCATCGTGCAATCCAAGCCGACGCTCGAGGGCGCCGGCGTGCGCCTGCGCCGCGCATTCGGTTTCGGCGACACTGCCGAGACCGATCCGTTCCTGCTGCTCGACGATTTCCGCAACGACCGCCCGAGCGATTATCTCGCCGGCTTTCCCTGGCATCCGCACCGCGGCATCGAGACCATCACCTATGTCCTGAGCGGCAGCGTCGAGCACGGCGACAGCCTCGGCAATCGCGGGACGCTCGGCGCCGGCGACGTGCAGTGGATGACGGCGGGACGGGGCATCATGCATCAGGAAATGCCGAAGGGCGATGCGCTCGGGCGCATGCACGGCTTCCAGCTTTGGGCCAACCTCCCCTCCTCGCTCAAGATGAGCGCGCCCCGCTACCAGGACATCAAGGCCGCGGACATCCCCGAGGTGGTCGACGACGACGGCACGCGCGTGCGCGTCGTGTGCGGCGAATTCTGGGGCAAGAAAGGCCCGGTCGACGGGGTCGCCGCCGACCCGCGCTATCTCGACGTCTTCGTGCCGGCGGGAGTGCGCAAGACCCTGAAGGTGGAAGTGGAGCGCCATGCCTTCGCCTATATTTTCGAGGGCAACGGCGCGTTCGCCTATGCTTCGAAGCCGTTCGGCGTGCTGAGCGAGAAACAGATCGACGGCGAGGAAGTCCTGCTGCGCGAGCCGGCAGGCGACCGGTCGCTGGTGCTGTTCGATCGGGGCGACGAGATCGCCGTCGAGGCCGGCGAGCGCGGCATCCGCTTCCTGCTCGTCTCCGGCAAGCCGATCCGCGAACCCGTCGCCTGGTACGGCCCGATCGTGATGAACACGCAGGCGGAATTGAAACAGGCGATGGACGATCTGCGCAACGGCACCTTCATCCGCCCGTGATCGGCCCGTCATGATCCGTCCCGCGCGGGTCGCGGCGGGCCGATCCCGGATGAACGGGCGCGCACCGGACGGTTCCCTCGCCCTGCCGGCTTGCCTGGCGATGTCCGCGCCGATTTCAATCGCTTCGCAACCTGCTAGGTGCGGCTGCGCCGATAGCGGCTCGGGGATATTCCCGTCGCCCTGCGGAACGCCGCCGAGAACGAGCTCGTCTCGGCAAAGCCGAGTTGCCGTGCGATATCGGTGATCGTCCGTGTCGGCTCGTCCAGCATCGCCTTCGCCCGCGCGATGCGGCGCGCCATGTGATAGCGGTGCGGCGGCAGGCCGAAACTGCGCTTGAACGCGCGCGCGAAATGGTAGGGGCTGAGATTGACGAGCTTGGCGAGCATCGGCAGCGGCAGGTCGTCGCCGATATGCGCTTCGATGTAGTCCGCGACCTTCCGCCGCTGCCAGCCGCTCAGGCCGCCGCGTGCAAATGCCGCCGCCTCGTCGAGAAAAGGCGGGCGGGCGGGCCGCCTTGCGTCCGCGGTCGCGGCATCGCTCGCATCGGGATGATTGGACGAAAGGATGAGGAAGGTTCGCTGCTCGTCCGATCCGAACTCCGCCATGCGTTCTCCCGGGAACCGCGTTGCGACAGCCTTCCCGGCGCGCTCCCCATCCCTCGTGCGATCATCGGCATTCTCGCCGCCCGTGCGCTGCGGGCGATCATTTTGACGTTTGGGTGATATCGGCGGATTCGCCGCAACCCACAAGACACGCTTCGGTGAGTTTACTGCAAATTTATGGAATGAAACTCATTCGCGCGCCGCATGCGAGGCCTGCGCGGACGCGCCCGCGCGACAAATGCGCAAATCCGAACAAGGCGCAGCAATTTTCGACAAGCAGGGCGCGCGCGTCATCCCCAATTTGCGGACGTCGGCGGCGCCGCATGCGGGCCGCCGCGCCAACGAAAGAAGAAGGAGAAATGCAATGAAACGTTTCGTGGTCGCGGGCGCGCTGTTGGCCGCCCTGTCGGCTTCGCCGGCGCTCGCGCAGGCCTACAACCCGGGCTACGGCACCGGCAACGTCATTCTCGATCCGCCCTCCTGGCAGGCGCAGAAGCTCGCGCCGGCAAACGGCGGAGCCTTTGCCTATGCGCCGGCCCGCGCCCGCGCAGGCAGCGCCTTCGCTTATGCCGCGCAGCGTTCATACGGGATCAATCCCAACAGTCCCGAGGCCACCGGCGGCGGCAGCCTCGGCTACAACGAGCATCTGCTGCAACATTGAAGTCCCTCCGCGTCCGCAGCGGATCGCACGCGTCCAGGGGCGGGCCTCGTGCCCGCCCCTGGCTTGTTCCCGGCTGCGCGAGGGTTCATGCGCCGCGCGCCATGCCATGCGCAGCGACCGGCGCGACCGACTCCGCATCCTCCGGCTTCAACGCGACCGCGCGCGAGGCCGGCCGCGCGCGCTCCGCGGCGCCTGCGCCGAGGGGATGGGCGTTGCCGGAGCGCTCGGCGCGCCGGCGTCGGGCGAGTGCTTGACGGGCCCTTTGAGCACGCGCTCTTCCATGGCGATGAGGAAGGCTGCGCCGAAGGCGAGCACGAGGGCGCAGGCAAGGAAGACATAGCGGAAGGCGTGCGCGAGGACGGGCGCGCTCGCCGCGCGCGCAAGCGTCTCGATCGGCATCCCCGTCTCGCCGCCGAGCCCGCCGAGCACGATGGCGCCGAGCGCGGCGACCACCAGCGCGGAGGCCAGCGCGCGAAAGAAATTGGCGGCGCCGGTGGCAATGCCCATCTGGTGATGCGCGACCGCGTTCTGCATGCACACGGTCGATACCGGGAAGACGCTGCCGAGCCCCGAGCCGATGCAGGCGAGCAGGGCGAGCACGCCGCCGGTCGGCAGCGCGTCGGGCGAGACCGCGAGCGCCCCGAGGGCGAGGATCGCGACCGCAAGCCCCGAAAGCGGCATGCGCTTGTAGCGCTGCACATGCACCAAGGCGCGGCCGGTGATGGTGGAGAACACCACCGTCGCGCTCATCAGCGGGATCAGCGCGAGGCCCGACTGGCTCGCCGACAGATGCAACACCGTCTCGAAATAGAGCGGCACATAGATGGTCATGCCGACGAGCGTGGCCATGGCGCAGGCGCCCGCGAGCGCGGCCGTGCGCACCACCGGATTGCCGAGCACCGCAAGCGGCAGGAACGGATCGGCCGCCCGCGCCAGGCGCCAGGCGAACAGGCCCCACAGCGCCGCCGACGCGGAAAGCAGCGCGCCGCATTCGGCGGAAATCCAGGCAAAGCGACGACCCCCCCAGGACAGCATCAGCAGGAGCGCGACCGCGGCGCCCATCATCAGCGCGGCACCCGGCAGATCGAGGCTGCGCTGGCGCGGATGAAACGGCACCCGGCGCAGCACGTTCGACGTCATGCCGAGCGCGGCAAGGCCGAGCGGCAGATTGATCCAGAAGATCAACGACCAGTCGACATGCTCGGTGAGAAAGCCGCCGAGCACCGGTCCGCCGACCGAGGACAGCGCGAACACCGCGGCGATGTAGCCCTGATAGCGGCCGCGTTCGCGCGGCGAGACGACGTCGGCGATGATGGTCTGCGCGAGCGCCATCAGGCCGCCGCCGCCCAATCCCTGCAGCGCGCGCGCGAGGATGAGCGAGGACATGCTTTGGGCGAGCGCGCAGGCGAGCGAGCCGATGACGAAAATGCCGATCGCCGCGAGCATGGTCACGCGCCGACCGTGCACGTCGGCCAGTTTGCCGTAGAGCGGCGTCACCGCCGTGCCGGTCAGGAGATAGGCGGTCACGATCCAGGAGAGATCGCCGAGGTCGCCGAAATGTCGACCGATCGTCGGCAGCGCGGTCGCCACGATCGTCTGGTCGAGCGCGCCGAGGAACATGCCGAGCATGAGCCCGATGATGACGGCGCGGATCTCCTCGTGACGCAACGGCGCCGGCGCGCCGAGGCGCGGGGCGTTCGATTCGCGGTCGTGCGTGCTGGCATCCATGCGCGCGGCTTGATGCCGTGTCGAAGCGGTCATGGCAATGCAGGCAAACGCGGGTCTGGCATGACCCGGGCCGGTCGCGGAGTTCCGCGATGCACCGCGGCCCTGCCGCGCCCCGCGGCAAAGCCGGCGGCGCGAGCCGGTCGCGCCCGATCGAGCCGCCGGGTCACCGCGCCGCGCGCCGGAGGCGACGCGCGCCTTTCGGCCACCTGCCCGGCCAGCGCACGATATGGTCCGCGAGCTTGTCGTCGGGCACCTCGCGGTCGGTGGCTGCGACGCGGCCGCGCACCGAGACGCCGGCCTCGTGCACGGTCTCGCGCGATCCCGAGACGAGAGGATGCCACCAGGGCAGATCCTGGCCGTTGGCGATGAGACGGTAGGCGCAGGTCGGCGGCAGCCAAGCCAGGCGCCCGACATTGCGCGGGGTCAGCCGCACGCAATCCTTCACGCGCGCGTGGCGATGCGCATAGTCGCTGCAGCGGCAGGTCTCGCCATCGAGCAGCCGGCAGGCGACGTCGGTATAGAGGGTCCGGCGGGTATCGGCGTCGATGAGCTTGTTGAGACAACAGCGGCCGCAGCCGTCGCACAGGCTCTCCCATTCGGCTCTGCTCATGTCGGAGAGCCGTTTGCGGCGCCAGAACGGGACTGCGGGATCGGGCATCGGCGGTCTCCGGCCGGACGCCGTCATACTTAGCGTATGATCCCGCAGAGTGGGAGCGGGTTTTCGGCAAAGGATCGCGCGCCGGCATTGTGCCGGCGCGGCGCATGTTTGCACGTCATGGCGAGGCGCCTCCTCCCGTCATTGCGAGGCGGCGGAGCCACCGAAGCAATCCAGGCGGGCCGGCCGTCGAATCATGGTGGGGGGCGTACCGTGCTGTACCGCCCGATTCTGGATTGCTTCGCGCTCGCTTCGCTCGCGCTCGCAATGACGGGGAGGCGGCCGCGCCGCGAGTCGTGTGCGGGAGGTGGGGGCACCGCCATGTCCACCGTCATTGCGAGGCGGCGGAGCCGCCGAAGCAATCCAGGCGGGCGGCGCAGCACATGATGGGCGGGAGGCGTGCCGTGTGGCTCCGCCCGATTCTGGATTGCCTCGCCCGCGGCTCCCGCGCGGGCTCGCAATGACGGGAAACAGTTGGCGCTCGCGCTCGCAATGACGGTGACATCGCCGGCGCCTTGCGCCGGCCGCACTGCCGCTTTTTCCCCTTATTTGCGCGCCACTTTCCCGCCTCGGCCCGCGGCACCGGCCCGGTGTGGCGTCGCGGTCGCCATTGGGCTAAAACCGCGCCGCCGAAAGACCGACCCGCCCGGGTCCGTCCACGCATTCGGCCGCGGACGGGCGGGAGCGCCGCGCACCTGCCGCGCCTTCCGGAACGAGCGTTTGAGAGAGCCTTCGCCGTGCGCAACCTGCTCCCCGAGGATCTGATGCGCCGCATCCGGCGGCTCCTGCTCGGCATCGACGCGTGGATCGACTTTTCCCTGTTCCGTTCGGCGCGGGGCGCGCGCGAGACCTACGAGCGTTTTTCCACCTTCATGGACCGCTTCCATGTCGCCGGCTGGCGACGCTGGCTCAACGAGCTTGCCTCGGAATGCGCCACGCTCGGCACCGCGGGCGCGCTGCTCATGCTCGCTCTCGCCATGCCTGCCTTCCAGGAAACGTCCGACGACGAGTGGCTGAAGAAATCCGAGCTCGCAGTGACCTTCCTCGACCGCTACGGTAACGAGATCGGCACGCGCGGCATCCGCCACAACGATTCGATCCCGCTCGACGAGTTTCCCGATCACCTCATCAAGGCCGTGCTCGCGACCGAGGATCGCCGCTTCTACGACCATTTCGGGGTGGACATCGGCGGCACGCTGCGCGCCCTCATCGCCAACACCAAGGCGGGGGGCGTGGTCCAGGGCGGCTCGACCATTACGCAGCAGCTCGCCAAGAATCTGTTTCTCAACAACGAGCGCACGCTCGACCGCAAGATCAAGGAGGCATTCCTTGCCCTGTGGCTCGAGACGCACCTGACCAAGAACGAGATCTTGAAGCTCTATCTCGACCGCGCCTACATGGGCGGCGGCGCCTTCGGCGTGGATGCGGCCGCGCGCTACTATTTCAACAAGTCGGCGCGCGACGTGAACCTTGCCGAGGCGGCGATGCTCGCCGGGCTGTTCAAGGCGCCGAGCAAGTTTTCGCCCCTCGCCAACCTGCCGGCCGCGCGCGCACGTGCCAATGTCGTGCTCGACAATCTGGTGGAAGCCGGCTTCATGACCGAAGGCCAGGTGTTCGGTGCCCGCCGCTTCCCGGCGACGCCCGTCGACCGCCGCGACGAACACGCGCCGAACTATTACCTCGACTGGGCCTTCGACGAGATGAAGAAGCTCGTCGACACTTTCCCCAAGACGATGAACGAGCGCGTGTTCGTCGTGCGCACGGCGCTCGATCCCAATCTGCAGCGGGCCTCGGAGCTCGCGGTGGAAAATTCGCTGCGTCAGTTCGGCAACGAGTACAACGCGCACCAGGCCGCGGCCGTGCTGATGGACGTCGACGGCGCGGTGCGCGCGATGGTCGGCGGGCGGGACTACGGCGCGAGCCAATTCAATCGGGCAACCGACGCCATGCGCCAGCCCGGTTCCTCGTTCAAGCCCTACGTCTATGCCACGGCCCTGGAGCACGGCTTCAAGCCGTCATCGATCGTTGTCGATGCGCCGGTGTGCATCGGCAACTGGTGCCCGCACAACTACGGGGGCGGCTATCGCGGATCGATGACGCTGATCACCGCGCTCACGCATTCCATCAACACCGTCGCCGTGCGGTTGTCGATCGCGATCGGCGACGGCAATGCCAAGCTCGGCCGCGCGCGCATCATCAAGACCGCGCACGACATGGGCATCAAGTCGCCGCTGCCGGACACCCCCTCGCTGCCGATCGGCGCCGACGCCGTCACCCTGCTCGAGCACACCGGCGCCTACGCGACCTTCCCCAACCTCGGCAAGCGGGTGGTTCCGCACGCGATTCTCGAGGTGCGCACCGGCAGCGGCAAGCTCGTCTGGCGTTTCGACCGCGACGGGCCCAAGCCCAAGCAGGTGCTGCCGCCGCGCGTCGCGCAGGACATGATCACGATGATGAACAGCGTCGTCGAGAACGGAACCGGCCGCCGCGCGCGCCTCGACGGCATCGCCGCCGCCGGCAAGACGGGGACGACCAACGCCTATCGCGACGCGTGGTTCATGGGCTACACGGGCAACTTCGTCTGCGGGGTGTGGTTCGGCAACGACAACTACGAATCGACCAACCGCATGACCGGGGGCTCGCTGCCGGCCATGACCTGGCATGCCATCATGAGCTACGCGCACCAGGGCATCGAGATCAAACAGCTCCCGGGAATTCCCGTGCCGCATGAACGGCAGCCCGAAGCCGTCGCGCGCGTTGCGACGAAAAGCGGCGAGCCGTCGCCGCCGCCGCGTCCGATCATGCTCACCAAGCGCGGGGCCGAGATCCTGGTGCGGATCGAACGCATGATGGACGAGGCGAACCGCGCGCTGGGTCCGCCGCCCTCGACCGCATCGACGCAGAAGCGGCAGGCTTCGGTTCCGGACGCGGGCGACGCGCTCGCCTCCGCGCTGGAGGGACGGGCATTCGAGCGAAACTGATGCCGCGCGCCCGCTCCCTCCCCGCCTGCCGCGGCCGACGATCGCCTCTCCTGCTTGTGCCAGCGGATCGCACGTGCGGCTCCTAGTCGGAACCTTGTTGACGCTCGCGCTCGCCGCGGTCATCGGCCTGGGCGCGACCTATGTGTCGGTGACCCACGGCCAGGGTTTCGGCGCCCTGACGATCGGCACCTGGACGGCGCAGCCGAAATCCGGCACGCCGGAGATCGACCCCTACGCGAAAGCGGCGCTCGCCCGGCTCGGTCGGCTGCCGGTCGCGCTCGGCGACGGCGTCGAGTTCATCGCGCGGGCCGACGACGAGGGCCGGCCGCTCGACGGACGATGCAACGTCGAGCTCGCCGGCACGACGCCGGCCGCGCGCTACTGGACGCTGACGCTGTACGGGCTCAACGGCGAGCTCGTCGCCAATTCGATCGAGCGCTACGGCTTCACCAGCCAGGAGATCCTGCGCCGCGCGGACGGACGCTTCACGATCACGATCGCGCCGCGCGTGAGCCCCGGCAATTGGCTGCCCACGGGCGGTGTCGAGCGCTACCTGCTCGCGCTGCGCCTTTACGACACGCCGGTGGGCGTCGCCACCAAGGAAGGCCGCGAAGTGCCGATGCCTTCCGTGACGACGAGGAGCTGCTCCTGATGCGCTGGCTGCTCATCCTCCTTGGCGGAGTGATGCTCGGCGGCATCGCGCACGTCACCGCGATCTTCGTCCTGCCGCGGACGGCGACGCAGGATGCCTATGCGCGGCTTGCACCGATCGCACCGGTCAACACCGTCGTGGCCCTGCCCTTGCCCGGGCCCGACAAGGCCGTCATGCCCTTCATGGATCCGGCCTTCGCCACCGCCGTCTGCCGCTACGACCTTTCCCGCGGAGCGCTCAAGCTTGTCGTTCCGGTGAGCCAGGCCTACACCTCGGTCTCGTTCTACACGCGCGAAGACGTGGCCTATTATGCGATCAACGATCGCGCCGCCGGCCGCCGCGCCATCGAGCTCGATCTGATGACCCCCGCGCAGCACAGCGAGATGCCCGAAGACGAGAACATCACCGCGGCCGATCGATTGATCGTGGAGTCGCCCACGACCACCGGGCTCATCGTCATCCGCGCGCTCGCGCCGACGCCGGCGCTGATGCCGGCGGCACAGGCGACGATCGGCGCCGCCCGCTGCGGCAGGGCCGAGCAGGCCAAGGCTGCGGACTGATCAATTGGCCGACGCGAGGCTCGGCTCGCGCTTCCACGTCGGCACCGCGTGGCTGCGGTAATCGTCGAGGCGCGCGTCAAGCTCGTTGAGCAGGCGCTCCACCTCGGCGCCCTGCGGCGAGGGCGCCGACACGATCAGGTGGCCGAGCGCCGAGCGATAGACCCCGATCCGCAGCCTGAGACTCGCGCAGACCGCCTCGACGACGCGCGCGTTCTCGCGCATGCGCCCGAACGCCTGTTTCCGCTCGCCTTTGCCGAGATCGGGAACGAGCGCCATGCTCCTGCGCCGCTTGTCGTCGAGGTCGAGGACACGCGTTGCGGTTTCGAAAAAGGCCGGGATGCGGGTGAGGTCGCGGCGGATGTCGTCGGCGAGACGCGCATAGCGCGAGGCCGGCGACGCGAACGTGGCCCGGTAGATCCGCTTCCAGCGGGCGACGCGATCGTCGCGGACCTGGTTTCCGGCGAGGTCGACGGGGACGGCGAGCGGCCAAGCCTCCCCGTCGGAAGGGCCCTCGATCAGCGGTTCGGCGAGCTCGCGCAGCAGGCGCTCGTCGTGGGTGAGCGGCAGCTTGCGCGCCCCGGTGGCGGCCGCGACGGTCGCGACCCATTGGTGCAGTTCTTCGGCCGCGAGCGAGGGTTCCTCCTCGCCGAAATCGCCGGTCGCCGCGCAGCCCACGAGCGCTCCCGCGCACAGCAGCGTCATCGCCGCGCGAAGCCACGGCGCGCCGCGGTTCCGCCAGGATGCCGGTCCGTTCATGGTTGCGAGCCGGCCGCGGGATTCGTCGGTCAGCGGACGAGGCGACGCCGGCGACGCCGCCCGCTCGCGCTGCCGGATTGCGGCGCGCGGGAAGAGCCGTCGGGATCGCGCTCGATGCGGATCACGGGGAGAATAATGACGGTCGCCGGCTCGCCGGAGGAGGCGGCCAGCCGGCCGGCGTGCGGCTCATTCGCCGCGTCGGGAAACGGGATGACTTCGCCCATGGCAGTCCCCCACGTCCGTCCGGCGGTTCACCGCTCGAGGTTCGGCCGGATCGGCGCCTTGGCGCGATTAAAGGCGTCCCAAGGTTAACGGTCTGCTAACGCGATGCCGTTAATTTGCGCAATCGCCGCCGCCTGTTGCATCCGCGTCTTGCCGCGTCCCCATGGCCAAGCTCGCCGCCCCTCCCTCGCTCGACTCGCTGGTCGATCTTGCCTGCCGCGACGGCGTCGACATCCGACCGACGCTGTTGCGCGTTCTCACCGACCTCTATGTCGAGAAACCGGCGCATACGACGGAGGAGGAAATCCAGTATGTCGAGCTTGCGCTCGGGTTGCTGGACAAGGTCGATGCCGCGACCCGCGCGGCGGTCATGGCGCGGCTTTCCGCCTATCCGCGCGCGCCGCGGGCCGTGCTCCGGCACCTCGAAAACCGCGGCACCGGCGCGCCGGTTGCCCCGCCGCGGACCGCGCCCGACGACAAGGCGCTCGCCGACCTGTTCTTCGAGGCGAGCGCCTCGGAGCGGCGCCTCATCCTGATCAACCTGGACGTGGTGGCCGCCCCCGCGCCGGCGCCCGCGCCGGAGGAGACCCTCCGCGCGCTCGAGGCGGCCGCGCTCGCCCATCGTCCCGCCGAATTTGCCCGCCTTCTGGCGAGGACACTGGAGCTGCGCGACGCGCTTGCGGCAAGGATCGTGCACGACGAGCAGGGCGAGCCGCTCGCGGTCGCCGCCAAGGCGCTCGGCATGCCGTCCTCCGGTTTCCAGCGCGTCCTGCTCACGCTCGATCCGGCGATTGCCCGCTCGGTCACGCGCGTGCACGCGCTTGCCGCGCTCTACGAGGAGATCACGCCGGCCGCCGCCGCGCACATGGTCGGCATCTGGCGCAGGGCCGCCGAGCGGCGGTCCGTCCACGCGCCCCATCTGTGGGACGACGCGACGCGCTCCGCGCG
>Ga0209061_1003887_pt1 | contig 15358 bp, 12 predicted proteins | sample Coa_R1_10_FD_187157 | JGI IMG/M metagenome (GOLD analysis project Ga0209061, IMG submission 187157) | Surface soil microbial communities from Centralia Pennsylvania, which are recovering from an underground coalmine fire - Coalmine... | ecosystem: Environmental > Terrestrial > Soil >...
GATTGGGACTGAGAGCTGCCGCGTGCTCCAAGATCTCCGCGCGAATGAAGATATAGCTCAAATTCCGATCCTGGCTTTGAGCACCCGACGGGAGCAAAATTTGGCTACTCTGCTCGGTGCAAATGCTGTCGTGAGGAAACCGATTGAGCCTGCTTCTCTCCTGAGGATGGTGCAAGAGCACGTACGACCGTGGACTGGGGCGCCGTCTCGAATCTTAGTTGTAGACGAGCAAGCCGAGGTGAGGGAGCTTCTGGATAAAACACTTCGCTCATCTGGTTTCCTGCCACTGCTTGCTCCAAGTGGCAAACAGGCGCTCGAGATACTGGCGCGCAGCCCGGTCTCTGCTGCCCTCATTGATGTGCGCAGTCTGGAGATGAGCGGCCTTGGACTTATCCTCCGGATTCGTCAAAATGCTCAGTTTTCCAAGCTACCTGTCATTGTTTTGACTTCCAAAGAAATGGACGAGCCCGACGCTTTTATTCTGAACCGCGAGGCAAACGCGATTTTCTTCAAAGCTTTTCGTTGGAGAAAGCATCTTGTAGCAAAGATAGAAGAGCTATCGCGCAAGCGATAAAGCCTGGTTGAAGCCATGCACGATAGATTTTCCACGGAATAGGCGATGAAACGGATTCTGGTTGCAGAGGACCGGCCAGCCAGCCTGGAATTAATCCGGACCATCCTCGAAAGCATAGGCCATGAAGTGATCGAAGCTGCTGATGGACAAGAGGCGCTCGAAAAGGCAGCGCGTAATTCGATCGATCTCTTCGTGCTTGACCTGCAAATGCCAAAGCTGGACGGTTTTGAAGTGTTGAAGCAGTTAAGGAAGCAATCGCGTTTTCAACACACGCCTGTCATTGCCATTACTGCAAGCGCAATGGAAAGCGACCGTGAGCGTGTCATTGCAGCCGGCTTTACTGGGTACATAACGAAGCCGGTTGACATTCGATTCTTGCGCTCGGAAATGGAGCGCTTGCTCAAATAGATGAATGAGAGGAGATGACGCAAAAAACCTCCGAGTTGCCCGCTGTTTCGCTTCTCATCGTGGATGACAATCCCGGAAGTCTCGAATTGCTGGCTACGGCGCTCGAGCAACCTGGTTTACACATTCTCACTGCAAGCGATCCTGAAGAAGCTTTAGATCTCGTCTTTCAAAAGCATCCTCACATTGTCCTCACCGATCTGGTCATGCCAAAAATGAGCGGCCTGGAACTGCTGGAACGCATCGTCCACTTCGATCCTGCAATTGAAGTGATTCTTATGACAGCGCACTATTCGACGGAATCGGCGGTAGAGGCCATCCGAAAAGGCGCCAGCGATTACCTCAACAAGCCAATTTCCATACCTGCCTTGCGCGAGCGGTTCCGCGCAACCATTGAAGATGTTCGCCGTCGGCAAAAAGCATTGGAATTGCAAGACGAACTTCGCGGGAACGCCCAATTCGAGCGCATCATCGGCAACAGCCCGGCTATGTGGGAGCTCTTTTCTCGAATCCGCCGCATTGCCCCGCATTTCCGAACAGTCCTGATTACTGGTCCAACCGGATCTGGGAAGGAAATGGTTGCGCAAGCGCTGCACCGGCTCAGTCCGGCCGCATCGGGGAATCTGGTGACAGTAAACTGTTCGGCCGTCGTTGAGACGCTTTTTGAAAGCGAGCTCTTCGGCCATATGAGGGGTTCGTTTACGGGCGCAACACACGACAAAATGGGTTTGGTCGAGCATGCAAGCGGCGGCACATTGTTCCTAGATGAAATCGGCGATATGCCGCTTGCAACTCAAGCCAAGCTCTTGCGCACGATCCAGTACCAGGAAGTGCTCCGCGTAGGTTCTCTGCAACCGCGTAAAGTGAATGTGCGTGTCGTCGCCGCAACCCACCGGGATCTCCGTGCCATGATCCGCGAAGGGAAATTCCGAGAGGATCTTTATTACCGTCTGGCGATGGTGGAATTGAGTGTGCCTGCTCTGGCGGAGCGCAAGGAAGACTTGCCCTTGCTCACACGGCACTTTATAGAAAAGTTTTCGCAGCAATTTGATAAGCATATTCGCGGCATCACCCCTCGCGCTGCCATTACTCTCGGGCGATATGACTGGCCTGGCAACGTGCGTGAACTTGAAAATGCGATCGGACATGCCTGCATGATGTGCTTGAGCGATACCATCGACGTCGGCGATCTGCCTGAGTATCTGCGCAATCCTGAGAACGCTCCAACTGAGATTACCCGGCCTGTGGCTGACAGAGTGATGGTGCCCGATTCGCAAAGCTCAGTCCCCGCTTCACTGCTTGAAAATACCGAGCGCCAGTTGATCGTTGAGGCCTTAGCTAAGGCCTCGGGGAACCAGTCAGAAGCGGCCCGCATACTGCGAATTGGGAGAGATGCTTTGCGCTACAAGATGAAGAAATACGGTCTGATTGCGTCACGGAGTAACTGAACATCCCAACCTCTCTGCTTTGCGCAGCCAGCATCGAACCTCGCTCCCGGACAGCCTGCTGCCAATTCATGCCTTCTTCTTGCTTTTCTTTGGAAGGGAGAGGCTAGGTGTAATGGTTATGCCGGTATGTCCTGCTCCTCGTTGGGTGCCGGAAACATCGACTCCGCCAGTGCCTCGGAAGAGCGTATGCTGTAACACGTAGTCGGCGCTCTCAGCTTCGGTGACGGCAGGAACAGGTGTACGGTTCACATTTTCAACTTGGTCACATTGTCGGTTTGGTCCTTTGTCATTAGCTCCCTGTTTGCTTAGATCATCACTCATGATTTTGACTCCTCTCCACTATCCATATGCAAGCAAGTAGCCGTTTAGGTTTCAAACCCTTCGGCTTGTCGCGCTTCAGCGAGTGCTTGTCGCTGCTCTTCTGCCTGCCCCGGGCATTCGGCGAGCTCAATTGCAATCGGAGGGCGCATGGACCAGCGTGTTGTGAATGAAGCAGTTTTTGGACGCGCGTAGAATCCCTTCGCGATGACACGGCTCATTCAGGCCCGGGACACTGAATGAGTCATTTCGCACAGGCTGCCCTTCCGATTGAGCGAAAATGCGCAAATAGGGCAGAAACCATGCGATCACATCGCTCGTTTCTTGTGTGTTTTACGATCGGACCTGCACGTGCTTTAAAACTTTGGGGAGGTCTGAAGACCCAGGTGTTTCTGCGGGCTGCTGGCTCACGGCATATCGATCTCCGCGGTGTGCCGATGCACATCGGTTGCGTTGCCTTGGCATCGCTGCAGAGAGCAACTTTAGACCGATTTAGACCTAGCGCGACAAGGGCGATTTGCAGTGCTCTGTCGTAGACGAGAAGGGGGAGATCATGAGAGAAAACCGCATCGATGAGCTCGCGCGAACAACACAAAGCTATCCTTTGCTCGCAGACCTTCCGAGAGAACACTTACGAAAGTTATGGGAGATCGCCGAGGAACGAAACTACGAGCAAGATCAGCTTATCTTCCCCGAAGGTGTCAAATCGGAATTTCTGTATTTGATTGCGTCCGGAAATGTAGCTCTGGAAATACTCGCTGGCGGCCAAAGAATTGAATTACAGACGCTCGGGCCAGGCGATGCCATGGGCTGGTCAGCCTTGACAGCAAACGCAACAACCCACTTCCAGGCGCGTGCGCTGTCACGTGTCCAGAGTATCGCTTTCGACGGAGCAAAACTCTCGGCCGCATTCGAATATGACCATAGTCTCGCCTATCACATGATGAAGCGGCTCTTAGCTATGATGACGGACCGGCTCGATCGCATGCGCACGCGGATTATCGATATACATCACAAGGCCAGTGCGGCGCATTCATAAACACGGTACATGCCAGTACCGCCCGGATTCCGAATTTCTGGTAATCGCGCCGTACTGGTTAGGTCCCGTTCCCCGCACCTCACTTCCATGAGTAGTTCGGCAGCAAGATCTAACTATGATGCTGAATAACTACTCAGGATCTGTTGGTCTTTCTGGGATTTGGAGAAACTCTTTATATCAGAGAATGATATGGTCCTCTCCAGTTGACTCACCGAGCAACTCAGCACCGGACAGGGCGCGTGTCGGACGATTTCATAAATATGTGTTTGAAATCTCCCAAAGGGCTTCTGCGCCTTACCGCGCCCGGTTACGATCAGATCTGCGCCGAATTCGTTTGCTGCTTCTGCGACTGCGTTCGAGATTCCCAGGCCGCTGATGGTGACAGGGAAATCCGTTCCGGCTTCCCGCTGCATCTTGGCAATTTCCACTCGGGCCGATTCCTGCAGGTAACGATGCAAGTCGAAATCAAAGTAGCGGTTGGGCCGCGTCTCAAATTCAGGCACGCTGTGTAGTAGCCTCACCGTCGCGCCCAGATCCTGAGCTAACTGATCTGTAAATCGCAGCAGCCAAATTGACTCATCCCTCATTTCGATTGCACACAGAATTCTCGATATGTCAGGATCGCCCGGCCGCGGATGCCGTGGAGAGTCCGTCCATACCGGGCAAGTTGCGCTGTGCAATACCTTAGCGGTTTTCGAACCCAGAAGGAATCCCTCGAGCGCTCCATATCCATGTGTACCCATTACGAGAAGATCGACATCGTGTTCGTTCGCCCAATCGACGATTTGAAGTGCCGCATCACCCTCTGCGAACACCCGCGTTACATGAGTCTCGGGCACTCTTATCGCGTATTCGTTCAGACGCCGCTGCGCCGTAGCCCGCAGTTCGTTTAAGCAATCCATATTTGCGTAGGAAGCCTCGGATGCCCAAACCCAGCTTGCAGGTATCTCAAAGACATGCAGCAAGGTCACTCGCGAACCAAACCGGGCCGCGAGCCACTCCACTTGCGGATTGAGCGCTCGACTGCGCTCGGAAAAGTCGATCGGAAAGAGAATGTGATGGAACTTCATATTGAGCCCCTCTTCGGGGAATGTGAATCCGCCCAGTCTTTTCACTGACTGATTCATAAGCAGCTAAGCAAGTAGATAACCAAAAAATAGCGCCATGGTGGGATCAAGTAATGGATGGAAAATAACTATAATCGGCCTGGTGCTGTGTCAAATAGCAAAATGGAGCCCGGCCGACTGCGCGAAATGCCGCAATTAGATGGTTACTGCTCCGTCTTGTTGGGGCGGATAAAGCTACGGATTTGGCATTGGAATTCATGTAGGAATATCGGCTTGGTAATATAGCCCGAAAAGCCCGCCTTTAAGGCTCGCCCCCGGTCCTCCTTCATCGCGCTGGCCGTAACAGCCACGACTGGAACGGTGGACAGCCGGTGTTCCCTTCTAAGTTCTTCCAAGATGGCAAACCCGTCCGATCCGGGTATGTGCAAATCGAGCAGGATGAGATCGGGAACGCTCAGCAAAGCCGCAGTAACTGCTTCGCGGCAGTTGCTAGCTTCGACCACCTCATATCCGAATACCTCAAGCATGATGCGTTCGAGTTCACGGCTTGACGGATTATCGTCCACGACTAGGATGCGAGCCATGCTTTCCGAACGAATCTTAGCGGTTTCCTGGCATCAGAGCAAATATCAAGAGAATGAGTGGTAATGCTCAGGAGGTATCACCAGACTTTTTCTGGCCGATTGCGTGCAACTGAGCATACGGAATGGTACAAGCCGTTGAGTTACGACAGCTCCGTTACTTCATCGCGCTCGCCGAAGAGCTCAACTTCGGGCGCGCAGCGCGGCGTTTAGGCATCTCGCAGCCTCCCCTCAGCAGACAGATTATGAATTTGGAGCGAGCGTTAGGCGTGCGGCTATTGGAACGCACGAAACACACAGTTCAATTAACAGTGGCTGGCCGTGTCTTTCTCGAAGAGACCAGACGAACGCTGGAGCAGCTTGCGCGCTCCTTTGAGATGGCTCAGAGGGCGCACCGCGGGGAACTTGGTCAGCTCACGCTGGGTGTCGCTCCCTTACTCGAAGCCAGCGTGTTCCCCGCCTTAAGGGCGCACATCCAGAAAGCATTTCCGCATCTGGAGGTGAAGTGTCATGTGCTTCCATCCGACGAACAGGCGCCGCTCATTCGAAGCGGCGCGCTGGACGCCGGACTCGTAAGACTTCCCTTACCGGAGCACGATCGATTAACACTGGATTTTTTATTTCGTGAGGCTCTGATTGTGATGATGCGTGCTGATCATCCGCTCGCAAATCGAAGAGCAATCCGAATCGCGGCGTTGTCGGGCCAGAATCGAGTCGCCATCAGAAAAAAATTCAATCCGGTTTTTTATCGCTACATCCAGGACCTCTGTGATCGAAAGGGATTTCGCCCGGCGCGAGTGATTGAGGTCAACACAAGCGGCGAATTGCTGAACTCGATACTAAAAGGGGACGGTGTGGCGATCGTTCCAGCAAGTTTTAAACGACAAATTACGGCTGGACTGCATTACACACGTATTCTGGACAAGAATGCGGATACTCAGATCGGTCTTCTCTATCATAGAGATCATCACTCCCATACGATGCATTTACTTCAGCGTGTTCTTTGTCAGATGCATTGGCCAAATGTTGCGTAGTTATTCTCTTGCTCTTATCCGTGGTTGAGAGTCTATGCCACCGTTTCTGTGCCATCTGACGTAATCGCCTTTGCCGCTCCCTCTGCCAGAAGGGATTGCGATCCTATGCGAGCTCTGCGCGACCAGATTGGCCTGAAGCGACGAGAAGAATCTGATCCGCTTTCGCCAAGCTGATGGATTCACTTACAAATATTTGCCAATCCGGTGACTAAAGTTACTGGCCCATGCGTGCGTGCCGCTCTAGGTTGAGAGCAGAAGGTGATAAAAGAGATGTCCATCGATACCACGCAAAGCGTTCGAGAGATTGTGCAGCAGCACCCTGGGACGATGGCTGTATTAAGTGGCGGTGGCAAGTCTCTCGAGGAGGTTCTCCGGGGGAACGGAAGCTCATCTGCTAGCGACTTCTTTGAATTGCAGCACGGAAGGAGAATAATAGACCGATGAATTTCAAAAAACTCTGGATCGCACTAACAATTGTGGTCGTGGGGTCTTTGCTGGTTTTAGGCGGCGTTGGTTATCGCATGATCAGTCAGGCGCCGCCGATTCCGACGAAAGTCATCACAACCGGCGGCAGAGTGTTGTTTGACGGACGAACGATTCAGGATGGCCAAAATGTTTGGCAGTCCATCGGCGGTCAGGAAATCGGAACCGTTTGGGGGCATGGCGCCTATGTGGCGCCGGACTGGACAGCCGATTGGCTTCACCGCGAGGCTCTCGGCATTTTAAACAGAGAAGCGCAGACTCTAGGTGCCGCTTCGTTCAATTCGCTGCCATTCGATCAACAGGCGGTTCTCAAGGCAAGGCTTATCCGCTCAGAACGGGAGAATACCTACGATCCTCAAAGCGGCACGATCGAAATCAGTCCGGAGCGAGCGGCTGTTTTCGAAGACTTGGAACACTACTATGCGGACGTGTTCGGCAATGGCCGCACGCAGTATGCGATCCCTCGCGGAGCGCTCACCGACCCTCAGAAACAGCGCCAAATGGCCGCGTTTTTCTGGTGGACCGCCTGGGCAGCTACGACCGACCGTCCAGGTTCTGATGTCACCTACACAAACAATTGGCCGCATGAGCCGCTCGTTGGCAATGACGTCACCGGCTCGGCTGTAGTCTGGAGCGTGATCAGTTTTGTTCTGCTCCTTGCAGCTATTGGCGGAATGGTCTGGTACTTCGGCTCTCAAGAGAAGACAGAGCCCGATCCCGCCATTCCACGCCAGGATCCACTGCTCGGCTTTCGCCCTACTCCTTCGCAACGAGCAACGATGAAGTACTTCTTTGTTGTGGCGATCCTTTGGGTCATCCAGGTAGCAATGGGTGCAATCACCGCACATTATGGCGTGGAGGGTTCTGGATTCTACGGCATCCCGCTCGCCCGGTGGTTACCCTACGCCGTTACGCGCACCTGGCACCTTCAGATGGGCATCTTTTGGATCGCCACGTCCTGGCTCGCAACCGGCCTCTACGTCGCCCCCGCCGTGAGCGGGTATGAGCCAAAGGGTCAGCGCCTCGGTGTAAATATATTGTTCGCCGCACTGATCTTAGTCGTTGGCGGATCCTTGATCGGCGAGTGGCTTGGCATCGAACAAAAGCTCGGCAACCTCTGGTTTTGGTTGGGCAGTCAGGGCTACGAGTATCTGGATCTAGGACGTATCTGGCAGATTCTGTTGCTTGCTGGTCTCGTTTTCTGGTTGTGGCTCATGTGGCGTGCTTTAAAACCGGCGCTCGCGAAGGCCTCTGAGAACCGTTCTCTGCTTACCCTATTTTTGCTCGCAAGCATCGCTATTCCGGCATTCTATCTTGCCGGCCTGATGTATGGTAAGCGCAGCAATTTGGTGACAGCCGAGTATTGGCGCTGGTGGGTGGTTCACCTCTGGGTGGAGGGCTTCTTTGAAGTATTTGCTACAGTTGTCATCGCCTTCCTCTTCACCCGGTTGAGGCTCCTCGCCGTGAAGACTGCAACCACCGCCGTCTTATTTTCGACCGTGGTGTTTCTCTCGGGCGGGATAATTGGAACGTTCCATCATTTATATTTCTCTGGATCTTCTTCTATTGTGCTTGCCTTGGGCTCGGTATTTAGCGCATTAGAAGTGGTACCGCTGGTGCTGATTGGCTTTGAAGGCTGGGAAAATATCCGCATCGCGCGGCGCCGCTACGAGGCCAACTGGGTTTCTGCATATAAATGGCCGATTTATTTCTTTGTTGCGGTTGCGTTCTGGAACTTTGTAGGTGCCGGTATCTTCGGGTTTCTCATCAATCCTCCGGTAGCTCTGTACTATATGCAAGGCCTGAACACGACCCCAGTGCATGGGCACACCGCACTGTTTGGCGTTTACGGCTTGCTTGGCCTCGGCCTCATGCTCTTTTGTCTGCGTGGACTGAAACCTGGAGCCGCTTGGAAGGAAAAACCGATCGCATTCGCGTTTTGGGCCATCAATATAGGTCTGACCTTCATGGTGCTTTTGAGTCTGCTACCAATTGGCTTAATGCAGGCGTGGGCCTCCGTTGAATACGGAACCTGGTACGCTCGATCTGCCGAATTTTTGCAAACCGGTGGTATGAATGTTCTGCGCTGGATGCGCGTGCCCGGCGATTCGCTCTTCGCACTCGGTGCTTTAGTGCTGGGATGGTTCGTCTTCGGATTATGGACCGGCCATTCCTACGACCCTTCGTCTGGCACTGTCCAGGAAGGCGAATCCCAACTAGTGGTCGTGCGCTCGAACTGAAGCGGCAACTTTTTGTGTGCAGGGTTGCGCTAGATCCCGCAGCCCTGCGCGAAAACGCCCAGCAGGCCAGCCGCAGCGCTTGTTCCATTTGAGATACCAAACCGGCATGGCGCAATACCGCAAAGGTATTGGACACAATCTGATCGCTCGCTAATAATACGGAGGGTGGGCACTCACGTGCTAGATATTCCGCAGCCACCGCCACAGCTTGTGCGAGCAATCAGATGAGTCGATTGAAGACCAGTTATGCTTCTGCCGGACGGCTAGCTGCAACACGAATCGTCGCTCTTACTGTCATTGTGTTCAACGTCCCGACTGTCTCTGCGAAGACGAAACAGTCGTCAAGTCCGACCTCTTCTCCGTCTGATTCGTCTCTGTATGTAGGTACAGACGCGTGCAAAACGTGTCATCAGCCAGAAGCCGAGAGTTTCGATCAGAGCCCGCATTGGCGAACTGCAGTCGGCGAGCATAAGGGTCCGCAGTGGCAGGGTTGTGAAGCCTGCCATGGGCCTGGTAAAGCCCACGTCGACTCGGGCGGGGATCCAACCAAGATTCTCAGCTTTGACAGGCTAAGCGCGAAACAAGCAAGCGAACGCTGCTTAAGCTGCCACGAAAAGAGCGAAGGCCATCAAAATTTCATGCGATCGCCCCATCTCCGGAATGGCGTCGGATGCACGAGCTGCCATTCCATTCATTCTCCTCATTCTTCGCCAGAGCGGCAGAGTTTGCTTGCCTCGGCTCAACCAGTGCTCTGTTACGGGTGCCATCGCGATGTTGAGCCGGATTTTTCCAAACCAGAACACCATCGGGTGAACGAAGGCCTGATGTCCTGCTCAGACTGTCATAATCCCCACGGGTCGTTCCTCCGCCATAATCTTCGTGCTAGCTCCTGGCAAAGCGAAATCTGCGTCAAATGTCACGTCGACACAGCCGGACCCTTTGTCCTCGAACATGCGCCATTAAAGGAGGAAGGCTGTATTTCCTGCCACAACCCACACGGCTCAATGAATCCGCACATGTTGAGCCGGCCCCAAGTCAACCAAGTCTGCCTCGAATGCCACTCGGAGATCTTAGCGACTTCGATCGCTCCCGGAATACCCTCGTTCCATAACCAGGGGACCAAGTTCTCCCAGTGCACTCTCTGCCACGTAGCGATACACGGATCGAATACGGACCCCAACTTTTTCAAGCGTTGATAAGGAGTCTATGAGACTGACCCACTGGTCAACAATGTGCTTATCCGGAATCGCGCTGTGTTTTTGCTTACGAGCTCAAACAGCGACAAATGCCCAAAATACGCTGCCCGAGACTCAGTCCGCCTCCAATCCAAACGCGACTCAATTTGCACATGGCCAAGCAGCTCCCCCATCCGAGGTTGTACCGTCTGCCGGGGAAATGCCATTGTCATGGAATGGCTATGAGACGCATTTTGCCGTCGAATTCGGAGGGCGCTCTCTTACAAGCACCGGAAATTCCGACGTCTATGCAACCTTTGTGAATTTGCAGCCGGGCGTGCGTCTGTTCGACCAATCAGTCGAACTACATTCGATCAATCACGACGGATTGCTGTTTGATGATTTCACAGAAAGCAGCTTTGGAATCGGTGGCGATCCGAACGAGCTGGTCCAGCTTCGTGCTAGTAAACACCGCTGGTATGAGTTTAGTGGCAGTTGGCGGCGTGACATTAACTTCTGGGACTACAATCTGCTTGGCAATCCGCTAAATCCTCCGTCTGTATTTCCGTTTGTGGTCAATGTCTCTCCTGCACTGCTCGATCTTTCCCGCAAAATGCTCGACCTGAATCTGACGCTCTTTCCGCAGTCGACCATTCAGCTCGTCATGGGATATTCCCGATATAGCAACGCTGGACCATCCTTTACAACTATCCATGAGGGAACTGAAGCCGAATTGTTTCAACCCTGGAATGACATCAGCGATTCCTATCACCTGGGTATCTTCTGGCATCCGGCAGAGCGCACGCGCATCAACTACGACCAGTTCTACACGCACGACAGGAGTAGCCCAAGCGCTTATCTGAACAGCTTCCCTTACCAGCTTGCAAACGGAATGGCGGTCAATTTGGGGATTTCGAGTGCTCCTTGTAGCGGCAGCACCTTTGTAGGTCCATATGTCAGCCCCACCTGTAACCTCTTCACGGGGTACTCCGATACTGCGCCATACTATACCAACATTCCCACCGAACAACTTGCGTTTGAGACAAACTATTTACGCCGCTTGCATTTGACTGGACGCGTAAGCTACACCGGAGCCCAGACACATCTTCCGAGTTCCGCGGAAATATATAACGGTTTCACATCGCGTGACCACACTGTGCAAAGTGTTCAAACTGGTAGCGGCTCCGTAGAAGAGATCACAACAAGTGCCGATCTGGGTGTGACTTATGACGTGACCGAGGGACTGTCAGTAAACGATCAGTTCCGCTGGTACGATTATCGGATTCCAAGCGGCGCAGCTTTCCTGATGAACTCTCTATTTGCCACAAATGCACTTGCGCTAGCAAATACCTTCTCTCCCGCAAGCTGTCCGCCTCCCTATACGAGCCCTGCCTGCCCTCAGCACGTTGCAGCTTCGGGGCCGGACATAACGAACACATTTTATTCGATGTTTCAGGCGCAGAATCAGAAACGAAACACATTTACAATGGATTACGATCTTTCGGCCAAAGTGACGGTATATGCCGGATACCGGTTCGAGCGCCAGGACATCGTAGTTGACGGAACTACAACTACACTATCGACATACTTTCCAACTCTGGTCACTCGCGCCGGATGTACTCTCGTGATCAATGGAGTATGCCACTCATCCGCGGTTGCGATCTCGGCTGCTGCAGTGCAGATCAATAATCATGCAGCGATTGCGGGCATTTCAGCGCGTCCCATACAGGGACTCCGTCTCAACGGAGATGTTGAGATCCATTATGCCGACAACGTCTTTACCAATATTATGCCCAGGCACATGCAGCTTTACCGCGGAAAGGCCATTTACACTGCGGGTAGATGGCTCACTCTTACTGCGACTACTAGGATCCAAAATATGCGCGATCTCGCATATGGCCTGGGAAATTTGCAGCACAATCGCAGCGCTTCTATTAGTGCCGTTTTTATGCCTTCCTCACGCTTTGGACTAGATGCGAACTATACATACAACAATTTATTTACCAACCTGAATATCTGTTTCGTTGAAACTCCCGTTCCGGCCTTTGCAGCAACTACGTCGCTTTGTCCCACCGGCTTTCTGACCGGGCTTTCCTATTATCGAGATGTCGATCATTTTGCTTCTGCCAGCGTTTTGGCCAAGCCGGTTCCACGCATATCGCTTGCCGCCGGGTATTCGGTTACCAGTACCACCGGCAGTAATCTCATTTTGAATCCGCTAGCTCCGCTTGGTCCGGTAGCCATCAACTATCATCTCCCCAGTGCGAGCATGGCAATCGACCTAGCTAAGCATCTAACGTTTAAAGCGGGATGGAATCTATACGATTACCTGGAAAAATCGGCCCCGCTTTCGATTGTGCCGCGCAACTTCCGCGCAAACGTGGTCTCAATATCACTGCGGTACGCCATGTAGAGCCAAAAATCAGGGATCGAACATGCTCGAAAAATCAAAACAACCGATACTCGTGCTGCTTACAGATCACTGGGTGACGCTGATTGGATCTGCTCTGGTAACCACCGCCGCTATATCCTGGCTGTTTGTCTTGCCGCTGAGCCTGCGCGGCCGTGTAAGCAATCCCTACATCGGAATTATCGTTTTTATTGCCCTACCGGCCCTGTTCTTCCTTGGCCTGATCTTGATTCCAATCGGTATCTGGCTTTCTAAGCGCCGGATTCGAATGGATCTCGAGCGCGCGAACGTAGACCGCAGTACGCTCCTACATCGGATCGCGATCTTTGTAATCGCCACGACCGGTGCAAACATTCTTATTGCATCGCAGCTTACTTATCGAGCTGTGGAATACATGGATACGGATCAGTTTTGTGGGCAAACCTGTCATGTGATGCGTCCGCAGTACGTAGCATATCTGACCGCTGCACATTCACACGTGCCTTGCGCGGATTGCCATATTGGTCCCGGAGCCGCGGGCTGGTTTCAAGCGAAAATGAACGGCACGCGCCAGCTTTTCGAGGTTACTTTCAACAACTATCCTCGTCCCATTCCGCCGCCCCTCGAGAGCGGGCGCCTGATCTCACCGCAAGAGACCTGCGTGCGTTGCCACTCGGCTCGTAACTCAGGCGAATACCGTCTGCGCATAATCAGGCACTTCAGCGACGATCGAATCCCGAAACCGCTCAATACAGTATTGCTGATGCGTATAGGTGGCGGTACGTCTTGGGGCATTCACGGAGTCCATCTTGGAAAGGGAGTTACCATTCGTTACGCTACAAAGGATCCGAAAAGGGAGGATATTCCGTGGGTGGAATATCGCAACGTGACGACGAATACTGTGCGGGTATACAGCACTTCCAGCAACCCCGGCGGCAAGCCAAATCTACCCGTGTTTACCATGCAGTGCGTCGATTGCCACAGCCAGCCGGCGCACACGCCGGAGCTGCCAGATTCCGCCGTTGACAGCGCAATCGCCTCCGGCGCAATTCCCCTGGATTTGCCTTTCATCCGGAAGGAAGGCGTGCGCCTGCTCAAATTGGGCTACAGCAGCCAGAACGAGGCCGCAAGAAGAATCCCGCTCGCTCTGGCGGACTTTTATCGTTCTTACTCTGTCAGCGATCGTTCGGAAATAAGCAAAGCCGCGCAGGCACTCGTCGCGATTTACAAAAGAAATGTTTTCCCAGAAATGAAGATTGACTGGGGTACGTATCCAGATCAGCTTGGCCATACCGAATCCACTGGGTGCTTCCGCTGTCACGATGGATCCCATGTAGCTGCAGATGGAAACGCAATCACACAGGATTGTGCCGCGTGCCATCGGGTTTTGGCAAGTGATGAACCTTCTCCCGAAATACTGAAAACGCTTGGCGTCGAAGATACTACACATTGATGGAAATTAAAAAGGAGGAAGTGGAAACCATGAAGTTGACGGTACAGGTTATTCTTTTGAGCATTATCCTGCCATCAGCGGTGCTCAAAGGGGCAAACATCAAGAACGGCAAATCAATCTACGATAGGTCCTGTAGTTCCTGTCATGGCGCAAATGGTACGCCAAATCCTGCCGTAGAAAAGATGTTTAATGTTCATATGCGTAACCTGAGTTCGACGGATGTGCAAGCGCAGACGGATGATCAGCTTAAATCGGTTATTACTAACGGGAAAGGCAAGATGCGTCCGGTGAAGAGCATCACCGGCTCTGCTCTCGATGACGTAGTCGCTTATATCCGCACTTTCAAAAAATAGGTGCCGGCAAAGAGGCTTCAGGTCGTGTTTTAAGCGGTAGGGGGATTATGGATCCATCTGTCATTCACCGCATCCACTTTGCCTTTACTGTCACGTATCACTATCTGTTTCCCCAATTGACCATGGGGCTGGCGCTGCTGATTGTAGTGCTTAAGTCGCTCGGAATTCGCGGATCCGAAATTTATAACGACGCGGCTCGGTTTTGGGCGCGCATTTTCGGAATCAATTTCGTGATGGGTGTTGTCACCGGCATCCCAATGGAATTTCAGTTTGGCACTAACTGGTCGGAATTTTCACGTCTGACCGGGGGAATTATCGGGCAACCGCTTGCTATGGAAGGGGTCTTCTCGTTCTTCCTCGAATCGGCCTTTCTAGGGCTATTTTTGTTCGGCGAAAAGCGACTCTCAAAATGGGGTCACTGGTGGGCGGCTTTTCTGGTCTTCCTCGGTTCCTGGATTTCAGGCTTTTTCATTATCGTTACGGATGCCTGGATGCAGCATCCCGTGGCCTACCGCCTTCTGCCAGATGGAAGATTTCAGCTCACGAGTTTTACCGGCTTGCTTTTGAATCCTTGGGCGCTATTGCAATATGCGCACAACATGAGTGGCGCGGTGATTACTGGTGCCTTCGTGATGGCTGCCACGGGTGCTCTTTATGTCCTCGAAAACAAGTTTCCAGAGTATGGTCGTGCATTTCTCCGCGTGGGGGTCAATGTCGGACTGATTTTCTCCATTCTCCAGATCTTTCCCACCGGAGATCTGCAGGGCCGCTACATGGCCCATGTTCAGCCCGTTACCGT
>Ga0209061_1003889_pt1 | contig 15340 bp, 6 predicted proteins | sample Coa_R1_10_FD_187157 | JGI IMG/M metagenome (GOLD analysis project Ga0209061, IMG submission 187157) | Surface soil microbial communities from Centralia Pennsylvania, which are recovering from an underground coalmine fire - Coalmine... | ecosystem: Environmental > Terrestrial > Soil > Unclassified...
AGCAGCATGCTGGCGTTGAAGATCGAGGAGTAGGTGCCGCTGAAGATACCGATCAGCAGGGCAAACGTGAAGACACGCGTGCTGTCTCCGCCGAAGAGCGTCAGCGCGCTCAGAGTGAAGAGCACGGTCAGGGAGGTATTCAGTGAACGTGACATGGTCTGCACCAGACTGGCGTTCACAATCTGCTCAAACGTTTCCGAAGAGCGGCGCTGCATGTTTTCGCGAATGCGGTCAAACACCACGATAGTATCGTGTACCGAGAAGCCAACCACCGTCAGCAGCGCAGTGACAAACAGCGAGTCGATCTGGATGTGCAGCGTCCAGCCCAGGATCGAGAAGACGCCCATGACAACCAGCACGTCGTGCAGCAGAGCGATAATCGCGCAGGCACCGTAGCGCCAGGGCTTCTGCACCTTGCGGAACGCGAACCAGATGTAGAGCAGAATCAGGGCTGAGGCCGCCACAACCGCGAGGATCGAGTTGCGGATCGTCGCGCTCGCCACCGCCGCGCCGACCGTCGTATTGCTCATCGTGTACAGGTAGTTGCCAGTCTTGTTCAAAATCAGCGACTTAATCTGGCGCTCCACTGTGATAGTGGTCTGAGAGGTCGTCAGAATATTGATCGTGCTTGTTGTCTGGCCTATCTTGATCGCGTCAATCTTCAACTGAATCGTCCCCGCCGAGCTGGATGACGATGGCGTGCTCGTCGGCGTGGCTGTAGGCGTAGCACCGGCTTTCGGCGTGGCTGTGGGTGTCGCGGTAGCCTTTGGTGTCGCAGTAGCCTTTGGCGTGGCCGTAGGTGTCGGCGTGATTGCTGGCGAGACCGATGACGGCGACGAAGACGAGCTTTGGGACGCCGGATTTGCCGCTTTTGGCAGCGTTTTCAGGGCGCTGGTAATAGTGCTCTCTTTAATAGTCGTCGTTTTACTGGTGATGGTCACGACCGTCACCGTGGTCGTCTTGCCGTTCGAGCCGGTAATCTGCAACGGATCGAACGTCACCGTCGCGCCGCTAATAGCTTTTTTTAGATCATTGCTGATCGTATTTTCTACGCTATTATCGGTGCTGTTGTTCAGATTAATATTGGTGTTCAGACGTACCCAGGCATAGTGGTTGGCCGGAACGCTGGTATCGTTGCCGAGAGTGACCTGGACATCTTTCAGATTAAGCTGATCCAGCAGGTTGGTGATCTGCTGCGTACTGGTCAGATTGGCGCTGCTAGACGGGCGAAACTCCAGCGAGCTGCCGCCGGCGAAATCGATGCCAACGTCGAAATGCATAAAGATCATCGAAATGACGCCGGGCACAATCACGGCCAGCGAAATGAGCAGGAACAGGTAGCGTTTACTTACGAGATTAAACACGGCTCTCTCCTCTCACAAGATTACCTTCCACACTAGCGCTATTGCGCCGCGCCAGGTTGGAGGAAGCCGCGGCTACGGCTTCTCTGGGCAGTCCAAAGAACCACGGATGGTTGATCACGCCGGTGGGCACCAGGAGGTTCAAGAAGGTCCGTGTCACCACCACAGCGGTAAACAGACTGATCAGAACACCCAGGAAGAGCGTAGTGGCAAAGCCGACAATCATCGTCGCGCCAAAGTTGCTCCCGAAGAAGTAGAGCACGGCGCAGGTCATCATAGTTGAGGCATTTGAGTCGCGGATCGACGGCCAGGCGCGTTTCCAGCCAATATCGATGGCCGAAGCCAGCAGCCTGCCGGCCCGCAGCTCCTCCTTGATGCGTTCAAAAATCAGCACATTGGCGTCTACGGCCATACCGACCGAGAGAATGAAACCCGCGATACCTGCCAGCGAGAGCGTAAACGCGCCTACCTTAAAAATGGCGAGAGTCACGCCCGCGTAGAGCAACAGAGCCACGTCGGCCAGCAGGCCCGGCAGGCGATAGAAGAGCATCATAAAAAGCATGACGATGATCAGGCCGGTCACACCTGCGAACAGGCTCTTCTGGAGCGAGTCTACGCCAAGCGTCGCGCCAATCGTCTGCTGGCTCGCCACTGTAAACCCGACCGGCAGCGCGCCATATTTCAGCAGGCTCACAATGCTCTGCGCTTCCTCCGGAGTAAACTGGCCGGTGATCTCACCGGGGCCATTGATGCCGCTCTGAATTACCGCCGACTGGATCACCTTGCGGTCGAGTGTGACCGTCAGGTAGGAGCCGACGTTACTCTCGGTGAAAGTGTAGAACTTCGAGATTGCGGATCCCTGCATGGCGAAGTTGATATCAGGTCGCCCGGCCTCGTCTGTGCCTACAGAGATTGAGCTGGGGTTCAGGTCTTTACCGGTGAACAGCGGCTTGCCGCCAGCGTTGTACTGGGTATACTGGCTGGGATCAAACGTAGTGCCCTCTGTTAACTGGCTGGAGCCTGTATTCCAGAACTCCAGAATGCCGCTATTGGTGATCGACTGGATGGCCGCTTGCTGGTCGCCGCTGTTCAGACCGGGCAACTCAACCAGCAGGCCCGGCAGGCCGTTCACCGTCTGCTGACGAATGGTGGCATCGGTCACACCCAGGCCGCCGCTCACGCGCTCTGCGATCTGGCCCTCAGCAGTCGCAACGCTCGCCGCCAGATCCGACTGGCTCATATTGCCATAGCCGGTCGGCGCGAGCTGCACGCTGATGCCACCCTGGAGATCGAGGCCCTCCTGGAATTGCAAGGAGGTATTGATGCCCAGGAACGGAATATGCACCCCGGGGTTATTGGGCCACAGAACATAGCCCGCGGCCGCTGCCAGGAGGATGATTAAGAAGAGGAGTAAAGGTGTTCCTCGACGCATAGGTGTTGTTTCCCCTCACTAAATATCTCTATTGAGACATAGGTTCCATGATTGCGCTGATATTTGCACGCAGTATAACATAGTTGCCTTTGCTTGCCTATCCCGGTTTCGTTTGCCGGGCTTTCTCCATGACGAAAGTCATGGAGCCAGACAGGTCCCTCGGCACTCCCTTCTTTCCCGAAGAATCGGGTATCTTTGTGTTTAGCATACATAATGCGAACGAGCGCTTTGAAGTTTCGCTCAACACAGAATGGCTGAAACGTGATTGGGCTTCTTCCCTTGACAAGAGAAATAGCAATATGCTATTATCTATATAACTGATTGCTATATAACGGTCACCTTTCCCAGACGAGAAACGGAGGGGAGTCTGAACGATGGCCGTCTGGATGAGCAAAGGAGAAAAGGACTATGAGAGAGGCTTGAGAGAAGCCAATCGAAGATCATTGTGGCAATTGGTTTCGGGCAGAGTAGGCCGTTTATAATAAAAGGGAACGGTGTTTGCGCTCGGAACCTTTGCTGGCGGGCGGGCGTAGAAAAGAAGACAAAAACTCTCATTTATGTTGTGACTCGATTTCAGAAAATGGAGATGTGAATGGAAGAAAATACGATAGTGGAGCAGCAGCGAGCGGTCGCCACGCAAAGCTCCGAACGTCGCGTGGTCATGGATGTCCGTGAAATTACGAAAGTGCTTCCGCTTGGGCGTGAACATATCGATATACTCAAGGGCATCAGCTTCGCCATCACCAGCGGCGAATTCATCTCGATTGTTGGTCCCTCAGGCTCTGGCAAGAGCACGCTGCTGGGCATTATCGCCGGACTGGACAATCCCACCACCGGCCAGGTGTTCATCGATGGAGTGGATATTACCAGGATGAGCGAGGGCAAACTGGCTGCGGTACGCAATAACAAAATCGGCATGGTCTTCCAGGCGTTCAACCTCATCCCCACGCTAACCGCGCAGGAGAATGTTGAGGTGCCGCTCTACGTAGGCAAGCACAAGGGATCGCCTTCGGCGCGGGCGCAGGAGCTGCTTGGCCTGGTCGGTCTCTCCCATCGTCTCAATCACCGGCCCAACCAGCTCTCAGGCGGCGAGCAGCAGCGCGTGGCAATCGCCAGGGCGCTGGCTACCGATCCGGCCTTTGTGATCGCCGACGAGCCAACCGGCAACCTGGACGCGGCCAACGGCGAAAACGTGCTCAAGCTGATCGCCTACCTGCGCGAGCAGACCGGTAAAACCTTTATCATCGCCACGCATGATCCCGTCGTGGCTTCGCACGCCGACCGCGCCATTCGCATCATCGATGGCAGGATCGCAGCGATTGAAGACGTCCGTAGAAGTTCGTAAAGGAAACGCGCAATGAAAACGTCGATGTACTTCAACTACACCTCGCGTTCGCTCTTGCGCGGAGGGCAGCGCACCGTGCTGGCCTTCTTCTGCGTTGGCGTTGGCGTGATGGCTATCGTAGCGCTGCAGCTGGTAGGGCTGATGGTCAATAACGCTCTGACTGCCAATGTGCGCGATGCCAATGGAGGCGATATCAATGTCTCCTCTGGCGTAGGCTCCAGGGCCTTTACGCAGAGCGACCTCAACTACTTCGCGGGGTTGAAAAGGAACGGGACGATTACCAACTATACCGCCCTGAATCGCCTGACCGGCACGTTTAGTAACACGCTGAGCGCAACCAATAGTTTTGCCGTGCTGCTGGTCGATCCGGCCACGTTCCCCATCGTGACGCCTCCTACTTTTACCGCGCCCTCGAACGGCAGCATTGCTTCGCTGCTCACCGGCAACAGCGCGATTATCGATCAGCAGGTTGCCAGCACGTATCATAAACAGGTGGGCGACACGCTGAGGATCCATATTACCCTGAGCCAGCAGAACGCCCAGCTCCTCACGGTCAAAGTTGCGGGAATCGTGACCGACACGGGAGTGCTGGCGCAAGAATCAGGCGTGATACTGGTCTCGCAGGCATATTACTACCAGACCTTTCCTCAAACGCCTCAAGTCTTCACCTCGATTGATATTACAACGGCCAATCAAGCAAAGACCGATGCCGCAGTGAAGCAGATTGAAAATCAATACCCGCTGGCAACAGTGCAAACCGCCTCTGATGCGCTGAAAACCGTCCAGAGCGAGAGTAATACCATCGATGAATTTCTTGAGATTGCCGGTTTGCTGGCCCTGCTGATCGGCGGCGTGGGCATCGTCAATACCATGCAGGTGCTTCTCTCGCGCCGCAGGGTCGAGATCGCTATGCTCAAAACCACCGGCTACCGGCGCTTCGATCTCTACCTGCTCTTTGGCCTGGAGGCTGGCATGCTTGGTCTGGTTGGTGGCGCGCTTGGCTCTGCCGCAGCGATTGGGGTGAGCTACCTGGTGCGCAATCTGGTGGAGCAGGTTTTCAGCCTGAATATTCCTTTCCTGCTCAACTGGACCATCATCGGTGGCGGCGTCCTGATCGGCCTGGCTACGGCGCTGATCTTTGGCCTGATGCCCATTGTGCAGTCGGCCAATATTCGCCCGTTAAGCGTGATTCGTGAATTGCCAGAGAGCAATCGCGCGGGCAGCATTGGCCTTACCATTCTACTCCTGCTGATCCTCTCGGTGTTGTTCTGCGTCATGTCGGCGATCATTCTGAACAACATTGGCCTGGCCATCGGGGCCGTCTATGGCTCGTTCGTGTTCCTGCTCATTCTGAGTGGCTTCTTTACCCTGGTGGCGCTGCTGGTCAGCCTCTTGCCCGTGCCGGAGCGCTTTAATTTCGGGTTTATCGGGCTGATCATCGGCTGCGGCATCGTTTCTGGCCTGATCTCGCTGGTTCTGCCGGCCTTCGGCTACCTCCTGCTGGCCCTGACCGTTGTTGGCTTCCTGATCGTTTTCATGCCGCGCACATGGAAGTCGAACACGAAGATGGCGCTGCGCAACATCGGTCGCCAGCGTGCGCGCACTACGACAACGCTGCTGGCGCTCTTTGTGGGCATCTTCACTATCGGCCTGATTCTCGTGCTCGGCCAGAATGTGCGCGACCTGATTAACAACAGCCTCTCGAATCTGCTGACCTATAACATCATTACCTCGGCCAGCGGGTCCGATGCCGCCAGGCTAGAGGCGCAAATCAACACAGTGCCCGGCGTACAGAAGTCGGTGCAGCGCTACACCGCCTCAATGGCTCCCATCGCGATCAATGGGCAGCCACTCGGAGATATCCTGCGCGGCACGCCACAGTATCCGAGCGCTGGTAATCTGGGGCGGCTGGGTGTGTTGAGTCTGCTGAGCAGCATGCAGGGCTACGACGTGGCGAGCGGCTCGGTGCCGGACCCGAATAGTATCAGCATCATAGCCGGCAGTAACCTGCAAGCCAGTGATGCCAACACCAATGATATACTGGTTCCCTATTCGCTTACCGACCTCGCGCCGCTCAAAGGCAAGCTTGGCGTGGGCAGTACGATTACTGTAACCAGCATGGATGGGAAAAGCACAGTGACGCTCAAAGTAGTAGGCATTTACAGGCAAAAGGGCTTTGATCTTTCGTCGGGAACTATCGTAGGCGTCAAGGGCACGGTCGCGGCGCTCAGCCCAGGCGGCGTGATCCAGTCGCTTTTCTACATCAAAGTCGATACCTCTAAGGTGAACCAGGCCCTGGCGAAGATTGCCCAGATCGCGCCTACCTCTGAATCATTCAGTCTGGCCAATATCGGCGATTTTATCGATCAGTACCTCAACGACTTCATTCTGGTGCTGGTCACGATTGCCAGCCTCTCGCTGCTAGCTGGGGTGATCATCATCGCCAACGCCGTAGCGCTGGCCATGCTGGAACGCCGGCGTGAGCTGGGTATTCTCAAATCCGTGGGGTATACCAGCAGCACGGTGCTGGGCGAAGTGTTGATTGAAAACGCTGTGATCGGTGGCCTGGGTGCTCTGCTGGCGATGCTGCTGGTCACGTTTGTCACCAGCCTGCTGGGCCAATTAGTCTTCAAGTCCAACTTCTCGGTCAATGGCCTGGTCGAGATTGGCCTGATCCTCGGCTCTGCCCTGCTGGCGATGCTCACGGCCATGCTGGTAGCCTGGGGTTCTGTGCGCGTGCGCCCGCTGGCCGTGCTGCGCTACGAATGACCCCTTGATTGAGAAGGGATGTTGCCCTTGAAAAGCGTCCCGTCCTTTTCACGGGCAACAAACCTTCCCTATAGAATGCTCTTGAAGAGAGCGAGGAATCATAGAGGCAATAGAAGCAAGGGAATTTCCATCTCTTCCGGGGTCAGGCCGCCATGGTGGCCTTGAAAATGCATCGCGAAACGCCCATCCTCGAACCACCAGACCGTTTCGTGGGCATGGGGCAGAATAACGACGTTGCCTACGCGCGCGCGAAAAGCTGGCGAAGGGACGGTTGAGCCGAAAAAATTTTGCGCGATCAGGTCGGCGGTGCGATAGATCTCGGCTCGCCCGGCCAGCGAGCGCTGCAGCAGATCGATGGCCTCGGCGAGCGCCTCTTCTTTTATATGGAGAAACAGATCGCGGGCCGAACCGGCGGGAACGAGCGGCGCACCCGCGCGATTGGTCTGAAGATAGCCTTTGATCTCCGGCAGCTCGCGGTTCAGATAGAAGGTTGTGGAGGGCGAAACCTCGATCTGCCCATGATCGGCGGTGAGGATCAGCAATGTATCGCCGGTGAGCCGGCGCAGCTTTTGATAGAGACGCTGCTCCAGGATCGAGAAGAAGTACCCAATTTCCTCCGCCAGTTCGTGTGAAGCAGGGCCGAACGTATGGCTGGCGGCGTCGATCAGATCGTAGTAGAGCAGGTAAAAGGCGGGACTCTCCTCTTTTGTCAGGACCTGCGAGGCCAGTTGGTCCAGCGCCTCTTCCAGCGTCCTGAATGGGTAAAGCGAGGTGGCTCCTCTAAGGATGATATTGGAATAGGTGGAGTGGGTATACGCTGCCGGTTGGAAGACGTGGCTCTGCACACCCAGGCTCCGCAAGAGCTGATGGAATGTGCGGGTTGGATAAAAAGCTTCGGGAGGCACTCCGCATGCTCGTAGCGTGTCCTGCCTGTCATCGCCCGCATACGAGAAACGCAGCGGAGTAATCACCGCATCTACCAGAGGTTCGTAGTAGTTCCATTCGTAGACGCCGCTCTGCGCGACATTCAAGCCCGTATTGATACAGGTCACGTGCGATGGCGTGGTCGAAGGAAACTGCGAGGTCAGTTTCGAGACCATCCCTTGCTCACGGAACGTTTTGAGCAGGGGATGGGTGTCGGAGAAGCGTTCAAAGAAGCGCCAGCCGAAGGCATCCACAAAGAGAAACACGACCTTGTTGTAGCGGGTAGGCAGGGGGCCAAAGACATCGGCAGGCAGCGCGCTCTGTCCCAGGCCGGTGAGCAAATACTGCACCGTCGCGGGCAGGTTGGCGAAGCAGTACGATTGATACAGCGGTTTGACAAAGCGCTGCAAGAATCGTGAACCGTTCACCTCGCTGAGAGATGTTGCATTCAGCATAGCCGCGCCTGCTTCCTGTGTGGCCGCTACCTACCGACCCATGGAGTGAGAGGAGAGAAGCGCTTCCCCTCTCACTCTTGATGAAACTCTGTCTACGCTGCGATGTGGAAATAACCCGCACTTAATATATAAAACTATCAATGTACTCTACAAGTATACAACAGATTCTACGGCTGGCTAATATAGTTGCCTGTGAGTTCCTGGACAAGAGGGTCCAGCACCGTTCCATTCTTCAGGGCCTGAATGGGATAACGGCGCGCCCTGGCCTGCCGGACCGCCTCGATCAGGCGGTTCACTTCCATGCTTGTGCGCTGGAGTTCCTTCTCGGAGAGGATAGCCCGCTGAAGCCGTGCTAATAGCGTATTGAGACTGTGGGCCACCTGCCAGAGCACATTCTCCCTGGCCAGAGGCGCGCGCACCTCGAAATTTCCATTCGCCGCCTGAATCTGTGCTTGCAGAATCTGCTGGATGCCCAGCTCCAACTGCTGCTTTTGCTCGGCGGCGGCGCGGTCTCGTTCTGCGAGCGCGCGTTCCAGGGCCGCGATTCTCTCGGCTCTCTCAATGGCCTCTCTGGCTCCCTGGACCCAGAGATAGGTGACGAGCGCTACAATCACCTGCAAGATCAGAGGACTGGCGAGGATGCTATAGTAGGAAGAGGCATTAGTAATATGCAAACTTGCCGCCCGTGGCATGAAGGTGATGGCTGCCCAGGTGAACAAACAATTGCATAACGTCACCAGGAACACGCTGCGCGGTGGGAGAATCGATACGGCGATCAATTCGGTCAGAACGATTAAATCGAAGGATCTCAATAAAGTCGCCGTGAGGCCGCTCGAAGAGGTAAGGACAGCCAGGATAAAGGCGATTTCCACGGTAGTGACAATGATAATTCCTCCAGCTATAACCTGGCCGCGCCGATTGAGGATCAGCACCCCGATATTAATGGCCATAGCGATCAGCACGATGAAAAGAAAGGTATGAGTGCTGTCGGTCAGAGCGTCGGGCAACTGGGACAGACCAAAACAGAACGTTATCAGTAAAATAATGCTAGCCAGACGCCCGGCGCGGACTCGCTCCCGATCCTGGGAGGTGGATTTTTCAGGCTCCTGCGGCGCTGCCAGATTGTACCACCATCCCAGTAGACTTCTCTGTCGGGCTGGGGTTTGTCCATTCCAGAGTGAGGATTCTCCGCTTGAACCCGTGTTGTTCGTCGTTGTACCTGTTTGCATAGCTACACTCCTGTTGTTCGCGTCGCGGATATGTCCTTAGTTCATTCCCCTCCTGAAGGAAGGAGAAAAGGACCGTCTGCTTGAAGTAAAAATAGAGGACGTCGATTTTACGATCTATCATACTGGTAGAATAGCAAGTCCTCGATTTATTGTCAACGTACATGCATGGCCTGCTGGCAAATCGCAAGCGCGATATGTTATACTCCAATCTGCAAAGAATCATCCATGATTATTGTCTGATCTTTCAGAAATGTGATAGATAGAGCATGTTTTACGATCATACCAAAATTTTTGTCAAAGCCGGCGACGGAGGAAACGGATCAGTTCATTTCCGCCGGGAGAAGTATGTGCCTCTTGGTGGTCCAGATGGCGGCGACGGTGGGCGAGGCGGCAGTGTATACTTGCAGGCCACGCCTGGCCTCAATACGCTGATCGATTACCGTTACCGCCAGCATTTCAAGGCCGGCGCGGGCGAGCCCGGCGCGCGTCAGAAGATGCACGGGGCTAAGGGCGAGGATATAGTGCTGAGTGTGCCGTGTGGCACTGTGGTACGCGACGCCGAAACGCAGGAGCTGCTTGCCGATCTCGTAGAGCCGGGGGAGCGCGTGATGGTGGCGCGCGGAGGACGAGGCGGTCTGGGCAACGTCCATTTTGCCACGGCGACGCACCAGGCCCCCCGCGAGTCCCAGAATGGCGAGCCGGGGGAAGAGCGCTGGCTGTTGCTAGAACTGCGCCTGCTTGCCGATGTCGGCCTGGTGGGCTATCCCAATGCCGGAAAGTCTACCCTGCTTTCGGTCGTAACTGCTGCCAGGCCGAAGATTGCCGATTATCCCTTTACCACGCTGGTTCCTAATCTGGGGGTCATCGAGGTTGGCCAGCCGGGGGACGAGTTCGGCTTCGTGCTGGCCGACATCCCCGGCTTGATCGAAGGCGCGGCTCAGGGACAGGGGCTGGGGCACGAGTTTTTGCGCCACATCCGGCGCACCCGGCTGCTCATCCACGTAATCGACGGAGCCTCATACGAGCACGACCCCTGGCCCGGTTTCCTGGCGATCAACCAGGAGCTGCGCGAATACGATGAGCAACTGGCCACGCGCCCGCAGATCATCGCCTTCAATAAAATTGATCTGCCCGCTGCTCAGGAGCGCTGGGAGGGCTTTAAAGCCCAGGCAGAGTCCGCTGGCTATTCTGTTTTCGCCATTTCGGCGGCTGCGCACCAGGGCACAAGAGAACTGATGCAGGCGGTCTCCACGCGCCTGCAAGAGCTGCAGCGTGAGGAGGCCGAGCGTGAGGCCGAACGGGCCGTTGTCGATGTGAGCGGGCCGGTTCTGCGTCCTCGGCCCGAAGATGCCTTTACGATCACACGTGAGGGCGGTGCCTTCGTTGTTCGTGGCAGGCGGGTCGAACGCGTTGTAGCTATGACCAACCAGGAGAGCGATGAGAGCATGAATCGCTTGCAGATCACCATGGAGAAAATGGGCGTCACCCGCGCCCTGGAAGAAGCCGGGGTCCAGGTGGGCGATCCCGTGCGCTTCGGCAAAGTAGAACTCTATTGGGGAGAGTGAGCGCGCACTCGCTTCTATCACACAAACCGGATTCTCCTCTTGCGCAGCGAAGCCGTGCAAGAATCCGGTAGCTGGCGAATATTTTGCGAAAATTGCAAGAAAACCTATTCCGTCAGCGGCTAATCGTGTGCTATACTTGTAATGAGCGATTGGCCTGAAAAGTAGAATTTCCAATGCTTCAGTTTTTCCTACCAGGACAACGGCGTCTCCGTGTGGGCAGAAGTAGTATGCCTATGAAGATAGAGGCTGCGTAGGTTTTTCCCTGTGACTCGGCACAACTCTGTGCTATTTTTCTAAGGAATTGAGAGAGATTATCGGGCAATGGCAGAGACACTGAACCTGCTGTTCCAAAAGCGGGAAGACGGCACCTTTGAACTCCAGGTGAGGGGGAGCTGGTCGGGGCGATTTGTCAGCAGTAGCTTTGTTCCACCGTATAATTCCAGACAGTTAAATACATTGTTAAGGCGGCTGAATAATCTGGAGAGCGACCAGCGAGAGCTGCGCGAGATCGGGCACCGGCTCTTTCAGGCGCTCTGCGGCTCCGATCCATCCGGAGCGGGCCGGGGCGAAGCTATGGAGCAATCGGTGCAGGCGATGTGGCGTAGCGTGATTCAGCGCACATTACGCCGGAGGGCGACGGTCGCTCTGACGCTGTGCTTTGGCCCCGGTTGCGAGGAGTTTGTGCGCTATCCCTGGGAGCTGCTGCATAACGATGAGCATTTTCTGCTGGCTTCGGGCGTCTTTACCCTGACGCGGGCCATTCTACGCCCGGATAGTCCCTCCGAGTCTACGCTGCCGGTCTACCCACCTCTGCGCTTGCTCTACATAGGCGCTTCCCCGGTGGATTGTCCGTCGCTGGAAACCGAGCGCAGTTTTGAGGCTCTGGAACGCGGCCTGGGGCGTCTGATCGATGATGGGCTGCTATTGATCGACCGCCTGGAGCCGCCGACGTTTGATGAGCTGGTGCGCTATCTGACCTCCATCGGCGGCGTCAATAATTTCGACGATAGTGAGACGCCGGTTCCCTGCTACGCCATCCATTTTGATGGGCATGGGGCCTATGGTCGTCTGTGTCCAGCCGACGATTGCGACGCGCTGAACGATGCCAATGCCCAGCGCTGCCGCGAGTGCGATACCTCGCTGCGGAGTGTGCAGCCCCAGACCTATCTCTGTTTCTGCGACGACGAGGGGCGCACTCGCTTGATTGATACCTCGTCCCTGCGCGAGCTGCTGGTCAGCAGCGATGTTCGCCTGGCTGTTTTTTCGGCCTGCGAAACGGCTGCGCTGGCGGGCGGGACCAGCCCGGAGGAAAAGCGGCGGGCCGTGGTCGATGCTACCCTTGCCACTGCCCTGCTTATGGCAGAAGTTGAGGCGGTGGTGGCCATGCCCTTTTCGCTGCAAGATGACCTCAGCCCCACGTTTATGTATCATTTCTATGATGATATCGCCAATGGGCGCACGCTGGAAAGCGCGCTGGCGCGAGCACGCCAGGCGATGCTGCCGCTCTCGAAGGCGCACGGCTGGTTTGTGCCTGTGCTCTATCGGCATGTCACACAGGGCGACGAGGGGCCTGTGCCCTTTCTGGCCCTCTCAGAAGAGGACGAGCCGGACGAGCGCGACCATCCCCTGGCCCACCTGGGCGCTTCAACTACATTTGTCGGACGCGAGCGAGAAGTAGAGGAACTGAGTAATTTGCTGGCCCGCGTGCTGGGCGATATAGACGGGACCAGTTCGCCAGGCTGGCAAAGCGGCGAGCACACGAAACTCAAGATTCCGCGCGCCCGCTCCGGTATTCACCATATTGCACTGACCGGCCCGGCGGGGATCGGCAAAAGCGAACTGGCTTTCGAGGTGGTGCGGCGCAATCAGGAGAGGTTTCCCGGCGGCATTGTCGGCATCTCCCTGGAGGGCGGCAAGTCTCTGGGGGCCGCGCTCACTGAGATCATTCATGCCCTGCGCATGCCCGCGAAAGCCCTGCACAGCGCTAATACGGAGCAGCGCGAACGCCTGGTGCTCAATACGCTGCGTGTCCTGGCGAACCGCAATCTGCCCTGTTTGCTGCTCCTGGATAGCTTCGAGGAGGTGCAGGAGGGCGGCGAAGTGGGAAACTGGTATCGCTTCCTCTGCTCTCTGCCTGAGGAGGTCGTCGTCCTGCTGACCTCGCGCTTTAATCCGGCCACCGCTGCCTCCCTGGAATCCGCGGCCTGCCGCTGGTACGAGTTTCCTGTCGGCAAAATGTCGAGCCAGGACCTGCTCAAGCTTTTCGCTGAACTGGCTGCAAACAGCGGTCTGGCCGAGCGTATTCATATGGAGGACGCCTATCAGCAGAGCCTGCTGGAAGAGATCAGCACCTTGTTAGATGGCTATCCGCTGGGCGCGCAGTTGATTTTTGGCACGGCGCGCAATATCCACGGCAAGGTCTACGCGCCCGAAGCAGCCACGCGTTCGCTGGAAGAGGTGCGCGATGAGCTGCGCGAGACCCTGCCCGAAGGTATCTGGTCGGTGCTGGATATCGCCTACCGGCGTTTGCCCCTGGTCGCACAACAGTTGCTGCCCTACCTCTCAGCCTTCAAGCTCCCATTTAGCCGCGAGCAGATCATTATGCTGGTTGCGCCTGAAACGCCGCATATGGCGCGTATCACCGGCTACCTGGGACAGAACGGCGCGAGCGCCGCGCTTCAACCGGCGCCCAATCCTCATAGCGGCGTCCCTGTAGAATTGCAGCAGGACTGGCGGACCGCGCGCGATGCTCTGGTGCAGGCGGCCTTTATTCAGTTCGATGGGCGCGTCTATACTATTCATGCGCAGGTGCGCCATTACGCGCTGGCCCATTTGCCGCTCGAAGAGCGCCAGCGCGCGCATCGCGTGGTTGCCAGCTATTATAGCAGCCTGCCGCAGCCCAGCCCCTACGAATGGTTTGCAGCCTTCGAGCACCTGGAGGACGCGGGAGAGCCGCAGGACCTGCAGAATGCGATCCGGCTGGCTGTGAAAGCCTCGTGGGCCTTGCGCGGGCGCAGCTACGCAACCGAATTGCAGGCCATGCTGCGCCGGGCCGAAGGCTACGCGCTGCACCTCAATGACAAAACAGGCGAGGGGGAGATCCAGTGCTGCCTGGGCGCGATTCTGCGGCGTCTGGGCAAGTATGCCGAGGCCGTGGGCTGTCTGACGCGCAGCCTGACCCTGCACCGCGAGCAGAACGAGCGCGATGAAGCCGCCTGGGCGCTCTACGAACTGGCCATGCTCTTCCGCGAGGAGGGCCAGTTCGCGCAGGCGGGCCAGCATGCCCAGGAGGCCCTGAGCCTTTTCCGCGAGGCGGGCGATGCTAACGGCGAAGCCTGGATGCAACTGGTCATTGGCGAGGTCAGCCGAGGCCACGGTCGCTATTACGAGGCGCTTGGCCATTTCCAGCAAGCCCTGGAGAGCTTTCGCTCCATGCCTAATAGCGAAGGCTACCCGTCAGCTCTGCATGACCGGGGCACCATTCGCGAAGCCCTGGGGGATTATGTCGCGGCCCTGGAAGATTACGAAGAGGCTCTGCGCATCTTTAACGCTCTCGGCTCGCATTACTGGAAAGCCTGGGTAATGGCCGATGAAAGCGTAGTCTACCTGGACCTGGGTAAGTTTGAGCAGGCCGAGCAACTGGCTGGTCAGGCCCTGGGAATTTTCCGTGAGGCCGGAGCCCGGCGGGGTGAAGGCTGGACCATGCGTGCGCTGGGCGATATCGCGCGCAGGCAGCGGCGCTTCGCCGACGCGCGTAGCTACTATAGCGAGGCCCTGGCTATCTTTACCAGCCTGGGCGACCGCGTTGACCTGGCGCGCGTCATCAACTCGCAGGGAGCTGTCTCCTTTGAAGAGGGTGAACCACTGACCGCCAAAGAGCACTACGAACATGCTCTGGCTATTGCCCAGGAGCAGGAGACGCTGCAGATCAAAGAGCGCGCGCTGCGCGGCCTGGGCGATGTCATGCGCGCCCTGCACCAGTACGATAGATCCAGACAGTACTATCAAGAGGCGCTGGCTCTTGCCACCGAGATGGATACATCCGCCGAACGCTGCGCTACTCTCCACCACCTCGGCCAGCTCTATTACGAGCAACAGAACTATCAAGAGACGCTCGATACCTGGCTCCAGGCCCTCACTTCCGACCGACGCATCGGCCACCCGGCACGCGAGCATCTCAAGGTAAAGATCGATCAACTGGTTCAGGAGCAGCACCTGGAGAGCCTCTATACGGAACTCTGCCAGAAGCAAGGGCTTGAG
>Ga0209061_1003892_pt1 | contig 15332 bp, 16 predicted proteins | sample Coa_R1_10_FD_187157 | JGI IMG/M metagenome (GOLD analysis project Ga0209061, IMG submission 187157) | Surface soil microbial communities from Centralia Pennsylvania, which are recovering from an underground coalmine fire - Coalmine... | ecosystem: Environmental > Terrestrial > Soil >...
TTCAGGTCCAGCACGTATCCGGTGGCCCGGTCGACCTCGCCGGCCACCACCACCTCCAAGACGTAGTTGTGCCCGTGCAGGTTCGCGCACTTCCCGAACAGGCGCCGGTTCTCGTCATCGGACAGGTCCGGGTCGCACAGCTGGTGCGCGGCGTTGAACGATTCCCGGCGGCCGACCAGAGCGGTCATCAGCCTCGTCCTCTTTCGCGAGCTTTCCCTGCCGATAGACTACATGAGTGAGCTTGTCCCGGAACGAGGCGGACCTGGCCGCGGTGAGCTGTCTGGACGACCGGGTGCGCGGCCGGCTGTATGGGTTCGTGGCCGGCCGCAGGAAGCCGGTGGGGCGGGACGAGGCGGCCGCCGCGGTGGGCATCGGCCGGGCGCTTGCGGCCTATCACCTGGACAAGCTCGTGCAGTCCGGCCTGCTGACGGCCTGCTACCGGCGCCCGCCGGGCAGGACGGGACCAGGTGCCGGCCGTCCGGCCAAAATGTACGCCCGATCGGGAAGCGAGTTCATCGTGACCATCCCGCCGCGGGAGTATGAACTGGCGGCGCGCTTGCTGGTCCAGGCGGTCGCGGCCGACTGCAGCGGCCGGGCCATGGCCGCGCTGCGGGACGCCGCCCGGCGGCTGGGTGTCGCCCTCGGCAAGGGGCGCCGGGCCGACGGCGTCCGGGGCGACGGCCTGCGGTCGGTCCTGGACAGCGTGCTGTCCGAGCACGGCTTCGAGCCGTGGCATGACGATCGTGGCACCGTCCGGATGGGCAATTGCCCGTTCCGCCGCCTGGCGGACCTGCGGCCGGAGGTGGCCTGCGACATGAACCTCGCGCTGATCCAGGGCCTGGTCGCGGGCCTGCGCGCCGACGGCATGAACCCGGTCCCCGACCCGGAACCGGAGCACTGCTGCGTCGCCATCCCCGCAGCCGCGCATGACAGGAACGGAACACCATGACCGACCGCCCGATCCTCGACGGCGCCGATCAGGCCCTGGCACCGCCCGCGCCGGGCTCGGCCAACGGCACCCGGCCGGCGGCGGCTCTGCTGGCAGCCCGCGACCCCGTCCGGGTCGACCTGGCCGCCGCTGACCTGAGCGCCGCGGAGCGGGCCGCCGCGGACTTCCTGACCGCGCTCGGCATCGACCTCGACCGTGAGGAACGGCGGGCCACCCCCGCACGGATGGCCGGCGCCTACGCGGAACTGCTTGCCGCGCGGCCGTTCCGGCTGACCACCTTCCCCAACGAGGAGGGCTATGACGAGCTGGTGCTGGCCCGCGCGATCCCGTTCCGGACCCTCTGCGAGCACCACATGCTGCCGTTCTCCGGCGTCGCGCATGTCGGCTACCTGCCGGGGGAGCGCATCCTCGGGCTGTCCAAGCTGGCCCGCCTGGTCGAGCACTTCGCGGCCCGGCCGCAGACCCAGGAACGACTGACCATGCAGGTCGCCAAGAGCCTCGACGCCAACCTCAGCCCCCGCGGTGCCGGCGTGGTGCTGGAGGCCGAGCACACCTGCATGACCCAGCGCGGCGTCCGCGCCCTCGGCGCCACGACCGTCACCTCGGCCCTGCTGGGCACGCTGCGCACCGACCCCCGCTCCCGCGCCGAGTTCTTCACCTTGGCCGGAGTTCGCGGCTGAGCTGCCGGAACGCCCTCCAGTCGGGTGAGTCGCCGCGGCCGCAAGAGCTGAACGATTCGCTGTATTGCACCGTTCGCGTTCATGACGATAGGCTGGCTGCCGATGACCGCATCCCGCACCCGGACCGCCGCCGCGGAACTGCGCGGTGCCGGGCTGCGCGTGACGGCGGCTCGCGTCGCGCTGCTGGAGACGGTCCGGGACGGCGACCACCTGGGCGTCGAGGCGATCGCCGCCGGGGTCCGCGACCGCATCGGCCACGTCTCACTGCAGGCCGTGTACGAGGCGCTGCACGCGCTGACCGCGGCGGGACTGGTCCGCCGCATCGAGCCGCCCGGCGGCCCGGCCCGGTTCGAGGGACGCGTGGGCGACAACCACCACCACGTGGTGTGCCGGTCGTGCGGCGTCGTCGCCGACGTCGACTGCGCCGTCGGCGAGGCGCCCTGCCTGACCGCCTCCGACGACCACGGCTTCTCGATCGGCGAGGCCGAGGTCATCTACTGGGGCCTGTGCCCCGGCTGTTTCGCCGCCCGGCGCTCCGGAGCACCTTCATCCATCTAGTTCGGAAGGATTGCCATGCCTGACAACGGTGACGTCATCCCCCCGGGTACCTCGACGGAACAGGCGGGGGGCTGCCCGGTCATCCGCGAGCACGCCCCGCACCCCACCCAGGGCGACGCGAACGAGATGTGGTGGCCGAACCGGCTCAACCTGAAGATCCTTGCCAAGAACCACCCCGCGGCCAACCCGCTCGGCACCGACTTCAACTACGCCGAGCAGTTCGCCACCCTCGACCTGCCGACGGTGAAGCGGGACATCGCGGAGGTGCTGACGACCTCGCAGGACTGGTGGCCGGCCGACTTCGGCCACTACGGCCCGCTCATGATCCGGATGGCCTGGCACGCCGCCGGCACCTACCGGATCCACGACGGCCGCGGCGGCGCCGGCACCGCGCAGCAGCGCTTCGCGCCGCTGAACAGCTGGCCGGACAACGTCAGCCTGGACAAGGCCCGCCGCCTGCTGTGGCCGGTCAAGAAGAAGTACGGCCGCAAGCTGTCCTGGGGCGACCTGATGGTGCTGGCCGGCAACGTCGCCCTGGAGTCGATGGGCTTCAAGACGTTCGGCTTCGGCGGCGGCCGGGTGGACGCCTGGGAGCCGGACAACGTCTACTGGGGCCCGGAGGCCACCTGGCTCGGCGACGAGCGCTACCACGGCGACCGGGAGCTGGAGGAGCCGTTCGCCGCGGTGCAGATGGGCCTCATCTACGTCAACCCGGAGGGGCCGAACGGCACCCCGGACCCGCTGGCCGCGGCCCGCGACATCCGCGAGTCGTTCCGCCGGATGGCGATGAACGACGAGGAGACGGTCGCGCTGATCGCCGGCGGCCACACCTTCGGCAAGACGCACGGCGCGGGCCCGGACAGCGCTGTCGGCCCGGCTCCCGAGGCCGCCCCGATCGAGCAGCAGGGCCTGGGCTGGGCCAACAGCTACGGCACCGGCAAGGGCGCGGACGCCTGGACCAGCGGCATCGAGGTGACCTGGACCCCGACCCCGACCACCTGGGACAACAGCTTCTTCCAGACCCTGTTCGGCTACGAGTGGGAGCTGACCCGCAGCCCGGCCGGCCACTACCAGTGGAAGCCGAAGGGCGACGCCGGCGCCGGCACCGTCCCCGACCCCCAGGACCCGTCGAAGCGCCGCCAGCCGACGATGCTGACCACCGACCTGTCGCTGCGGTTCGACCCGATCTACGAGCCGATCTCGCGCCGGTTCATGGAGCACCCTGACCAGTTCGCCGACGCCTTCGCCCGCGCGTGGTTCAAGCTGACCCACCGCGACATGGGCCCGAAGGTGCGCTACCTCGGCCCGGAGGTCCCGGCCGAGGACCTGATCTGGCAGGACCCGGTTCCCCCGGTCGACCACGAGCTCGTCGACGCCGCCGACATCGCCGCCCTCAAGCGGCAGGTCCTCGCCTCGGGCCTGTCGGTGTCCCAGCTGGTGTCCGTCGCGTGGGCGGCGGCCTCGACGTTCCGCGGCAGCGACAAGCGCGGCGGCGCCAACGGCGCGCGGATCCGCCTGCAGCCGCAGAGCGGGTGGGAGGTCAACGAGCCGGACCGGCTGGCGGCGGTGCTGCGCACGCTGGAGGAAATCCAGCAGTCGTTCAACGCCGCCCAGGCCGGCGGCAAGAAGGTCTCGCTGGCCGACCTGATCGTGCTCGCCGGCTGCGCGGGCGTGGAGCAGGCCGCCAGGAACGCCGGCGTCGAGGTCGAGGTCCCGTTCGCGCCGGGCCGCACCGACGCGTCGCAGCAGCAGACCGACGCGGAGTCGTTCGCCGTGCTGGAGCCGAAGGCGGACGGGTTCCGCAACTACCTCGGCAAGGGCAGCCAGCTGCCGGCCGAGCACCTGCTCGTCGACCGGGCCGAGCTGCTCACGCTGAGCGCGCCCGAGATGACGGTGCTGGTCGGCGGCCTGCGCGTGCTCGGCGCGAACTACCAGCAGTCGCCGCTCGGCGTCTTCACCGCGGCCCCGGGAGCGCTGACCAACGATTTCTTCGTCAACCTGCTCGACATGGGCACGAGCTGGCACCCGAACGGCGACGGGAACACGTTCGAGGGGCGCGACGCCGCTACCGGGGAGCTGAAGTGGACCGCCAGCCGCGTCGACCTGATCTTCGGGGCCAACGCCGAGCTGCGCGCGATCGCGGAGGTCTACGCCAGCGACGACGCGAGGGAGAAGTTCGCCCGCGACTTCGTCGCGGCGTGGGACAAGGTGATGAACCTCGACCGGTTCGACCTGGCCTGAGCCTGATCGGGACGTCCGGGCCGCCTTGCGCCGGCCCGGACGTCCCCGGCCCGGAAGATCCCCGCCGGTCGTTCTGGTCGCTGCTCGCCCTGCCGGTTCCCCGCTGCAGGAGCCACCGGGCGGCCCCCGAGCACCGGTGACTTCCTCGTGGCGAGCCGGGCCCGCGCGCAATGGCACCCGGGAATGTACGCTTGCAGCCGTGATCGGCGAGGCGGACGTCCGCCGCGTCCTGCTTGACCTGCACCGGGCCGAAGAAGACCTGAATGCCGCGCTGGCAGGCCTGCGTGACGCGGATCTCACTGCCGCGGTCCGGGACGAGCTGGCAGGGATCGGGACGGAGGTGCTGCGCAGGGCGCGGCTGCTGGCGGACACGCTGTCGGCCGGGCGCGCCGACCCGGGCCCCGGGGAGAGCCTGATCCGGGCGCTCGACCGGGAGAACTCGGCGCTGCGCCGTGCGGTCCGCCAGGTCATGCTGGCGATGGACGCGGGCGAGATCACCGACCTCGAGGCAGCCCACCTGATCGCTGACGCCGTCGACTTCTATCGCCGCAACCTCCGCGTGCTGATGCAGGCTTTCCGGGCAGACGGCGATCCGGGCGCCGCCGGCCCGGCAGGCAAGGATTGAGCGGGACATCGGCCGCAGGCGGCAAGGCACAGACGCCGCGCACGGCCGGCGAGCGTACCCGCAGGGTCGTGCGGGCCTGCAGCGGCCGCCGCGGCGCGAGCCTCGGCGGCACCGCGGTCACGCCGGTCAGCCTCCGCAGTCGTGCGGGCCTGCAGCGGCCGCCGCGGCGCGAGCCACGCGGCTACCCGGCCAGCCGAGCCTGCCTGCGGCGCCGAGCCACCCCCGGCACACGGCGGCGCCGCGGCGCGTTCGCGGGTACCGGCCGCAGCGTTGTGACATCCAGCCGCCTGTAACCGGCACGCTGCCACATTCATCCGGCTGGCCGCCTGCCGGGGCGGCCCGCTTGAACCTGCTTGGGAGGTTACGGACCCGCACAGGACGCCCGGCGGACTGTCAGGGCCATCCACCACAGCCGCTGGTCGGCCGGCCCGCCCGGGGCTCGGCGGCGAGCCGTCTAGCGCGCCACGCGGTAGCGGAGGTAGACGACTGCGCAGCTGAAGGTGCGGGTCTCGACGAGCTCGAGAGCCACCCGGCGCCCGCGCCGGGGAAAGAATGGGATGCCGCCGCCGGCCAGCACCGGGTAGACCCTGGCCCGGTACTCGTCGATCAGGCCCAGCGCGGCCGCCTCGGCGGCGAGAGTCGCGCCGCCGATCGCGATGTCGCCGCCGGCCGGCTCGGCTCGCAGCCGCTCGATCTCCTCCGCCAGGCCGCCGGAGGCCAGGCGGGCATTGCCCTGCACCGCCGGCAGCGTGGCGGAGAACACCACCTTCGGCAGCCGCTTCCACAGCGCGGCCCACTCGAGCATCGACTCGCTGAGCGATAGATCCCGATCGGCGGTCTCCCAGTACAGCATCGTCTCGTACAGGCGCCGTCCCAGCAGGTGGACGCCGACCTGTCGTATCTCGTCGGTGACGAAGCGGAAGACCTCCTCGTCGGGCGCCGTCCAGCCGAAGTTGCCGTCCGGCCCGGCGATGTAGCCGTCGGCCGAGACGCCCATCGAGTAGGTCACGCTGCGCATCGCAAGCCCTCCTCGGGAACGGGCCGAACGGGCTTCGGTCGGCAGCCGGCCCGGCGGGCGGCTCCGGCAGCCCGCAGGCACAGTCGGCGGCGACCACGATGGTATCGCCTGCCCTGGGCGTCCCCGCCCGGCCATATGACCGGGCGCGATCGGCCGCGGCGAGGTCACGCCTGCCGCGGAAACCGGCACTGCCGGCGATCGGGTGCGCCGGCGGTGCCGGTTGCGTTCCGCGCCGGCGGCCCGGTCATCATGACGGCAGGCGGCGGCATGACCGCCTGGCGGGCCGGACCGGACTGGGATGCCCCGGGCATCCCCGGTTGCCTGATCCGCCCGGCGCCGGCGGCCGGGTTCCTTTAAACAGGATTACTTGTTAAAATAAACTCGTGCCGCTCAGTGGAGGGGCTGCGATGAACGTGACCGTTTACGCGGATTTCAACTGCCCGTACAGCTACCTGGCCAGCCAGCGGGCGGACCGGCTGATGCGGCTGGGAGCCGCGGGGGTGGACTGGCGCGCGGTGGAGCATGACCGCGGGCTGCCGCTCACCGGGAGCCGGGCGGACGCCGACCGGGCACGCTGGGATGCCGAACTCGCCGAGGTGGCATCCCTGGCCCTGCCGGGCGAGGACGCGCCGGCTGCGCCGCCGGGCCTGGTCAGCAACACGGCGGCCGCCGTGGCGGCCTACGCCGAGGCCGTCTCCGACGGCGTCCAGGACGAACTGCGCCGCCGCCTGTTCCGGGCGATCTGGGCCGAGGGCAGGCACATCAGCAGCGCCTACGAGGTGCGGCGCCTGGTCAGCCAGATCATGACGCCGCCGGTGCCGGTCCAGGCCCACCTGGCCGCTCCCGACCTGCCCATGCCGATCCTCCACGATCTTGACCAGGCCAGGATCGTGCGCCGGTCCGGCGGCACGATCGCCCCGGACGGCGGCCCGCTGACCACCACCGGGCACCTGCGGATCCGGCAGTGGCGGCAGGAGTGGCTGGCGCTGCCGCGGCAGGCCGTGCCGACCGTCGTCGGCCCCGACGGCGTGGATCACCCCGGGACCGAGGGGCTGAGGTTCCTGGCCGGCCTGCTGCCCGTCGCCCGCGCTGGTGATGCGGCCGGGGGGCGCACGGCCGCGGCCGTGGCGTCCGGGGATCCGGGCAGCGGCCGGGATGCGGTGAAGGAGGTGCCGGCCCAGGCCGGGCCGGGCGGCCGGGGACCCGGCCTGAGCCGGGCGGCCGGGGACCCGGCCTGAGCTTGTTAGTTTCTACTAGATTTATGATGTAAAGTTCGGTCATGGACGTGCATGCTCTGCTGGCGCCGGACGCGAAGGCCCCCCTGGGGGAAAGCCGCGCCCGGGTGCTCGACCTGCTGCGCGCGGCGCCCGGCCCGCTGGGCGTGCAGGAAATCGCCGGACAGGTCGGGCTTCATCCCAACACCGCGCGCTTCCATCTCGACGCGCTGGTGGAGGCCGGCCTGGCGACGCGGGCGCCGCGGCCCCGGGAGACCCCTGGCCGGCCCATCATGGTCTACCAGGCCATGGAAACTGACGGGCCGACCGGGCAGCGACGGTACCGGCTGCTCGCGGAGATGCTCACCAGCATGATCGCCGGAGTGATGCCGACACCGGGCGAGGAAGCCGCGGACGCCGGCCGGGAATGGGGCCGCTACCTGACCGAGCAGCCGCCGCCGTACCAGCGCCTCGGCCCCGGGGAGGCGATGGGGAAGCTGACCGAGGCGCTGGCGCAGATCGGGTTCGCCCCCGAAGCCGCCGCCGAGGGCGGCGGCTACCGGCTTCGCCTGCACCAGTGCCCGTTCCGCGAGGTGGCCGAACGTCACCAGGACGTGGTGTGCGCGCTGCACCTCGGTCTCATGCAGGGCGTGCTCGAGCAGCTCCGGGCGCCGGTCACCGCCGACCGGCTGCGGCCCTTCGCCGAGCCGAGCGTCTGCATCGCCGACCTCAGCGCCGGGAGGGCGCAGGCCGCGGCCGCCGCGCGGCCCGGCACGGCGCGGCGAGTGAGCATGACCGGGTAGCCTAAGCGCGACGTGACCACTGCGCATGATGCCGGCGGCGTCGCCGAGCTCTCGGCTTCCGCAGGCCGGCCTGTCCGCCGTGTCCTGGTCTTCACGAGCGTCTCGCTGGCACTGCTGATGATGTCGGTCGACTCGACGATCGTCGCGACGGCGCTGCACGCGCTGCAGCACGGGCTGGCAACGTCCATCAACTGGGCCGGGTGGGCCATCACCGGCTACTCGTTCGGGTTCGTGCTGATGCTGCCGGTCAGCGGCAAGCTCAGCGAGCAGTACGGCAGGCGGCGGGTCTTCCTGGCCTCGGTCGTCACCTTCACCGCCGCGTCGCTGTGCTGCGCGCTGGCGGATAACATCTTCCTGCTCATCGCCCTGCGGGCGGTGCAGGCCGCAGGCGGGGCGGGCTTTACCCCGTCGGCGACCGGAATCGTCGTCGACTACTTCGGAGACGCCCGCGACCGGGCGGTCAGCCTGTTCGGCAGCATCTTCCCGGTCGGGGGCATGATCGGCCCCATCTTCGGCGGGCTGTTCGTGTCGTACTGGTCCTGGCGGGGCATCTTCTTCGTCAACGTGCCGATCGGCGCCGCGGTGCTGGTCCTGTCGCTGCGCTACATCCCGCGTGACCCCTCCCGGAGGCCGGACCGTCCGGACATGGATGCCTCCGGCATGGCGCTGCTCGGCGCCGGCCTGCTGGCCGGGATGCTCGCCGCGAGCTACCTGGGCGAAGCGGGCGCCCGCCCGTGGTCGCCGCTGTTCGTGGTGCCGGTGGTTATCGCGATCGTCGCGGTGCGGATGTTCTTCCGGCACGTCCACCACTCGCCGCAGCCGTTCATCGCGCCGCGGCTGATCCACGGGCCCGGCTTCGGGCCGGTCAACCTCGTCAACGTCGTCTTCAGCGGCGTCACCTTCGGCATGGTCGCGCTCATCCCGCTGTACGCGACCAACCGCTACCGCATTGGCGCGCTCGGCTCCGGCACGCTGCTGATCGCGCAGGGGGCGGCCGCGATCCTGCTGTCGGTCGCGGCCGCCCTGGCCCTGCGCCGAACCGGTCACCGGCCGCCCCTGTACGCGGGCACGGCCGTCATCGCGGCCGGGATGATCCTGCTCGCGCTGCGCCCCGTCGGCGGCATCCCGCCGTACGCATGGCTGGCCGGCTCCGCGTTCCTCGTCGGCGTCGGCGCCGGGATGATCAACCCGCCCAGCCGCAACGCCGGGCTGCAGCTGGCGCCCGAGCACTCCTCTACCCTCGCCGCGCTGCGGAGCATGGGTTTGCAGGTCGGCTCGATCACCACGATCTCGATCGCCACCGCGATCCTTGCCAGCAGCCACGAGTCCGGCACCGTCCAGGCCTGGTTCTACGTGGCGGCTGCGCTGCTGCTCGTCGCCGCCCTGCCGCTCATCACCCGCGTCCCGGAACACCGCGGCTCCTGGTAGGGGTCTCAGTATGCCCGGCAGCGCGGCCGGTCGCGGCGCAGCGGTGGCGGGAGCTGGAGCGGCGGGCCTGCGTGCCGCCCGCCGACCTGGCCGAGGGGCGGCCCGGGGAGCAGATGTCCTTCGCCGACACCCAGGGCAGCCCGGCGTCGTCATCACCAGCCCGGCCGCAGACCAGGCGGCTGAGGGCGCCTGGAGCCGCCAGGCTCCAGACCTGAGAGACCCACGGAACGCGGCCGATGTGACAGGACAGGCAGAAGCGCCTGTCCTGCTCGCCAGGGGACGTCAGGGGATCGCTGGCCGATGCGCGCCCAGGCCCGCCAGGCCGTCGTTCATCACCTCGTACCCGATTCCCCTGCGGTCGCTGTCTAGGTTCCGGTGGTGAACAGCTTTGTCGCGGCCCGGGCGGCGAGCCCGTAGGCTGCCTGGGCGATGGCCGAGCCGAGGCTGATCCTGACCACGCCCGCAGCGGTGAGCTCAGGGACTGTCGGTGCGCCCCGCCAGGCCATCACCGCGACGGGCAGCGGCCCGGCTGCCAGTTCGGCGATCGCCCGCACATCGGCGAGCCCGGGAACGAACAAGCTGTCCGCCCCCGCCGCCTGGTAGGCGCCGGCCCGCTCCAAGGCGGCCATCACCCCGGCCTGGACCGACGGGCAGGTCCCGCTGAGGAAGACATCGGTGCGCGCGTTGATCCAGACCGGCAGGCCGCCGGCCGCCGCCCGGGCGGCAGCGAGCCGCTCTGCCTGTGCGGTGGCGGCGAAAAGCGCGGCGCCGCCTTGCCGGTCCTCCAGGTTCACGCCGACGGCTCCTGCCCGGACTACCGCCGCCGCGGTGGCCGCGACCATGTCAGGCGAATCCCCGTATCCGGCTTCGATATCGGCGGACACCGGAACCGAGACGGCGGCGGCGATCCGCTCGATCGCCGCCGCGGCGCGTTCGGCTCCCAGCCCGGCCGCATCCGGCACGCCAAGCGACCACGCGACTCCGGCGCTGGTGGTCGCGATGGCTTTGGCTCCCGCGGCCTCGATCACTACCGCCGAAGCGACATCCCAGGCATTGGCCAGCAGCGGCGGCTCTCCTGCCCGGTGCAACCCAGCGAAGATCTTGGCCCTGTCCACGTGCACGACGATTACCTTCCGTCAGAAGGGATTGGAATACGGGGGGTCACCCGTGCGGGCGGGTGGCCCCCCGGCCTGCTATTCAGACCGAGACGACCAGTTCGTGGTCGATCTCGGTGAACTCGACGATCCGGTCGGCGAAGCGGCCGGCGATCAGGTCCTGGTATGCCGCCGAGCCGGTGTGCTCGGCGTAGGCGGACTGATCGGCGAAGTGTTCCACGAACAGCAGGTAATCCGGGTTCGCTGGGTCGCGATACACCCGGAACGACAACGTGCCCTCCTCTGCTCCTGGCCCCTTGAGGGCGAACTCCCGGACGATCGCCTCGACCTCGTCTTGCATGCCGTCCTTGAGCTTGATCGGGAAGACCTTCACCAGCACGGTGACCTCCTTTGACACGATGGAACGCTGCAGCAGCAGGATTCACCGCGAACCCATGCCGGATCGCGCCCGATGCGGACATCACGGCCCTGGTATGGGTCCGGATATGGCCAGCCTCTGGCCCGGCCCCGGGGTATATCTGGGTCATGGCCAGCTACTCGGCCGTCGTCACCACCGGCATTTACTGTCGGCCCGGGTGCGCCGCGCGGCCGCTGGCGGGTAACGCGCAGACCTTCGGCCTGGCCGCGGCCGCCGAGGCGGCCGGGTTCCGGGCCTGCCACCGCTGCCGCCCATACCGGATCGCCGGGCCGGTCGGGTCGAACGCACCCGAGATCGTGTGCGAGGCAGTGCAGTTGATCATCAACGGCGGCCTCGACGACGGCGGCACCGAGGCGACGCTCGCGGAGCGGATCGGCATGTCGCCGCGCCATCTGCGCCGACTGTTCCTCAGGCACCTGGGCGCCAGCCCGAGTCAGCTAGCCCGGTCACGGCGGGCGCACTTCGCGCGGCGGCTGCTCGATGACACCGACCTCAGTGTCCTCGACATCGCCTTCGCCTCCGGCTTCGGCAGCCTGCGGCAGTTCAACCGGGTGATGCGGGAGGTATTCCGCGCCTCCCCGACCGACCTGCGCGCCCGCCGGCGGCGTACGGACCGGCTGGCTGCCGACGGCGGCCTGGCGCTCCGCCTGCCGGTCGTCCCCGGTTACGACTGGGCTGCCGTCCAGTCGTTTCTCGCCGCACGCGCGATCCCCGGAGTCGAAACAGTCGGCGGCGGCATCTACCGGCGTGCGATCACCGTGGCCGACGCGCCTGGCCTGCTCGAGGTGAGCGGGGGAAAGGGCGAGCCCTGCCTGCTGCTGCGGGCCCACCTGCCGTACTGGGAAGGCCTCATCCACGTGGTGGAGCGGGTGGCCACGGTACTCGGAACCGATTCTGATCACACGGTCAGCACCGCCGCGCCGCATGCGGATCCGGGACCCGGCGCGCCCGGTGCGGGTCATCACGGCCTCGCCGTACCGGGTGCCTGGGACCCGTTCGAAGCCGGGGTCTGGGCGATCCTGGCCGGCGGGCACCCCGAACCCGGCCAGTTGCTGGCAGAGTTCGTCAGGCACCTGGGCACTGCGGTACCCGGCCTGCCGGCCGGGCTGACGCACACCTTCCCTGACCCGGCGACCGTCACCCCGCACAGCCTTGCGTCGGCCCGACTGCCCGAGGCCGAAGCCGCCGCCGTCGCGGCGCTGGCCGCAACCCTCGTGCCGGGCAAGCATCTCCAGCCGGAGCACTGGCGGCCGTGGCTGGCACTCGGCGCGGCGCACCTGACCGCCCGCGGCATCCTGGCGCGCGACAGCACGGCGCACGCCACGGCGGCGATGCGGACATGAACCCGTGCATGGGCGGATCGAGCGGATCCGGCGCGGGCGCCTCCTGTTCAGTGGGTGCGCAGGAAGTCGGTGACTGGAGGCCCGCAGCCTGCCGGGTCGTCCAGCCACGGAGCGTGGCCCCCGGGCACCTCACGGAGCACGCCGCCGGGGACCTTCGCGACCCACGGCTGGGCAGCGGCGGGAGGCAGGTACGGGTCATCGCGTCCCCACACGAAGAGCGCCGGGACGCTGACCTGGGCCAGCTCGCCGCCGGTCATGACCGTTTCCGGGGCGGGGGCGCGGAACCGGTCGAGAGTGTGGTGCTGTGAGGCGACGCTGGCGGCGCTTTCCGGCTGGCGGGCCGATAGCCGCAGCGCGTCGATCAGTTCGCCCGGCGCGGCAGCCAGCGCGGAGCCCAGGGCGCGGGTGAGCAGGGCGCGGTAGGCCGGGCGCGGTGCGGGTGTGCGCAGCATGGCCCGGCCGAGCCCGGGCACGGTCAGCAGGCTCAGCGGTACCCGGACCCGCATCCCGGGCAGCGCCCCGCCCGGCGCCGCCAGGACCAGGCAGGAGATCCTGCCGGGGCGGGCCGCGGCGTGCCATAGCACGTACATCCCTCCCACCGAGTGGCCGATGACCGGGGCGGTGCGCAGGCCGAGCGCGTCCAGCAGATCGTCAACGAGCGTGACCGCGTCCTCGCGGGCCTGGCGGGCCTGGCCACGCCGGTAGCGGACCGGGCCGGACAGGCCATGCCCGGGCAGGTCCACCATGCGCACCCGGTACCCGCCCAGCGCGGGCAGCAGCGGCGCCCAGGAAGCACTGGTCAGGCCCGACCCGTGCAGCAGGACCAGGTCCGGCCCGGCTCCGGCGGACAGCACCCGCAGCCGCAGCCCCGAGCCCGCCAGGTCGGCGAACGACTCCTGCACGGCGATGCCGTACCGCGCGTACAGCGCCGCCTCCGCCTCCCGGATCCGGCACTCCAGCCGTGTCGCTGGCCTGCCTCGGACCGGTGCCGTGACGCTGCCTGCGGGCCCCGCCGGACCCGGGTGCGCCTGTGCGGTTCCGGCCTGACTGTCCCGGCTGCCTCGCCCGGCGCCGTCGTCCGTGCTGCTCAACTGCGTCTCCCTCCAGGTATCTGATGACGGGCGGCCAGCCTCAGCGCTGGACCGCCTGGCTGTCCTGCCGCGGCGCCTGCCCCGCGCCATCACCTGGCCGGGCGGAGCGCAAGAGGAGCGTGCAGGTGATGATGAGGATCGGCAGCACGGTGGCGTGGTAGGCGATGTCGGGAATGTAGCCGGAGGGGACGGTGATGCTCAGCCCGAGGCAGAATCCGGCGATGGCGAACACGGTCGCCCACAGGGCGGCCCGGTAGCCTGCCGGGCCCCGGCGGGCCAGGCTGCCCGCTCCGCACAGCAGCGCCACGCAGATGACGGCCTCGGCGGCGCCAGCCTGGGTCTCGTCACTTCCACGCGGGTGGACCGCACCCGACAAGTGCAGCGCGGACTCCACCGCCAGGCTCACCGCCACCAGCAGCAGCACGGCTGCGAGACGGCGCTGCTGCGGCGGGATCTCCTGCGGCGTTGACATGCTCCCATGGTGGGCAGCGGCGCACCCGGGCGTCATCGTCCGCAGGGATGATCCGGGGCTACACCACGCAGACGACCCGGCGGTGATGTGCTACCACGCGAGGAGCAGCAGGTTGTCATCGACTGATTCATGTGCCGCCTGCTCGTGACCGTACTTGCCGGCCATCCACACGTTGACCAGATAGCAGGCCAGCGCCGCCGCCGTCATCACGCCCATTGCCATCGAGTGCCCGGGCCCGCCTGTCTGGGCGAAGGCGGACCCGGTGACCCATGCGGCGATGAGTGACAGCAGGCCGATGGCTGACGTGATGACGGTCAGCCGAATCCTGGCCCTGACCGCCCCGGCTATCAGGTAAATCACGGCGAAGACCAGCAGAGTGCGAACGATGACGTGCAGCGCGAGCAGCGGGCTGGAGAATGGCCGATCTGCTTGTTCGTGGTCGGCATCGTCCCGTACCGGGTGCAGGGCGGCAGGCCGTGACCGGCCAGGAAGCGCCGGCCCGCGCTGCAAGCTGGCCTCGCTGCTGCAGGATCCGACCGCCGCCCTGTTCGCCGCCATCCCGGCTGCAGGCCGCCGCCGGGACGCCGCGGGCCGGCCGGGGCGCGTTCGCCGGTTCCCCGGCCGGCTGCAGGCGACACCGCCGGACGGCGCGGCCCGCCACTACGTGGAAACCTTCGACCGCCGCCGCTGCGCCGTGCCCCGCCCGGGCCGGCGTCGCGCCGGGTCAGCAGGCGTGCCGCAGCAGGGCGGCCCGCTCACGGCGCCGCAGCCTGCGCCGCTCGTCCTCGGTGAGCCCGCCCCAGATGCCGTAGTCCTGCCCGGTACTCAGCGCGAACCCCAGGCATGCGTCGCGGACCGGGCACCGGGCGCAGACCGCCTTGGCGGCGGCGACCTGCCGCAGCGCGGCGGGCCCGCTCGACCCGACCGGGAAGAAGAGCTCCGGGTCCTCGCCGCGGCAGGCCGCGCGGCTGCGCCAGCCGTCATCGTCCCAGCCCGGCTGGTGCCGTGCCCCGAGCCCGGAGCCGGAAGCCCTGACCCTGCTCACCTGTCACACACCTCGCTACCGTTGCGCCGTGACGCTCCGCGCGCACCGTCGTCCATGAGTTTTAACAAGAACGTAAGTTACTTATATGCCCGCTGGCAGAACGGTTGCTCCGCACGCGGATGCGACGGCTCGCCGGGCTGGGGCGGCGGTGCACAGGTACCGCCGGAGGCGCCCTGCGGCGACAAGGCGGCGGGCGCGCCCCGGCCCGCGGCCATGGCCAGGAACAGCAGGATCGCGGCCTCGTCGAGCGAGCCGCCCCACTGCCAGGCGTCGGTGTTCCCGCCCAGTCCCCGCCGGCCAGCCGCAGCGCGACCGAGACATGCAGCAGCAGC
>Ga0209061_1003895_pt1 | contig 15320 bp, 13 predicted proteins | sample Coa_R1_10_FD_187157 | JGI IMG/M metagenome (GOLD analysis project Ga0209061, IMG submission 187157) | Surface soil microbial communities from Centralia Pennsylvania, which are recovering from an underground coalmine fire - Coalmine... | ecosystem: Environmental > Terrestrial > Soil >...
AGTGGAATCCAGATGTGGCACGCGCTGCGCTGAATGGGAAGACAACATCCGAAGCGATTGCCGACGCCGCTGGCGCGTCTGCCGACGGCGTTGACGGAGCGTTGGCGCCCGACGAGATGGTGGCGCTGATCGCGGCGCTGGTGGCGCAGGAGCAGCAAGGCCAGGCCGCCAGCCGTCGCCGTGCGGCGGGCGCAGGCGTGCAGGAAGAGGGATCGCGGTGGCGCCTGGCCGGGCGGCGCGCCGCGCTTGGCTAGCCTCCACCCCAACCCCCTCTCCCGTTGCGGCGGGAGAGGGGCTATTTATTCATTGCTTTCACCCTGCGACATCCATAACATCCACATACTTGAGATAGGTGTCGCCTCCATAGGAGCCGATCCCCCACAGGCGTAGCCCGCCAGATGTCACCGTCGCCTGCCACCATTGCACACGCCCGCTCACCAGCGGACGCCATGCCGGATTGGGGTCGTTGGGATTGATGAAGAAGATACCAGCATCATCGCCGCCGTTTGGGGTATGTTGCGCGGCAAGAAAGACCGTGCCATCGGGTGCAAGCGCGATCTGTGAACTGTCTGGGGCGCCGCCGACGACATACCCGTTCTCAGCGCCACGAAGATCGGGTAGATTTTCCCAGCTTGCTCCGCCATTCGCACTCCACTGAACTGTTGTATCTTCAATGGAACCCTCTCCGCTGCCAATCTGCGTTGTGACCGTCGAGATCGCATAATAGTTCGATCCGGTCGCCGAGCGTGTGAAGATCGGGAAGGTACCTATCGGCGCCGTCTTCCATACCGGACTCCACGTATTGCCGCCATCGGTTGACTGCCAGTAGTCAGCAGAGCCTGGTGGCGAGCCTGAGAGTTTGCTCAACCCGCCGGTTCCCGTCCCCTGGTATCCAGAGATAGAGATTGTTGAGCTGACGACCGCAAACTGGCTGGTGAGGGTATAGCCAGGCGGCTGATTGGCGACGCTTTGCGCCAATTGCTGCCAGGTCGCGCCGCCGTCATCGCTATAGAGCAGCGGGTTTTGTATCGAGTTCTCGCCAGTGATCGCCACAGAGGCGATCAGCCGTGAGCCGATGACGGCGACATCCGCCCAGCCAAGTGGGCCGGTATCCACGCTGGGGATGCCACCCAACGCCTGCCAGGTTGCGCCGCTGTCGCGGCTGCGCCAGAGCTGATCAGGCGACGATCCCTGGGGAACGAACACGTCATTGGCATCCTGGGCGTCAATGAAAACAGAGCCACACCCACCCGGTTGTCCCTGTGAAACCTGCCAGCTTGCCCCGTCGTCGCGCGTCACATACAGCTTGGCGGACGTAGAGGTAGCCCCAGCGCAGGCGTAGCCCACCTGCTGGTTGGACGGCGCAAACGCATAGGTATTCGGGCCAGCCAGCAGCAACGAGCCGGGCGCGTTGCGCCATGCGCCGGGAAACGCATAGGGTGGACGCGGGGTAAGCGTCGGTGTTGGAATGAGCGCAGGGGTAGATGAATACTTGGGATTTGTCGTCGCGGTAATCGTGGCAGACGCATTTTCCGCTGACGCATGCCCCTGGCCACCGCACGCCGCCAACAACATCAAACACCCACAGAGCATGATGACAAGCATTCCAGAACAAGCGCGAATCATTCGCATGGTATCCTCCATACAAAAGGCGAGAAGAAACGATGACTATCACCGGTTGTCTATAACACCCACTACGTGAGGCAATGGTAACGTGGGCAGCCGGGCGAAAAAGTCGCGTCAATTGTCCCGTCTCATTCGTACAGCCAGAGACGCCCTGTGGCGCTGTGAGATGGCCGGAGGAGATTTCCTCACAACGATTGGATAGCCCCATGTCCATATCAATCCTTTATTGCTTCTCTACGAGGGACGCTGCCACCGCAAGTGAGCATGCTCCTTCGCCGCGCCGGAATTTTTCATTGCGGACAGTGGCGCTCGTGGCGATGGTCATCCCGTTGCTGCTGGCGGCGTGCTCGCCTACCGGAACGACCACTACCCCCACACCAACGCCCACCTACCCACCCCCAACCCAGCTCGACTTCGCCACCGTTGATCCCAACTACATCTACGACCAGTTGTTTTACATGGCAACACACTTCCAGCATCGCCAGGCAGGCTTCGATAACAACTTGCCGGTCAACGTCAATGGCCATAACGAGTTCGCCGCCTATTGGGCGCAGGAGATGCAACGTGACCTGGCAGGTTTCGGGCCAACCGTGCGGCGCGACTCCTTCCATGTGGACGGCTGGTCGAACACTCCGGCGACGGTTCCCGCCTTCAATGTGGAGGTCACGGTTCCTGGCGTCATTCATCCTGAGCAAGAGGTGGTGATCGGCTGCCACTACGACGGCGAAGCGTCATCCACACAGTCGGCAAACGACGACGCCAGCGGCTGCGCTATCGAGCTTGGCGTGGCGAAGGCGCTGGGTATCTATTGGCGCGCGCATCAGGTCTATCCCGCGCGCACGCTGCGGTTCGTCATCTTCGACGCCGAAGAGCAAGGGTTGTTTGGCTCGTTCCACTATCTCAATCAGACCGTCAACGGCGATACCGGCAATATCATCGCCATGTTCAACGAAGAGCAGAGCGGCATCGCCTACCCGCTCCGCTTCCTCGGCAAGACGAGCAATCCGCTCCTGCCGTTGTTCATCTATACGGCGCCCTCAGGGAATAATCCCGACTTTTATCCCGACCTGACGCATACCGCCAGCCAGAACGCCGCCATCAACAACTTTGACGGGCTACTTCGTCAGGCGCTTCCCAACGTCTTTGCGCGCTTCCAGCAATTGGGCTACAGCACGCTGACCTATCGCGATGACAGCGGGAATCCGGTCAAACAGCAGGTCTTCGCGCAATCGCAACTAAGCAACGTCCAGCAAGCGCCCGATACGCTTGGCAGCAGCGACCAGGTTCCCTTCACGCTAGCCGGGCTGCCCTGCGCCACACTCGTCGGCAACTCAACCTACTACGACAACAATCCACCGCCCTGGTCGTACCCGTTTGACCAGCCGGAGGATACCATCCAGATGATGAACACCTTCGCCAACGACACATCATCCGAGGCGCCCGCGCTCACGCTCTCGCTGGCGCTGCCTGGGATGATCACCACCTGGATGCTCCAGCAGCCCTCGATCCTTGGTGTCGCCCCCGCCGATGGCAAGCCACTTGCAGCCATCAGCGACATCGGCCAGACCGTCGTGGGGCAGCCACTCGCGCTGGATGCGAACGCTACGTACGATCCGGTGAACGATGGCGCGTCATTCAGCTACGCCTGGGACTTTGGCGACGGCGCAACAGGTCAGGGTGTCACCGTGAGCCATACCTACACGCATACGGGGACGTACACGCTCACGCTGACCGTGCGTGAGGCATCGGGCGCCAGCCGGGTCATCCACAAGACGCTGAATATCGCCATGCAGCCGACAACCTACCTCAATGCGTATGGCTCCCCGTTGCCGGATGGGAATCCGCCGAGCAACCCAAGCGCGACATTACCGCCGCTGGGGCCGTAGCCGACACAGTGGGCGAAAAGTTCCTCTGATTTGACGCGCCACGCCTTGTGCGATACGCTGAAATCGCTCCTTTCCCAGGAAACAGCGAAGGAGGGACATGCAGATGTCGCTCGATGACGCAGATCGTGTTGGCGCGCCGGAGAATCCGATGGCCTCCGGCGCGCCTGGGAACAGCGAGCTGGCGGCGCCACTGGAGCCAATAATGAGCGTCAGGCTCACAAACACAGCGCCACATGAAGCTCTCCTATCCGATGACCTGCCGACCAATGAAGTGGAAGATCATTCCGGCGAATCAGCGACGCTGCTTGCGCCGGGACGCCGTGCGCCCCTGCCGCCGCCAGGTTTGCCAGCCTTCCCAGGCATGTCGAGTGTGCCTACGGTAGCGCCGCTCCCCACGCAAGAAACGCCCGCATTGCGCATCACACGCCCACTCAGGCCAAGTCAGCGCCTCACGCATCCACTCAGCCCACAGCACGCGCGAAGCGGCTTCCCACGCAAGCGAGCCGTTACCACGAAACCACAAGCGCACACATCAATGATTGCGCCCGCGCTCTTGCGGTGGAGTCGCCTGTTGGCTGGGCTGGCGCTGCTTGGGCTTGCCTGGGGCGGCGCGGTTGGCGTTGCAACGTTAGGCTCTGCGATAGTTGACGCGCTGAAAGGGCAGACGCATCCGGTGTTGCAGTTGGCGCTTGTGGCGGCCTATGGCGTTGGCGCGCTCTGGCTGGCGATCATGTCGGGGGCTTGTGTGTTGGTGGGCGCGTTTGCCCTGCGGCTGTGGCTGATTGAGCCTGGATGGTAAGTGTTAGCTAAGGGATGGGAGAAACACAAAACGAAAAGTGGTGGGTGGTACAGGACTTGAACCTGTGACCTCGTCGGTGTGAACGACGCGCTCTGCCAGCTGAGCTAACCACCCGTGTGTGCCCGATGTGTAGGTGATGTGTTTGTACTCCACGCGATGCCTGTTTATCATATCACGTCCGCAGCCTGGCGTCAACCGGCATTCGTGATCTATCGGCGTCTGGCGCCAACCGCTGCCGGGCGTGTCGGCTGCGTCGGTTGCGACGATTCATTGATCTGCATGAAGAGGAACCAGGCGGTCATCAAGCCAAAGATGCCCCCCGTCAGTAATCGTAAAAACACATTGCTTTCGTGCCAACCAAAAAGCTGTGTGCCGCCGTCCAGCGCCATCGGGATCATGCCAAGAAGCCACCAGCGCCAGCCGATGTGCGGAATGCGCGCGTGCAGTTGTGGTCGCGTGCGGAAAAGCGCCAGTAGCAGGCCACCCGTCAGCAGCGAGGTATAGATGGCAAGGCAGCGCGCGCACAAACACACCTGATAGCCCTCAATATAGAACGAGTGCGAGGGCGTCTGCGCGCAGAAGTAGTGATAGACGGAGAAGATCGCGTTGCTCGGCCCCACCCAGCCCAGCGCATAGCCAAGCGGCGTGAGCAGCGCCACCCCGATGAAGACGCCAAGCAGTGTATTCACGCCCGCCAGCCAGTGGCGCTGTATGCCCTCCAGTAAGGCGTCAGCGACGCGCGTGACGACGGTATTGACCGCCCGGCGGCGCGTGCTGATCTCCATCGGATCAGAAAACTCCAGCGTCGTTGGCGTTTCCTTTGCTTCGCTCGGCATCTGCTTCTCCATATGTTCTCTACCTGGCTCCCATGCTCTCTCTTTGGCGCCGCTCTCTCGTACTATACCATATTATGCCCCTCAACCAAATGAAACACGCCAGCATATTAGCCTCCTGCGACGTGTTGCGCGCCTGGCGGCTGCCGGGCGAACGTCGCCGAGAGCAGATAGATCGTCGGCTCGACGTCTGGATCGAGTACGCTAAACCAGAGCGTCGCCTGTCCCTGTGTCCATGATGCGCTGAGGTCAATCGTATTGGCGGGGGTTGGGTCGCGGTTGAGCAGCCAGTGCTGATGTTCACTCTCCCAGAGCCACAGATGCTTCGCTGGTGGGCCAGGACTGGCGATGCGCTGGCTGATTGCCCCACGCATCACCAGCAAGGTATCATCGGTTCCCACACCAATCACCGTCGGCGCGCCAACGTTGGCCTCTGTTGCGTCAGAGAGCGGCGGCAGCGGCAGCGGGCGCCAGCCATCGCCCAGGTAGGCGGTTGCCAGAAAAAGCGCCCCTTGTCCATTCGCGGCGCCGTTTGCCGTGAACGCCTGCAAATACAGTCGGCCCCAGCCGCCATGCGCCACATCATATGGATTTGACGAGACGAATACCTGTGGAAAGATACCCGGTAGCGCGCCCTCGCGGCTCCATGTCTGCCCATAATCAGCGCTTACCAGCAGAGTGCGCGTCTCTCCGCCCGACGCCACATCTCCCACCGCAAGCAGCCCACCACCGGGACGCACGCCAATCACGTTGACCATCCCCAGATCGCTCAGCCCGTTGTCCGCAGCAGTCCACCGCGCCGCCCCTTTGGCGTCCAAAAGGCTGGTAATGATGCGCCCGGAAGGCAGTTGTGTAAGCGACCCCGGCAGCAGAGAGGTGTCATTCCAGGCATAGAGGCGCCCACCCACCAGCGCCATGTGCAGATTACAGGCGGCGACGGATGTTGCGGGCCAATCAACAGGTGTCCAGGTCACGCCGCCATCCGCGCTATAGTAGAGCAGCGGTAAGACGCACTGCTCATATCCCTCTGTATCAAGGCTCAATAAGATGCCTTTTGGGTTGATGGTATCGAGGGTAAGCGTACACACATCTGAATGGATAAGCGGAACGGGCAGCGGTGTCCAGGCGTAGCCATTGTCGGTCGTATGGTGGTAGGCAAGGTATATCTGCCCCGTGTGACTTTTTGGAGAGAGTGGGGCTGCGCTCCAACAGGCGTAGAGCGTCTGCTCAGGGTCGTTGGCTGGCGCTATCGTCATTCTGAAATTATGCGCCGCGCTCAGCGGAACTGTTGTCAACTGGAAGGTGGTCAGATCTGTCAATGGGTATGGCGTGGGGGCCGCGTGGCCGGTTGCCGCATTTGGAGGAAAGAACGTCGTAGAGAATGTAGAAAGCGGGGCATGCGCAAGAATGGCCACACAGGCGACCGCGATAATCCCGCTTGCCAGGGCGCCGCGCCAGAGTTTGCCGCGCGCCGTCAGCCGACGGTTCCACTCAAGCGGCTCGGCGTCGCTCTCGTCGGCAGCGTGAACCTGATGAGTGGCCCGCCCTGGTGGCGTCGAAGTATTCGGAGCGTCCAGTGGCTCACGGATGGCGATGAAGTTCGGCTCGTCGTCATCCGTAGCGCCAGTGTCGCTTGGTAGAGATGAGCGGAAGCGAGCAGGTTGGTTTGCCATCTCAAACCCGTCCATTTCTCTGATGATTTGACGTACTTTGAGTCTACCGCAAATCTTTTGGCTTGATCATCCATCCTCGTAAAATGACGTGCCTATTGGATAAGGCTCCCCTCCTGGTATGAGCAGGCAACGAAATACCTGCCAATCAGCAGCAGCAGGAGGTAGCCCTATGAGATGCGTCTACGCGAAGTCTTTGGCTCGGTGGACGAGTGCTGGCAGCAGGGCGCGCCGCAGGGGGACTGGCATCTGCGCACGAGTGGACAGTAGTGCAGACGGCAGACGGCCCAACGGAGCATGAGCGCGGCGCGGCGGCTGGTAATCTGGTGTCATTGGTCGTAGGCGGCGCAAGCGGCGCCAACGGGCGCTGATTGAGACGGTCGTTGAGCAGCGCAAGACCCTTTCCCAGCTCGAGCATTCACGGCAGCGCAGCCCCCTACTTTGTCGCGCATCTGGGGGCGGGCTTGTTCGCCGCCACCCCCCAGCCCAAGAACCTGGCCTGCGCCTGGCCCGCCTGGCCCGCTGTGTGGTTTCGCTTATCCTGTATTCTCGTTAAAATAGATAACCCCCTTCCCGTAGATGGGAAGGGGGCAGGAGGTTAGGTGCGGCTTAGTAGTCGGGCATCGCCGGAGCGGCGGGCTTTTCCTTCTCAGGCAGATCAGTGATCAGCGCCTCGGTCGTCAGGATCATCGCCGCGATGCTGGCGGCGTTCTCCAGGGCGGAGCGTGTCACTTTGGCGGCGTCAATCACGCCCACCTCAACCATGTCCTCGGTCTTGCCTGACAGCACGTTGTAGCCAATGCGCTTGTTCTTCTGCTCGCGCTGGGCGCGGCGAACGGACTCCACAACCACGGCGCCGTCTTGCCCGGCGTTGGTGGCGATGGTGCGCAACGGCTCTTCGAGCGCGCGACGGAGGATCGCCACACCCGTGGCGGCGTCGCCCTCGAGATGCACATGATCGAGCGCCTCAACGGCGTTGAGCAGCGCCACACCGCCGCCCGGCACGAAGCCCTCTTCCACGGCGGCGCGCGTCGCCGACACGGCGTCCTCAACGCGCGTCTTGCGGAACTTCAGCTCCACCTCGGTGCCAGCGCCAACCTTGATCAGTCCAACGCCACCGGCCAGCTTGGCCAGGCGCTCCTGGAGCTTCTCCTTGTCGTAGTCGCTGGTGGTGTTGTCAATCTCGGCCTTGATCTGCTTGATGCGCGCCTGAATCTCGGCGACATCGCCCTTGCCCTCAACGATGGTGGTGTCGTCTTTCTTGGCAATCACACGGCGCGCCTGGCCCAGGTCGGCAATCGTCGCATTCTCGAGGCGGCGACCCGTCTCTTCGCTGATCACCTGGCCGCCAGTGAGGATGGCGATGTCTTGCAGCATAGCCTTGCGGCGATCCCCGAAGCCAGGGGCCTTGATCGCCAGGACATTGAGGATGCCACGCAGCTTGTTGACCACCAGTGTCGCCAGCGCCTCGCCATCCACATCCTCGGCGATGATGACGATGTTGCGGTTGCCAAGCTGGGCCAACTTCTCGAGCACGGGTAGAATGTCGGCGACGGCGCTGATCTTCTTGTCAGTGATCAGCAGATAGGCGTCGTCAATCACAGCCTCCATGCGGTCGGAGTTGGTGACGAAGTAGGCGGAGATGTAGCCCTTATCGAGCTGCATGCCTTCGACGTACTCGGTCTCGAAGTTGATGCCGCGACTCTCTTCGATGGTGATGACGCCATCGCGCCCGACGCGCTCCATCACATCGGCGATCAAATCGCCAATCTGCGGGTCGGCGGCGGAGACGGTCGCGATCTGCGCAATCTCCTTCTTGCCCTCGACGGGCGTCGCCTCTTTGCGGATATACTCGACAACCGCCTCGACGCCGCGATCAATGCCGAAGCGCAGTTGCATGGGGTTGGCGCCAGCGGCCAGATTCTTCAAGCCCTCGTTGACGATGGCCTGCGCCAGCACGGTAGCTGTCGTGGTGCCGTCACCGGCCACGTCGTTGGTCTTCGTGGCGGCCTCTTTGAGCAGTTGCGCGCCCATATTCTCAAACGGGTCTTCGAGGGTGATCTCCTTGGCGACCGTTACGCCGTCGTGGGTGACAGTAGGCGCGCCAAACTTCTTATCCAACGCGACGTTGCGGCCTTTGGGGCCAAGCGTCGTCTTGACGGCGGAGGCGAGGGTGTCAATGCCCTTCTTGAGTGAGCGCCGCGCCGCCTCATCGAATACCAGTTGCTTTGCCATGTGGTTCTCTATGCTCCCTTACGATTCGTGTGCAGGTACTATTCGTCTACTTCTCGTCGCTCAACACAGCCAGAATGTCGGACTCGCGCAGCACGAGGTACTCTTCGCCATCTTGCTTGAACTCGGTGCCGCCGTATTTGGCGTAGAGCACGCGGTCGCCCTCTTTGACTTCCATCTCGGCGCGCTTGCCGTTGTCGAGCAGCTTGCCCCGGCCCACAGCGATCACGATGCCTTCTTGCGGCTTCTCTTTCGCCGTATCAGGAATCACCAGGCCAGAGCGAGTGATTTCTTCCTTCGCCGCTGGTTTGACCACCACACGGTCGGCCACAGGATGAATCTTCACAGCCACGTTTGTACGCTCCTGTTGTGTTTTGCCACTTGTACCAGTCTGTTGCGCCGCGCGTCCCTTTGTAGACTTTGGGGGCTGCGCAGCCTGGCGTTTGGCAGTCATTGATCTAAAACTTTCGCATTGTTCCCACGCTTGCGGGAAGAGACATTCTTAATGATGATGCGTTCATGAAAACAACATCACCATAAAAAGTATGCGGCGCCAGACGTTAGCGCCGCATAGGAGACGTGTTAGAGTCACGTAGGAGGTGTGTTAGAAGTTTGTTAGAGTGTCTTCGCCGGGTGGGCAGTTACTGATGGGGTTTCACATCTATATCCTGGGTGATCTCCCAGAGGTTGCCCTCTGGATCGGTAAAATGCGCCATGCGTAGCCCCCAGAGCTTGTCGGTTGGTGGCTGGACAAACCTAACGCCTCTTGCCTTGAGCAACTCATAGGCGCCATCAACATCCGTTACCGATGTCGCCAGATACCCGCGTGGCCCACCGGCGCCAGGTATTACCTGAGCCGCTGTTCCAAGTACGTCTGCGGTTCCCGCAGGTGAGAGCAAGATCAAGGATAACCCATCTTGCAGCAGGAACATGGCGAGGTTATCAGGCTCGCCCCCTTGATATTTCATTTGGAGCGTGTCCCGATAAAACGCTGTACATCCGTCCAGATCCTGGACAAACAGAACTATCGCATCGGTCTTCTGTATCATTCTATACCCCTCTTCTGTACCTGTTACTTATCAGGCATAGAAGCCTGTCAAGCCATGTATTCCGAGCGCCAGCGAAAGCTCACCACCATGATGAATCTCATGTTCCATGACGTGCCAGACAATCCACTGCCGCGTATGCGGCGGCTCTTCTTCCAACCCTTGATTCCGTAACCATGCCTGGTGAGAGTCTGGCGCGGGAAAAACCTGTTCCAGATCGGCGGGCGTCCAGCGGTCTAAGGCAGAAGCGATCACACGCCAGCTCTTCTCAAACATGGCGACCAGTGAAGCGGCCTTGTAGATTGTTGGCGGGACATCACCCGCGCCATCGTCCCAATCAATGTTGGGATCGCCTTCACCCATCCAGAGGTGGAACCAATTGAAGCGCGCGCCGATCATATGGTCGAGCAGTTCCCCTATCGATCTCTGGTCCGGCGCAATCGGGAGGGCAAGTTGTTCAGATGAAAGTGGCGCGATGGCGTTGACGATGGCGCGGTGGTAGTTCTCCCAGCCGGGCTTGTAGTATGTGGCCAGGGGCGTTCCCTGTTCTGTCATGATGCCTGCTCCTTGCTGCTGAAGAGCGTTGGCTAGAACCGCCAGATGGTGGGCAGGTCATAGCCACCCATGCCGAGGGCCAGTTCGCCGCCGTGGTGAATGTCGTGGCGAAGCACATGGAAGATGATCCACTGGCGTGTACGCGAGCCGAAGATGGCACGTTCTTCTTCTGTGAGTTCGGGGGGTGATGGAAACAAAAAATCGAGGTCGGCGGCAGTCCACTTTGCAAGGCTCCGCTCGATCACCTGCCAGGTAGTCTTCAGCCCTGCAACCAGCTCAGCGCCCGAACGCGCAGGCGCGCCCTCAGCTCCCCAATGGGCAATTTCGGCCACCTCAGTGTTTCCTTCACCCATCCAGATATGGAACCACCAGGCGCGATCACCAGCGATGTGCTGGACAAGCCGCTCGATTGACCAATGCGTCGGTGCGACCGATAAAGCCCATTGCTCAGGCGAAAGCGGCGCGACAGCGTTAACCAGGTCACGCTGAAACGTATCCCAGCCTGCATAGAAACTGCTAAGCGGTGAGGGTTGGTTCGTCATTGTGCTGTACTCCCATTAGGTACTGGCCACTCCCACGAGTAACCTCTTGCCCATCGTAGCACAGCCGCACACTCAAAACTTCTTCTATTTTGCTCTTTTGCGCGCGTATAGAGCGCAGGAGCATGTCGGAAGTGACACCCCCTCATAGCAATGGCAGCCCCATCACCAACGGCGGATCGCTAAGGCGCGGTGGGTGTAAGGTGAGGTTGGGATCGCCGATGACGCGCCCTTGGGAGATCAAGAGTGGATCAGGGTTGTTCCCCAGCAAGAGTTGCTCGCCAGGCAGCAACGCAGCAAGGAGGTTCGGGGCAAGGGGAAACGCGGCTGCGCGCAGATAGTAGACGCCATCAGCGACATCCGCGAGTTGATAACGCCCCCGCGCCTCGATTTTGGTACAACACACAGGCTTACCCTGGGGAATAGGGCTGTCGAACAGGCCAACGTAGATTGTCCCCTGAAAAATAGTGGGTGCCTCAACATACCCGCAGAGCTGGCTCCTCCCAGGCGTGCCCTTAGTGTTCAATACGTGTTGCGCGTCCGGCGATTTTGGAACTGGCTCGAACGCCTGCGCGCGTTGGCGCAACTGGCGTGGCGAGAGGCCAACGCGCTGGGTGAAGCGGCTCGTAAACGTGCCAGGGCTGGTGAAACCAACCTCGAAGCAAATATCGGTAATCTTCAGCGAGGTCAACAGCAGCAATTGCCGTGCGCGTTGGAAACGAAGGGCCGTCAGGTATTCGATGGGAGGGACGCCGATCAGCCGGCGAAAGACGCGAGAGAAATGCGCGGGACTCAGGCAGGCCACCGCCGCCAAGTCTTCAAGCGTGAGGGCTTCGGGCAGGTGGCTCTGCATGGTGTGGATCGCGCTTTCCACAGCATACGTCTGAGCGGCCATCGTCGCACCCCGCACGCCCGCTCGGCCATGAGGGCTGGCCACTGTTGCTGGCATTCAGATCTCCTCTTGCGCCTGCCCATATTCCTACCGGGGACAAACGCCCCTTGCGGCCTTCTTCTGCGCAGCCTGATCGAGAGTGGAAATACAGCGTACTCTTGGAGAGGCTTTAGTTTACCGCCGTGCCGCTTGACATGGCGTTCAGCCAGCTATGATTGGCGCGCCGGCGTACTCCCTGACGGAGATGGGTTTGCGCTCCCCTTGTGAACGATGATCGGCAGCAGTTCGCGTAGCTCCGCCAGCCAGACCGACGGTTCGGCGGAGAAGCGGCGGCGTGGAATATGCGCCTCGCCCAGCGAGACGCGCGCATCGTTGCGATACCGCTTATAGAGCGCCATACGATCCGGCGCGATAGTCTTGCTGAAACGCAACGTCACCTCACCGTCGCGCGCGCTGATCGATTCGTAGCCAAGCCCCAGCGCCTCCGTCTTCAGCCGCACCAATGCGATGAGATTCGCCGTTGGTTCAGGGGGCGGCCCGAAGCGGTCGGTCATCTCCAGCGCCAGCGCCTCCACCTGCTCGGGGCGTTCCATGTTCGCCATGCGCTGATAGAACATCATCTTGAGCGTGCTGTCGTTGATGTACTCGTCGGGGATATATGCGCTGATCGGCAGCTCGATGGCGAGCTGCGGGATGGCAGCCGTGGGCTTGCTCGCGCTGGCTGCGCTGCCAGTGGTCCATTGCTCGCCCTGCATCTCCGCGATGGCGTCCGCAAGCAACCTCGTATACAACTCGAAGCCCACTGCGCTGATGAAGCCGGATTGTTCAGCGCCTAGCAGATTGCCCGCGCCACGGATTTCGAGGTCTTTCATGGCGATGCGGAAGCCCGCGCCAAGCTCAGTCGCCTCGAAGATTGCGCGCAAGCGTTGTTCTGCGACGGGCGTCAGCTTCGCGTCCTTGTTGTAGAGGAAGTAGGCGTAGGCTTGCTGCGAGCTACGCCCCACGCGCCCACGCAATTGATAGAGCTGCGCCAGACCGAAGTAGCCTGCGTTGTTCACGATGATGGTGTTGGCGTTGGGGATGTCAAGCCCGTTCTCGATGATCGTCGTGCAGACCAAAACGTTCGCCTCGCCCGCCGAGAAATCGAGCATCACCTGCTCCAACTGATCCTCTGCCATCTGCCCATGCGCCACCACAAACGTCGCCTCAGGGACGAGCGTGCGCAGACGTTGCGCTATGGTCTGGATGCCCTTCACGCGATTATGCACGTAGAAGACCTGGCCGCCGCGATCTATCTCGCGCAGGATCACCTCGCGCAGCAGATCATCGCTTGCCTCACGTATGTAGGTGCGGATGGGCAGGCGTTCGTGCGGCGGCGTCTCGATCACGCTCATGTCGCGCACCTCAGCCAGCGACATATAGAGCGTGCGCGGGATAGGTGTGGCTGAGAGTGTCAGCACGTCAATCTCGGCGCGCAGTTGCTTCATCCGCTCCTTGTGCGCCACGCCAAAGCGTTGCTCCTCGTCAATCACCAGCAGCCCCAGGTCATGGAACTGTACGTCTTTTTGCAGCAAGCGATGCGTGCCGATCACGATGTCCACCGCGCCGCGCTCCAGGTCTTTGATCGTCTCACGCTGCTCTTTTTCCGAACGGAAGCGGCTGAGCAACTCGACACGCACCGGATAGGGCTTAAGGCGTTCGCTAAACGTGTTGAAGTGTTGCAGCGCCAGTACGGTGGTTGGCGCGAGGATGGCGACCTGCTTTTGATCCAGCACAGCCTTGAAAGCTGCGCGCAGGGCAACCTCCGTCTTGCCGTAGCCCACATCGCCGCAGACCAGCCGATCCATCGGGCGAGCGCGCTCCATATCAGCCTTCACGTCGGCGATGGCGCGCGCCTGATCGGGTGTCTCCTCATAGGGGAAGCCCTCCTCGAGCTCTTGCAGCCAGGGTTGCTCTTCGTCAGGCGGATAGGGATGCCCCGGAACCGTTTCGCGCACGCTATAGAGCCGCAATAGATCGCGCGCGATGTCGGTCGCGCTCTCTTTGGCGCGCTGCTTCGCGCGCACCCACTCGCCGCCGCCCAGCTTGCTCAGCGAGGGCGCGGTATCGCCCATGCCGATGTAGCGCGTCACGCGGTCAAGCTGATCCGTGGGGATGTACAGACGATCTTTTCCGGCGTACTGGATCAGCAGATACTCGCGTTCGTTCTCGCCGTTGTTCAGCTTGACCAAGCCCTCGAAGCGCCCGATGCCGTGATCCTGATGAACGACGTAATCGCCTGGGCGAAGCTCGAAGAGGAAGGCTGAGGGCGTGGTGGAGCGATGGCGCTGCTCCCCATGCCGCCGCGACCAGCCGTAAATCTCGCTGTCGGTGAAGACGGAGAGCGCCAGCGAACGGCTATGCCAGCCCTCGGAGAGCCGCCCATGCACGATGGTCAGCGTCCCTGGCTCCGGTGGTTCGGGCAGGTCAACCGTCGGCGAGACGACCACCGTCCCACCCTTACCCAGCAGCGCCTCGTCGCCAAAGAGTTCGGCCAGCCGCCGCGCCTGCATGCTGACGATCACCACGCGCTGCCGTTCGCCCAGCAGCTTGCGGGCGTCCTGCGCGAAGGCGCGAGCCCGTCCGCCGTAGGACTGCGCCGCGACAAGATCGGGCGCGAGCGCGCTTCCCTGCTGGCTGGAATCCGCCTGCTCGTCGCTCAGTATGCCCGCGAAGCGTACCTGACGGCGTGCGCCAAGTTCTGGCCCAATCGCCACCCAGGGGAGAAACGCCGGACGTATCCCCGATGGCAGCTCCCCGTCGCGTTCGAGGCGGTCACGAATGTCTTTGCCTTGCTCGGCCTGCTCCTCGGCCACCGTGCGCGGCGCGGCGTCATCATGCAACACAATCAATCCGCTGGCAGGTAGATACGAGAGCAGCGAGGCTTGTTCATGCAGGTAGGGCAGATAGAACGCGATGTCGGCGAACGATTGGCCTGCGCGCAGGTTATCCAGATCGCTCTGCCAGCGGGCGCGCGCGTCTGGATGCAGGCCGGTGATGTCGAGCGTTGCCAGGTGGGCGGCGGCCTGGGGGCCGCGCGTGGCAAGCGCCTCGCGCGCCGGGCCGATCAGCGCCAGCGGAACATCGTTGAGCGAGCGTTGCGTCTCCGGATCGAACGTGCGAACGGTCTCCACCTCGTCGCCGAAGAAGTCTATGCGCAGCGGGCGATCATGCGCAGGCGTGAAGACATCCACAATGCCGCC
>Ga0209061_1003897_pt1 | contig 15311 bp, 12 predicted proteins | sample Coa_R1_10_FD_187157 | JGI IMG/M metagenome (GOLD analysis project Ga0209061, IMG submission 187157) | Surface soil microbial communities from Centralia Pennsylvania, which are recovering from an underground coalmine fire - Coalmine... | ecosystem: Environmental > Terrestrial > Soil >...
GGCCGTTCCAGTTCTCGCGGGGGCCGTTCCAGTTCTCGCGGGGGCGCGAGGGCCGCGCAGGCGGACTGCGGCGGGGGCGCGAGGGCCGCGGCCGCGGGGTGCGGAGACCGCTGGGCGGGCGAGGCGGGCGGATCACACGGGCGGGCGCGCGGCGCGCGGCCGCGAGGCGGGCGAGGCGAGGCGGCGGGCGAGGCGGGCGGATCACGCTTACCGGAACGCGCGGATCGCGCTGCCCCCGGTGTCGCATGGACTACGCTTACCCCGGAGAAATCGCAGTTTCGAGCAGGAGGTGCGCGGTGCCCAAGTCCCGCGTCCGGAAGAAGCCGGTCTACACGCCGCCGCCGACGCGGGCCCCGAAGCGGGCCGTCAGTCCGCCCTGGCTCGCGCCGACCATGGTCGCCTGCTTCCTGGTAGGGCTGGCCTGGATCGCGCTGTACTACGTCACCCAGGCTGACATGCCTGGGCTTTCCGCGCTCGGCGGCTGGAACCTGGTCTGCGGCTTCGCGCTGATCGTCGCCGGGGTGGTGCTCGCCACGAGGTGGCGCTAGACCCACGCGGGTCAGAACCCGCACTGACCTGGGCCGGGTCTAGCACACTGACCTGGGCCGGGTCTAGAAACCGTGCGGGTTGAGCTGGCCGTTCCTGATCATCACGGCGACGATCAGGACGACGATGACCACAGCCGTGGCGGCCGCCTGAACCGCCACCCGGTTCTTGCGCGGGGCGTACGCGTACGCCGCCGTGACCAGCGCACCGACGATCAGCCCGCCTACGTGGTCTTGCCAGGCGATCGCGCTGCGGTAGATGAAGCTGAACGCCAGGTTGATAACGATCAGCAAGGCGACCCCGCGGCTGTCCAGGCGCAGCCGCCGCGATACCACGAACCACGCGCCGAACAGGCCGAACACCGCGCCGCTCGCGCCGAGCGCGAGCACGTTGGGCGGCGCAATCAGATAGAAGAGCACGCCGCCGCCGATCGCGCTCAGCAGGTACACCGCGAGGAACCGGACCCGGCCGAGCAGTTGCTCAAGGCCAGGGCCCACCACGCTCAGCGCCCACATGTTGAACACGAGGTCCAGGACTCCCAGGCCACCCAGGCCGGTGGCGGGCGGCAGGAACGCGGATGTGATCAGCCGGTACCACTGACCTGCCGCGATGCCCTGAGGCAGCGCGCCCTGGGAGAACGGCGCGAACCCGAGCAGCCCCCAGTCGTCGGCGAGGCTGGGCCTGGCCAGTTCCACGAGGAACAGCACCACGTTGACCCCGACCAGGGTCCAGGTCACCAGCGCGGAAGTTGAGGGCCGGCCGCCGAACACGGTCCTGGCCGGCCGGCTGGCCCGGCTCGCGCCGCGCACGCACTCCACGCACTGCTGCCCGACCGCCGCCTGCCGCAGGCAGTCGGGACAGGCATGGCGACCGCACCGCACACAGGAAACCCAGGTCTCCCTGTTCGGATGCCGGTAACAGGTAGGCGGGTCGTTCTGCCCTGGGTAGCTGGCCTGGTGGCCCGGCACGGTCATGGGAGTTACCGCTTCCCGCGATGGATGGTGACCGACTGGAGGACGACCTCGGTCGCCGGGCGGTCACCCGGCACGGTCTGCACGCGGCTGATCTTGTCCACCACGTCCGCGCCGCCGGTCACCTCGCCGAAGATCGTGTGCTTGCCGTTCAGCCACGGCGTCGGCGCGACGGTGATGAAGAACTGGGAGCCGTTGGTCCCCGGGCCGGCGTTCGCCATGGCCAGCAGGTACGGCTTGTCGAACCGCAGGTCGGGGTGGATCTCGTCGGCGAACCGGTAACCCGGGCCGCCGGTGCCGGTGCCGAGCGGGTCGCCGCCTTGGATCATGAAGCCGGCGATCACCCGGTGGAAGATAGTGCCATCGTAGAGCTTGCCCTTGGTCACGGCCCGGGTCCGCGGGTCCGTCCACTCCCGGCTGCCCTCGGCGAGTTCGACGAAGTTCCGCACGGTCTTCGGCGCGTGATCGGGGAGAAGCTTGACGGTGACCGTCCCCTGCGTCGTCGTCAGCGTCGCGGTCAGCGTTTCGGTCATTGAGTGACTCCGGTTCATCGCAGGCGGCCCGCCGGCCACCGTTCGCACGTTTGGATCTGCACTAATCACCGTACCGGCTCAACCGTAGCGGTTCCCGGCCCGCGCCTTAGATGATTGAACGTCGCACGCGAGGGAACTGTGAGTTAGCGAGTGCATGACGGGGAGGTTTAATCGTGTCCAACGCGAAGGTAAAGGCCAACAGCAAGGATAGCCTCACCGCGCGGGCGAAGCGGGCGAAAGACGTCGGCGCGACCGCCGCCCAGACCGCGGCGACCGCCGCCCAGACGGCGGCGACCGCTGCCCAGACCGCGGCGACCGCCGCGCAGGCCGCCGCGCAGGAGGTAAGCAACGCGGCCCAGGTCGCGGCCGTCGGAGTCAACAAAGGCGTCCGCAGCGCGCGTGCCTGGGCAGCGCCCCGGCTGGAGAGCGCCGCCGACTACACCAGCTCCACCATGGCGCCCAAGGTCTCCTCGGCGCTGCGGGCCACGGCCCGGCAGATCGCACCGAAAGACATGCGCCGCAAGAGGGTTTCCCCGGTGCTCACCTGGTCTCTCCTCGGCACGGCCGCGCTGGCCGGCGCCGCGGCAGCGGCCGTGCTCATCCGGCAGCGGTACCGCACCGCGATGGCCGCCGACACTCAGGAGGAAGCCGCCGGTGCCGAGCCCGGCGCCGCGGGGACGGCCGCCCCTCCGCCCGCCCCCGCACCCGCCGCGAACGAATCCGCCGGGCCCGGCTCGGACACCGGGGTGAACGGCCGGGTTTCCACGTCCGGACGGTGACTTCCCGTGCGCCGCAGGTGCCCCCTTGACGCCTGCGGCGCGCCCACTCCCGGGTGGCACATCCGGCGCGGCGGCGCGGGGCGCTGATGGCCACCCGGGCCGGCCCGGTCCCGGGCTGCCCCGGCAGCGCCTTTACTCCTTCTGAAGATGGCATCGGATACGGTCGGTCCGTCGGCGGGTCCTCGTCAGCAGACCCGGTGGCACATGGACAACCCCATCTGCGGAGTGAAGACCGTGAGTGACCGGAACTGGCGGGCAACCGGGCACACCCGGGGGCTCGTTTGGACCGCGGCGGCCTGCATCACAGTTTCGCTTCTGGCGATGATCGCGATATCGGTCGCGGGACCGTCGATCAGCGTGCCCGCGATGGCGCATGCCGCGGGCGGGCCCCCGTGGTGGCTGTCACTGCGGCTGCCGGACGCCTTCGTGCTGTTTACCCTGTGGGGCGCCGCGGTCGTCGCGGCGGCCGGCGTCGGCGCGGGCCTGCTCGCGGTGGCGCGCGGCGCCCGGCCGCCGGTGCGGCCGCTGCTCGCCGCCTCCTTCATCGCCGTCGCGGCCTTCGTAGTGCTGCCGCCGGCCGGCACCACGGACACCCAGTCGTACGCCATCGACGGCAACATGGTGGTCCTGGGCCACAGTCCGTACGTGGACACGCCTCAGCAGATGGTCAAGCTAGGCGACAAGCTCGCGGTCAACAGCCCGATCACCTGGCAGCGCTCGCTGTCGGACTACGGACCGGTGGCCACCGCCGAGGAGTGGGTGTCGGCGGAGCTCGGCGGCTCCTCGATGGCCGCGATCACGTTCTGGCTCAAGCTGTGGGTCGCCGCCGCGTTCGCCGCCGTGGTCCTGATGCTCGACCGGACGCTCCGCGGCGACCCCGCGATGCGATTGCGCGCCCACCTGCTGTGGTCGGTGAACCCCCTGGTCCTGTGGGAGATCGTGGCCAGCGGGCACATCGACGGGCTTGCCGTGGTGTTCGGCCTCGGCGGCCTGATAGCGCTCCGGTTCATCCCGCCGGACCGGCGGCCGACGCTGCTGCGGTGCGTGGCCGCCGGGCTGCTGACCGGCGCCGCCGCGGCGGTCAAATCGCCGTTCGCGCTGTTCGCCGCCGGCGCGGTGTGGTCGGTACGGCGTTCGCCGTCCGCGATCGCGGCCGTCCTGGCCGGATGGCTGGCGGTGGTGGCCCCGTCGTACGCGATCGCCGGGACGCCGGCGATAAAGGTGCTCTTCCAGCGCGGCAACCAGATCACCTGGGACAACCTCTACCAGGTGTTCTACCGGCCGTTCGGGATCGCCGGCGGGCTGGGTTCCGACCACACGCCCGCGCACCTGGCCACGGTGGCGCTGGTCCTGTGCGTCGCGGTCGCCCTGCTCGCGTTCTTCCGGATGCCCGACCTCGTTCCCGGGCGGCCCGCGGTCACCCCGGCGCTCGCGCTGAGCCTCGCCTGGATCTTCTTCTGGCCGTTCCAGCGCCCCTGGTACGACGTCATGATCATCGCGCTGCTCGCGCTGTACCCGCGGTCGCGGCTCGACGCGCTGGTCCTCATCCGGCTGTGCTTCGGGGCCGTCACCTACATGGAAGCCGGGCTCCTCTCCCAGCGCCTGTGGCTCCAGCACGTCCAGCTCTTCATCGGCGACTGGATAACGTCGAGCGTCCGCCTGCTCACCGCGGCGGCGCTGATCTGGCTGTGCGTAACCGGGCGCTGGGGTATCCGGCCGGACGAGGTTCCCGCGGACACCAGGCCGCCGGTGCTCCAGCCGCTCACCTGACACCCGGCCCTGGCACACCCGGCCCTGGCGCCGGGCGGCTGAGGTACTGAAGCGGCCACTGGCAGTCGATGAACTCGCCGAGCAGCGTGCCCAGGGACCCGGCGCGCTCCAGCGCCGACGGACGCGCCACGCCGAACGCGACCGCCTCGGTCACCGGGCCGTCCAGCAGCCACCGCGATTCATCGGGCGGGCATAGCCACTGCCCGCGGTCGGCCCAGGCGCGGATCGCCGCCTGGGCGTGCGCGGCGAGCCCGGCGGGGTCCGGCAGGGCCGTGCGGGCGCCGACCGCCGCGTCGACCGCGTGCGACGTCGCGCACTGGCTCACCCGGGCCGGCAGTTCCCGCAGCCGGGCGAGCCGTTCCGGCACCGGCACCGGCATCGGCCATCCGGTCAGGTGCGCGAGGACGGTGAGCTCGGCCCAGGCGCTCACCCAACCCAGCCCGGCGAGCGCGCGCTGGGCGGCGCGCATGTCCCGCAGCGTGCACGGCCGGGCCGAGCATTCCGCGCCGCAGGTGGCTGACCGCTGGCTCACCACCGTCCGGGCATCGCGGGTGCGCGGGGGAGACGCCGCCTCCCGTTCGGTGCCGTCCTTGATTTTCACCAGGACCGGGAAGTCCATCCCGTCGGAGAAGACGGCCGCCTGCCCGGGGGCGAGGGTGACCAGGAAGCGGGACTGCGGCGGCGTGGCGTTCATCGCCGCGCCGACGGCCTCGCGGTCGTCCGCGGCGGGGAGCCGGTGGACGATCTTCACGGCGGTGTTCTTGAGCACGTCAGGCGTCAGCCGCGCCGGAATCTGCTCGGCTATCACGAGCCCCTCGCCATAGGCGCGCACCTCGGCGAGCAGGCCGGCGAACATCTCGACGGCGTGCCCGGCAGCGCCCGGCCCGCCCGCGTCTCCGCCCGCGGGCGGGCGGCGGAGCAGGCGGTGCGCTTCCTCCACGACGGTCAGGTGCCGCAAGCCCGGCGCCGCTCCCCCGGTACAGCTCGTCAGCCGGAGGTGTTCGGCCAGCCGGATGAGCACGGTGCCCATGAGGAAGGCCTTGTCCGCGTCGTCCCCGACGTCTTCGATCTCGAGCACGACGTTCTTCCGCAGCAGCTTGCCGAAGTCGATCGGATGGCCGCCCTCAAGGAACCGCCCGGTGGTGCCGTGCCGGAGGCTCGCCAGCCGGACCCTGATGAAGCCGAGCACGTCGTCGGTGACCCGCTGGCTGTAGCCGATCTCGGCGACCACGCGTTCGGCGGCGCGCTGCACGTCGGTCAGCCCCGGGTAGACGGCTCCCTGGTTCTCCGGCTCGCCCAGCGCCAGGTCCCAGCCGGCCTCCTCGTACACCCGGGTGAGAGCGGCGCTGAGCACCTGCGGAAACGGTTCCCCGGACCGGAACGACGCGATGAACAGCGCCTTGACCAGGTCCGCGTGGGTTTGCAGCGGAAATCTGTTCCCGCGGGCGTCGGCGGCGGGCTCGAGCGGGTTCAGGCCGGCCGCGACCGCGTCCGCCTCCCCGGGCCTGATCGTGATGACCTCGGCGCCGGGCATCCGGCTGGCCATGAGGCGGTACTCGGACTTCGCGGGCTCCACGACGAGCCAGGGGATGTCCTGCCGCGTGGCGGCCTCGAGCAGGGACCGCACGGTCTGCGACTTGCCGGCCCCGGTCGCGCCGCAGACGAAGACGTGCCGGTTCAGCGAGTCACGCGGCAGGAAGAACGGCCCCGCCGGCATCAGGTCGCGGTCGAGGACCTCGCCAAGGGCGATGCCCGGCGGCTGGCCCGCTCCGGCCTGCGCGCGCGCTCCCGTCTCGGGGGTGACGTCAAAGCCGGGGCGGAGCGCGAGGCGGAGCCCCGGGACCTCCGACTCCGGCGGCCGGGCGAGGGCCGCCAGCAACTCGGTGGACCCGAAGAAGGGCGAGGCCGGCGCGGCGCCACCGCCTGCCTCCGCCTGCCCGCAGGCGGGCGCGGGGCTCAGCGCGTACGGCAGCCCGTCCAGCGCGGCGGACGCGCAGAACAACCCGGCCACCCGCGCCGCGCTCTGGGCATCGCGCCCGCCGGCCGCGATGGTGATCCGCCAGAAGCCGGCGGAATCCCCGCGGCGCAGCTCCGCATGCCGCTCCCTGAGCCGCCGCGCCTCCAGCGCCCGCCCGGCGAACCGGTCCGCCGTTCCCTCGGCCAGCAGAAGCCGCCTGGCTACCTCGTCGGCCAGGGATCGCAGCTCCGCGGCTGGCAGTGGCTCGGCGACAACCATCCATCCGAACGGACCGGTCCAGCTCCCCAGCAGCCCATCGTCGAGCGACGGCGTGGCATGCGCCGGGACCGGGTGGCTCTGCCGCTGTCCGCCGGCCGGTGCGAGCAGGCCGTCGCTGATGGCGGCGATCTCCCGCCAGCAGCCGAGCTGGCCGAGCAGCCCGGTGAGCTCGCCCGGCCGCAGCACGGTGCCGCGCGCCCCGCCGGGCAGCGAGAGCAGCATGTCGCCTCCGGCGCGCCCCGCGCCGCCGGGCAGCGCGCCGCCGGCCAGCGCGCCGCCGGCGACGATGATGTGCACCGGGCCGCCCGCGGCCGTCCTGACCCAGCCGAACGCGACGGTGCCCCGCGAGGGTCCCGCGATCCCCGCGTGGTAGGCGGCCACCAGCGCCGCGACGCGCTGCGCCCTGCCCGGATCGGCATCGTCGCGCTGCCCGGGCCCCGGCGCGTCGCGGCGCCGCGGGATCTCGGTGATCCGGTAGGCCTCGGGCGCGCCGGGGAGCGCCCGCTGCCAGGGCGTGCAGCCGTCCAACCCGTCTTCACCCCGTTCCCGTGATCGCGGATCGGCGAATAGGCGGCCCCACCCACGATCACGTGCGAACGCGCCGGACGGCTCAGCGGCCGAATACCCGGTCCAGGTAGGGGTTGGCGAACCGGCGCTCCGGGTCCGTCTCGTCGCGCACCCGGAGGAAGTCGGCGAAGCGGGGGTAGAGCGCGGCGAGGCGTTCGGCGTCCAGGGTGTGCATCTTCCCCCAGTGCGGCCGGCCGCCGGCGGCGGCCGCGATCGACTCGAAGAGCCGGAAGTACTCCTGGTACGGCAGGCCGGCGTACTGGTGGACCGCCACATAGGCGCTGTCCCGCCCGTAGGCCGTGGACAGCCAGATGTCGTCGGCGGCGGCGACCCGGACCTCGACCGGGAACATCACCGGGTCGGCGAGCCGCGGCACGCCGCCGCGCAGTTCGGCGAGGACGTCGAGGACGGCGTCGCGGGGGACGGCGTACTCGGACTCGACGAACCGGACCCGCCGCGGAGTCACGAACACCCGGTGCGAGACATCCGAGTACGAGCGCGTCGAGAGCGCGGCGGCGGCGAGCCGGTTCAGCGGCTTGATCAGCCTCGGCACCGCCCGCCCGGCCCGGCACAGCGCGCCGAACGCCGCGTTCTCCAGCACCTCGTACTCCCAGTACCGCCGCCAGGCGGCCATCCGCGGCGCGGCGGCGCCGCCGTCCCTGTTGTTCCGCTTGACCAGCGCGTTGCGGCCGTAGGGGAACCAGTAGAACTCGAAGTGGTCGTTGTCCGCCGCGAACTCGGCGAACCGCGCGGTGACCTCGGCGAGCGGCATCGGACGCTCGTCGGCGGCCAGCGTGAACGCCGGCACGCAGCGAAGCGTCACGGTGGAGATCACGCCGAGCGCGCCGAGCCCGACCCGCGCGGCGGCGAACAGGTCCGGCCGCTGCTGCGGCGAGCAGGATACGACCGAGCCGTCGGCGAGCACCAGCTCAAGCGCCGCGACCTGGGTCGCGATGCCGCCCAGCCGGGCGCCGGTGCCGTGCGTGCCGGTGGAGATCGCCCCGGCGATCGTCTGGGCATCGATGTCACCCAGGTTCGGCATCGCCAGGCCGAGCACGTCCAGCGCGGCGTTCAGCGCGCGGATCGTGGTGCCCGACCGGACCGTGACCAGCCCCGTCTGGGCATCCGCCGAGATGACACCGGTCCAGCCGGACAGGTCGAGCGCGGCGCCGGAGGTGGCGGCCGCCGGGGTGAAGGAGTGCCCGCTGCCGAGTGCCCGCACGGTGAGCCCGGCCGAGGCCGCGTCCTTGACCGCCTCCGCGATGGCCTCCGCCGTCCGCGCCCAGTACCAGCGAGACGGTTCGGCGGTCGCTGTTCCCGCCCAGTTCTGCCAGGTCATTTGCTTGTTCCATCCCGCCGCTCTGTTTTTTCCCAGACAGCGGTTAGTGTTCCACCATGCCGGCCATTCTCGCGAGACCGGGCAGCGGTCGGGAGCTGTACGAGCGAGCGACCGCTCACCTGGATCCGCCGTTCGCCGTGGTCGATCTCGCCGCCTTCGACGCCAACGCGCGCGACCTGGTGCGGCGCGCCGGCGGCCTGCCGATCCGGGTGGCGAGCAAGTCGCTGCGCTGCAGGTACCTGATCGAGCGCGTCCTCGCCCGGCCCGGATACCGGGGGGTCATGTGCTATTCCCTGGCCGAAGCGCTGTGGCTGCACGCGGCCGGCGCCAGCGACGACCTGCTGGTCGCCTACCCGACCGCGGACCGCGCGGCGCTGCGCGCGCTGGCCGCGGACGCGGCGGCGCGGCGCCACATCACGGTCACCGTCGACTCAGCCGCGCACCTCGACTTCATCGACGCCACGCTCGGCGAGGGCCACCCCGAGATCAGGGTGTGCCTGGAACTCGACGTCTCATGGCGGCCGCTGGCCCGCGGGCCGGTGCTGCAGATCGGGACCTGGCGGTCTCCGCTGCGCACCCCGGAGCAGGCCGCGCTGTTCGCCGGGACGATCCTCGCGCGGCCGGGATTTACGCTGGCCGGCGTGATGGGCTACGAGGGCCAGATCGCGGGCCTCGGCGACGCCCCGCCGGGGCACCCGGTGCGGGCCGCGCTGATCAGGTTCATCCAGGCCCGCTCGGCCCCGGAGTTGCGGGAGCGGCGTGCCGAGGCCGTTCGCCGGATCCGCGCGCTGACCGCGCTGGAGTTCGTCAACGGGGGCGGCACCGGGTCGCTCGAGTCCACGGCCACGGACAGGTCGGTCACCGAACTGGCCGCCGGGTCGGGCCTGGTGGGCCCCACGCTGTTCGACGCGTACCGCAAGTTCCGGCCCAGGCCCGCCCTGGTGTACGCGCTGCCGGTGGTGCGGCGGCCCGCGCCGGGGATCGCGACCCTGTTCAGCGGCGGCTACGTGGCGTCGGGCACGGGAACACCGGACCGCCTCCCCAGCCCGTTCCTCCCCGCGGGTCTGCGCCTCACCCGCACCGAGGGCGCCGGCGAGGTGCAGACCCCGGTGCTCGGAACCGCGGCGGACGGGCTCCGCCCCGGCGACCGGGTCTGGATGCGGCACGCCAAGGCCGGCGAACTGGCCGAGCGCCTCGCCGAATACCACCTGGTCGATCCCGGTGAGGCGGTAGCGCGAACCGTTCCCACCTACCGCGGGGAAGGACAGTGCTTTGGATGAGGCCATCGCGGCGGGTGCGCGGACCTCGCTGCCAGCCGCCCTCGCCGAGCCCGCGCGCCCGGTCCGGGCCGGCTGGATAGCGCTGCTGTTCGGCGCCAACATCGGTCTGTGGCTGGCGATCTACGCGCCGCTGCAGGTGCTGCTGCCCGAACAGGTCGCCTCGCTCGACCACCATGTCATAAGGAACGGCGGCGCCCCCGGCGGGGTGGACGCCGTGCTGCTCTCGGTCGTGATGGGCGTGGGGGCCATCGCCTCGCTGCTGGCAAACCCGGTCGTCGGCGCGCTGTCCGACCGGACGACATCGCCGCGCGGCCGCCGTCATCCGTGGACGGTCGCGTGCGCCCTGACCGGAGCGCTGGGCATCGTCGTGGTCGCGGCGGCCCCCGCCGTCTGGGTGATGGCGGCGGGCTGGTTCATCGCGGAGACCGGCCTGGGCGGCATGCTGGCCACGCTCACCGCCGCACTGCCGGACCGGGTTCCCGTGAACCAGCGCGGCACGCTCGGCGCGCTGATCGGGATCAGCCAGATGCTGGGCACCGTGCTCGGCGCGCTGATCGTGACCGTGCTCGTCACCAGGATGTCCGCCGGCTACCTGACCTGCGCCGCGATCCTCGTCGTGTGCGCCGGCGCGTTCGCGCTGCGGACCCCGGACGAGCCGCTGCCGCCGGAGTTCAAGCCGGAACTGCCGGTCAGGAGGGCGCTGCGGCGGCTGTGGGTGTCGCCGCGGCGGTACCCGGACTTCGGCTGGGGCTGGCTGACGCACTTCATGGTCAACCTCGGCAACGACCTGGGCACGCTGTACCTGCTCTACTTCCTCGCCGACGGAGCGCACTACCGCGACCCGCAGACCGGGCTGCTCATCCTGATGGCGCTGTACGCGGTCGCGCTGCTGGCCGCCGGGGCGGCCTGCGGCACGCTGTCGGACCGGCGGGGACGGCGTAAGCCCTTCATCATCGGCTCGGCGGCTCTCATGGCCCTCGCCGCGGCGATACTGGCGGCATCGCCGACCTGGGGCATGGCCCTGGCGGCGGCGCCGCTGCTCGGCGCCGGTTACGGGACCTACTGGGCGGCGGCGCCCGCGCTGCTGACCCAGGTGCTCCCGGCCGCCGTCGACAGGGCCAAGGACCTGGGGCTGATCAACGTCGCGTACAGTCTGCCGCTGGTAATGGCTCCGCTCGTCGCCGGGGTAGTACTCGGGCTGATGGGCAGCTACCCGGCGCTCTTCGCGCTGGCCGGGCTCGTGACCGTCATCGCGGCCGTGACAGTCACCCGCGTCCGTTCGGTGTCCTGACGCCTATACCAAATCGATATCAAGCGGCATACTTGTCAGCAGACGGCAAAGTGTGGAGGTCACCCTTGTGACGAACTGGGCCTTCCGCTCAAAAAGAGGCCTTGTCGGGGGGTTGACAATCCTCCTGACGGTTGTTATTGGCACCGGGCTGAGCGCCTGCGGCGCTCCGCAGTACACCTATGTCGCGGATTCCGCGGCGGGGACGTACTACAAGGTGCCTTATAGCTGGCACCGGATCTCGCAGCAGTCGCTGGACGCGGCGCTGGAGGCGGCGGGCGGCTCGAGCGCGGGCATCTGGTCCACCGCGTTCGACGCCGGGACGTCACCCTCGGCCAGCCATTTCCTCGCGCCTGACGTCTCGCAGCCTTTCGTGTTCGCGGAGGTCGGAACGCTCTCCCCGACGGCGAGCAACGAACTGTCCTACAACATGCTGCGCGACTTCATGCTGCCGGTGACGGCGAACGCCCGGCAGGCCGACGCGGCGGCCGGCTTCCCGCTGACCAACTTCAAGCAGTTGCGGGACGAGACGATCACCGCCAGGCAGGGCGTCCACGGGGTCCGCGAGACGTTCCAGTACACGTTCCCCAACGGGATCGCCGACACCTTCGACGAAGACGTGCTGACCAACGCCGATCAGACCGTTGTTTACTTCCTCATGGTGCACTGCACCGACGCCTGTTACAGCAAGAATCAGAGCAACATAGACACTGTTATGTCGTCATTTACTGTCGGGAGCCCGACATGAAGAAGGCCCAGCGGCCAGCGCAGGGACTCGTCTATGAAGGCGGACGCCCGAGAGAAGAAGACATCCTGACCCGCAGGCCGCTGCCCATCTGGGACCGGGTCCGGTGGCTACTGCTGCTGGCCGCCATCTGGCTGGTACTCGTCCTCACGGTCATGGGTGACAACCCGCTCATCGGGTTCGTCGACGCGATGCGCATCGAAGTGAGCGTGGGCTGGTGGGTCTTCGTCCTGGCCGGCCTTGAGGTCGTACACCAGATCCACCTCCTGACCTGCGAGCACTGGGCCGGGTACAACCAGTTCTGGCTCAACAAGGTCTGGGGCGCGTGGGATCGGGCGACCAGGCGCAAGCTCTCCGACTGGACCCGGTTCCGCATCGGCAGGGTGCTGTTCTGGGTGCTCCTCATCGTCGTCGTCGCGATCGTCACGGGCAAGATCATCCACCTGCCGCCGGCGCTGGCGATCTCGACACTGCCCGCGATCGTCTGGCACTCGCTGCCGTTCGTGATCCAGATCCTGTTCGGGCTCGTGTTCGTGGTCGCCCAGTTCGCCGCGCTGTTCTGGTTCCTGTCCCGGGGCGGCGTGGACGTCTACTACCCGGACGACATCAAGACCAGGTTCTCCGACGTGTGGGGGCAGGACCACGTCCTCGAGCGGGTGAAGGAAAACATCATCTTCCTGGAGAACCCCGAGGTCGTCGAGGACCGGGGCGGCTACGTGCCGGGCGGCATCCTGCTCTGGGGGCCCCCGGGCACCGGCAAGACGCTGATGGCCGAGGCGGTCGCCGGAGAGACGGGCAAGCCGTACGTGTTCGTCGACCCGGGCGCCTTCATCAACATGTTCTTCGGCGTCGGCGTCCTCAAGGTGAAGGGCCTGTTCCGCAAGCTGCGCAAGCTCGCGCTGCGCTACGGCGGCGTGATCGTCTTCTTCGACGAGGCCGACTCGCTCGGCAACCGCGGCATCGTCACGCAGGGCGTGCCCGGGGGCGGCGTGACCGGCTCCTCGGCCTTCTCGGCAAGCGGCTGCCATGGCTTCTCCTACCTGTCGCCGGACACCCAGTGGCTGCTGGCCCGGGATGCCATGGCCGCTGCGCTGCCGGAGGACGGCCCGGCCGTCCGCCGGAACCGGCAGATCATCGGCGCCGGGCTGAACGGCGGGGGCGGCGGCGGCATGGGCACGCTGCAGGCACTGCTCACCGAGCTGTCCGGGCTGAAGAAACCGCGCGGCTTCGTCAACCGGGTGCTGCGGCGCGCCCTTGGCATGCGGCCCAAGCCCCCGCCCAAGTACCGCATCCTGGTGATGATGGCGACCAACATGCCATCGGCGCTGGATGAGGCGCTGCTGCGGCCGGGCCGCATCGACCGCATCTACCGGGTCGGCTACCCGTCCAAGGCGGGGCGGATCCGCACCTACGAGGGATACCTCGCCAAGGTGCAGCACGAGCTGACCGCCGAGCAGATCGACAAGCTCGCCACGATCACCCCGTACGCGACCGGCGCCACCATCAAGGACCTGGTCAACGAGGCGCTCATCACCGCGATCAGGGACGGCCGCGACGTCATCACCTGGCCGGACGTGATCAAGGCCAAGCAGCTCAAGGAGCTCGGGCCGCCGGAGGACGTCGAGTACATCGAGCGGGAGCGGCACGCCGTCGCGATCCACGAGGCGTGCCACGCGGTGGTCGCCTACCGGACCCGCCAGCACATGGAGATCGACATCGCCACGATCGAGAAGGGCAGCGACTACCTCGGGATGGTGGCGAGCGTCAAGCCGGAGGACCAGTTCACCCGGTGGCGCAGCGAGTACGAGGCCGACATCCTGGTGTCGCTCGCCTCGCTGGCCGGGGAGCGGATGTTCTTCGACAGCGACAGCTCGTCCGGCGTGTCCGGCGACCTCGAGTCCGCGACCACCGTGGCCTCCTACATGGAAGGCTTCTGGGGCATGGGCACCACGGTTTCCTCGTACTCTTCGGCTCGCCGCCTGGAGGTCGGCTCGCCCGGCGGCGGCCGGCCCGGTGCCAACGGCGAGGATCCGTCGCTGCGGGCCAGGCACGCGCTCGCCGACCGGATCGAGGACAACCTGTCCGCGCTGCTCGCCCGGGCCGAGGCCATCCTGCGCGACAACGAACGGCACGTGCTGGCGCTCGCGCACGCACTCGAGACGCACAAGACGCTCAGCGGCGAGGACGTGACGGCGGTCTTCGAGGGCGGGCGCGGCCCGCTGGTCGACGGCACCCCGTACGCGGACGACCAGTTCATCGCCAGGCTGCGCGAGTACCACCTGGCGGCCAAGCGCGCGCACCGCGAGCACAGCCAGCCGCAGCTCCCGCTGCCGGCAGCGGTGCCCGCCATGGTCAACGGCGCGGTCGTCGCGGACGGGTCGTACGGCACGCCGGCCTACGAGCCGCCGCCGTTGTACGGGCCGCCGGACGGGCAAGCCTGACCTGTGCGCGCGCGGCATCGGGTGCGGTTCGCGGTCAACCTGGCCAACGGCTCCACGCTGGCCGGCCTGGGCGTGGCGCTGGCTGGCCGCGCCCGGCTGGCGCGGAGCGCGGACGGGCTGCTGGCCGGCACCGGCTACCGGCTGCCGATGCCGGCCGTCCCCGCGTTCACCCTGGGCAACGTGATCGTTACCCGCCGGGACTCGCTGTCCGCGGGCACCGCGCTGTTCCGGCACGAGGCCCGCCATGCCACGCAGTACGCCTGGTGCGGCGGGCTCCTCATGCTGCCGCTGTACTTCGCCTCGGCGGGCGTGTCCTGGGTGCTGTGCGGCGACTTCGGCGCGTGGAACGCGTTCGAGCGGCGGGCCGGGCTGAGCGACGGCGGTTACCTCGACCGCCCGTTCCGGCCTATCTGGATACGCCGCGCAGCAGCCGCTCCCGGTGACCGCGATCCTGGTCCGGCACCAGCCGCACCCGGCGGATCCACCGCCAGCCCTTCCCCGTGAGCAGGAACTCACCGGGGAACTCCCCGGGCCGGGCAAGCGCGGCGATCCCGTTCATGATCGCCTGCTGATCGGCCCAGCGGCGCTCGGCCGCCGCGCGCGCGTCCACCACGTCGGTGACCTCGCCGGTCGCGAGGTCGATCCCCGCCAGGCATGCGGTGCCCGCGACGTTGGCCCAGACCAGGCCGCCGGACCAGGCGAGGTCGTTCAGCCCGCGGACCCGGCTGCCCCCGCAACGGACGTGGACCACCGCCCGCGGTTCCAGGGTGGCCGGATCCCGCCGGACCAGTTCGCCGGTGCCGTCGCTCGTCGACC
>Ga0209061_1003899_pt1 | contig 15304 bp, 12 predicted proteins | sample Coa_R1_10_FD_187157 | JGI IMG/M metagenome (GOLD analysis project Ga0209061, IMG submission 187157) | Surface soil microbial communities from Centralia Pennsylvania, which are recovering from an underground coalmine fire - Coalmine... | ecosystem: Environmental > Terrestrial > Soil >...
CCACCCGTTCCCATCCCGCACACGGTCGTGAAACGCCGCCGCCCCGACGATACTGCCGCCGCAAGGCGGTGGGACAATCGGCCGCTGCCAGCCTTCCCTTATCCGCCTAGGTTCTCATCCACTGCGGTGAGAACCTTTTTGGCGTTTCCCCTGCACACACGCTCCTTTGAATCGCCCTACCCCTATGCTACACTCGATGGTGGTACACTCCCCCTGCACCCCGGCGCAAGGGGTGCTTGTACTCCCCACATCCTTCAGGGCATGAGGAATCGGCGTTGGCTGAGGACGAAACCTTCCAGGATATGGAAGCCCTGCTCGAGAGCGAGAGCCTCGATTTCCATGCCCTGCGGCGTGGCGATGTTGTCGAAGGGCGCGTGATGGCCTTCTTGCGCGAAGGTGTCCTCGTCGATGTCGGCGCCAAGTCCGAGGGGCTTCTGCCCTACAGCGAAATGCGATCTTTAGGGCCGGACCCCACTGGCAAAGTGCAGCGCGGCGAAACGATTCTTGTCTATGTTCTGCAGCCCGAAACCGCCGAAGGACAGGTCCTACTCTCGCTCGACCGCGCGCGCGGCGAACGCGGCTGGCGCCTGCTCCAGCAGTACGCCGCCTCCGGCGAAAGCTTCGAGGTTGAAGTCGTTGGTCATAACAAAGGCGGCTTACTCGTTAATGTGGAAGGGGTGAACGCGTTCGTGCCGTTGTCGCAAGTCGTGGGCGTGCGGCCCGAAGGAACCGACGGCGAGATCTCACCCGGCGCGCTTGCGGCGATGACCGGGCGCAAGCTGCGTGTTAAGGTCATCGAGTTCAACCGTCGCCGCAATCGCGTGATCCTCTCCGAGCGCGCCGCGATGCAGGAGTGGCGCTCCGTCCAGAAAGATCGGCTGCTCTCGGAGCTGCGGGAAGGCGAGATCCGGCGCGGTCGCATCACTAGTGTGCGGAGCTTCGGCGTCTTCGTCGACCTCGGCGGCGCCGATGGCCTCGCGCATCTGTCCGAACTCTCCTGGGAGCGCAACCGCTCGCCCGAAGAGATCTATCATGTGGGCGATGAGGTTGATGCATACATCATGAAGATCGATCCCGAAACAAAGAAGATCGCGCTCTCGCTCCGGCGCGCGCAACCCGAACGGTGGGAGGAGATCGCCGACCGCTACCAGCAGGGCCAGCTCGTCGTTGGGCGCATCACGAAACTGGTCACGTTCGGGGCGTTTGCGCGCATCGATGGGCCGGTTGAAGGGCTGATCCACGTCTCGGAACTGGTCGATCGGCGCATTACCCACCCGAAAGAGGTGGTGCGCGAAGGTGATATCCTGCCCCTGCGTATCGTGCGCATCGAGCGCGACCGGCACCGGCTCGGCCTCAGCCTGCGGCTCGCACGCGAGGAGGCCGAGGCACAGGGTTGGCGGTTCGATGCGCAGGGCGGTGTTGTCTCTGTGCCGGAAGAGGTGCTGCAGACGTACGGTCCGCGGCTGGGCCTCGACGCAGAGTCGACCCCACCCCGGGTGGAGCAGCCAACGAACGGCGCAGTGTCAAGCCCCGACTCGACCGAAGAGTGTGCAACCAGGGTCGGGGAGGATAGCACGGTTGACACGAACGGGCGATAATAAGGGCAGGAGGTTCTCTCTCAGCGGCGAGCGTGCCCCCTCGCCGCTCTGGACACGCATAGGCTCGGGCGACGGAGTAGGCTATGGCAGATCGGTTCGATAAATTCAGTGAACGAGCCAGGCGCGTCCTGACCCTCGCACAGGAAGAGGCGCAGCGGTTCAACCACAACTACATCGGTACGGAACACCTGCTGCTCGGCCTCGTCCGCGAGGGCGATGGGGTCGCCGCCAAGGTGCTCGCCAACCTCGGCGTCGAGCTGAACAAGGTGCGCTCGGCGGTCGAGTTCATCATTGGGCGTGGCGACCGGGCGGTGCTCGGGGAGATTGGGTTGACGCCACGTGCCAAGAAGGTCATCGAGCTGGCGGTAGACGAGGCGCGGCGGCTCAACCATGGCTACATCGGTACGGAGCATTTGCTGCTCGGTCTGGTGCGCGAAGGTGAAGGGATCGCCGCCGGCGTGCTGGAGTCGCTGGGGGTGAATCTCGAGCGCGTGCGCGCCGAAACGGTGCGTGTGCTCTCGCAGAATCAGCCCCAGAGTGGTCAGCATGCCGCGGCTGCTGGTCAGCGTCAGCCCACGCGTACGCCGACCGTCGATCAGCTCGGTATGGATCTGACCGCTGCGGCGCGCGCCGGCAAGCTGGATCCGGTGATCGGCCGCAGCAAGGAGATCGAGCGCGTCATCCAGATCCTGTCGCGCCGCAATAAGAACAACCCGGTGCTTATCGGCGAGCCGGGCGTGGGCAAGACGGCGATCGCCGAAGCGCTCGCCCACCGTATCGTCGCGGGCGAGGTGCCCGAGACATTGCAGGGCAAGCGCTTGCTCACGCTCGATATCGGCTCGCTCGTGGCTGGCACTAAGTACCGCGGCGAGTTCGAAGAGCGCCTGAAGAAGGTGATCGAGGAGATCAGGGCCTCGGGTAACTGCATCCTCTTCATCGACGAGCTGCACATGCTCGTCGGCGCTGGTGCGGCCGAGGGCGCTGTGGACGCAGCGAACATTCTGAAGCCGTCGTTGGCGCGCGGCGAACTGCAGTGCATCGGCGCGACCACGCTCGATGAATACCGCAAGCACATCGAGCGCGATGCCGCCCTCGAACGCCGCTTCCAGCCGGTGCTGGTGGAGGAGCCGACGGTCGAGGAGACGATCGCCATCCTGCGCGGCATCAACGAGCGGTACGAGCAGCACCACAAGCTGAAGATCACCGACGAAGCGCTGCGCGCGGCCGCTGAACTCGCTGCTCGCTACGTGCCCGATCGCTTCCTGCCCGACAAGGCGATCGACCTCGTGGACGAGGCGGCTTCGCGCGTGCGGATCAAGCGCTCGTCCACGCCGCCATCGCTGAAAGAGGCGCTGAAGGGGCTGGAGAGCTTGCAGCGCGAAAAGGACGCGGCGATCGCGTCGCAGCAGTACGAGTATGCGGCCGAGCTGCGCGACCGCGAGCTGAAGCTGCAGCAGAAGATCCAGCAGATGGAAGAGGGCTGGCAGTCGCAGCGCGAGGAGTCCGAGCCGGTTGTGACCGAGGAGGACATCGCCGAAGTGGTCAGCATGTGGACGGGCATTCCGCTCGCCCGCATCGCCAGCGAGGAATCGGCGCGCCTGCTGCAGATGGAGGCGGCGCTGCACTCCAAGGTCATCGGCCAGGACGAGGCGATCAGTGCGATCGCCCGCTCCGTGCGGCGTGCCCGCGCTGGTCTCAAGGACCCGCGCCGGCCGATCGGCGTGTTCATGTTCCTCGGGCCAACGGGCGTCGGCAAGACGCTACTCGCCCGCGCGCTGGCGGAGTTCATGTTTGGCTCCGAAGACGCCATGATCAAGCTCGACATGAGCGAGTTCATGGAGAAGCACAGCGTCGCGCGGCTCGTCGGCGCGCCACCCGGCTATATCGGCTACGACGATGGCGGTCAGTTGACCGATACCGTGCGGCGGAAGTCGTACTGCCTGATCTTGCTCGACGAGATCGAGAAGGCGCACCCTGACGTCTTCAACATGCTCCTGCAGATCTTCGATGAGGGGCATCTGACCGACGCCAAGGGCCGCCGCGTCGACTTCCGCAACACGATCATCATCATGACCAGCAACGTCGGCGCCGAGCTGATCCGTCGCAACAACGCGCTCGGCTTCATCCGCGCCGACCAGGCGAAGGATGCCGAGGCGGCGTATCAGCAGATGAAGGAGAAGGTCCTGGCGGAGATGAAGAATGTCTTCCGCCCGGAGTTCCTCAACCGCATCGATAGCACGGTCGTCTTCCATCCGCTGAGCAAGCAGCACATCCGCCAGGTGGTGGAGCTGCAGCTCCGCGAGGTGGAGAAGCAGCTCAACGCCAAGGGTGTGAACCTGGAGGTGACCGAGGCGGCCAAAGACTGGCTCGGCGAGAAAGGCTACGATCCCGTGTTCGGCGCGCGGCCGCTGCGCCGCGTGATCCAGAACGAGATCGAAGATCGCCTCTCCGAAGCGCTGCTCCAGGAACGCTTCGCCTCGGGCGATACGATCGTCATCGATGTGGAGGACGACAAGCTCGTCTTCCATGGCGCGGGCCTGCCCGCGTTGACGTCGTAACGCGCAATCGCGGCATGGTTGGCGGGGGATGCTGGCCGCATCCCCCGCTTTTTTGCGTGCCACACTTGCGCAACGCCGCGCATGCATCGGACATCCGTTCTATACTGAAGAGGCCGGAGGACGCGTATGGCCGAGGCGAAGAAGGCGCGAACGCTGTACGTCTGCCAGGAGTGCGGAGCGCAGGCGCTCCGCTGGCAGGGGCGCTGCCTCGAGTGCAACGCCTGGAACAGCTTTGTCGAGCGCACGATCCGCCCGCCAGCGCCGCACCACGCCACCACGAGCGTGCTGCCGTCACCAGCCGAACCGGTGGAGCTGGCCCAGGTGGATGGCGATGCCGCGCCGCGCCTCTCGCTTGGCATCGGTGAGTTCGATCGCGTGCTGGGCGGCGGCGTCGTGCCCGGTTCGCTGACACTCATCGGCGGCGATCCTGGCATCGGCAAGAGCACGCTGTTGCTACAGGCGGCAGCACGTTGCGCCGCGGTGGGCCGACCGGTGCTCTACGTCTCCGGCGAGGAGTCGGCGCAGCAACTGAAGCTGCGCGCAACGCGGCTTGGCGTGCGTGGTGAGCGCCTCTTTCTGCTCACGGAGACCGACATCGATGCCGCGCTGGTGGCGGCGGAGCGGCTTGCTCCCGCCCTCGTCGTCGTCGATTCGATCCAGACCGTTTTCACCCCTGAACTCGCCAACCCTCCCGGAACAGTTGTGCAGCTGCGCGAGGCAACAGTGCGCATCATGCGCTGGGCAAAGGCGAGCGGCGTGCCGGCCTTCATCGTTGGGCACGTGACCAAAGAAGGCGAGATCGCCGGCCCGAAGCTGCTCGAGCACCTCGTCGATGTGGTGCTGTACTTGGAGGGCGAGCGCTTCAGCAGCTACCGGCTGCTGCGCGGGGTGAAGAACCGGTACGGTGCGACGAGCGAAGTCGGCGTCTTCGAGATGCGCGGCAGTGGCATGGAAGAGGTGACCAATCCCTCGGAGATCTTCCTCGCCGAACGCGCCGATGGCGCCGTGGGCAGCGTGATTGTGCCGCTGCTGGAGGGCACGCGCCCGCTGCTCGTCGAGTTGCAAGCGCTGACCTCGCGCTCGGCGCTCGCCGTGCCGCGCCGTGTCGCGCATGGGATCGATACGAACCGGTTGCTCTTGATCACCGCCGTGCTCGGCAAACGCGCCGGCCTGCGGCTGCACGATCAAGATGTGATCGCGAATGTGGTGGGTGGCGTGCGTCTCGGCGAGCCGGCCGGCGATCTCGGCCTGGCGCTGGCGATCACCAGCAGCTTCCGCGATCTGACGCTGCCGCGTGATCTCGTCGCCGTGGGCGAGATCGGCTTGAGCGGGGAGCTGCGGTCGGTCAGCCAGCTGGAGCGCCGTCTCGCCGAGGCGGAGAAGCTCGGCTTCGCGCGCGCGGTTGTGCCGGCGGCGGCGCTACGCCGCCAGAGGCCTGCCGCGCACCTGCGCCTGCTGCCCGCGGCGACGCTCGTCGAGGCGATCGATGTCGCCTTCTCGCTGGCGTAGCAGGCTCTGCGCATCTCCGATCGTTCATATCCAGCGATGGCGCGAAGGGACCTGGACGTAGCAGCGCGAGGCGGGACCAAGAAGAGCAGATTCGCCTCGGCGCAAGCATCGCACAGCGAAACTGTTCGCCGGTCAGCGAGGGGCGCTCCGGCAGGCACCTGGCCTGGCGCCGCGTTCCAGCGCGACAAGCCGCCAGCGTCAGGCCGAGCAAGAGCGCGCGGCGCAGGCGAGCGAGCGGCTACACCGTGTGCGTTGCGCGTGCCACGGCCGGCAGCACCTCGTTGGTGAGCAGCACGAAGGATTGATGGCTCAGCGGCGCGCAGATCACATAGTCGAGGCCGATCTCCTCGTGCAGGCGCACCAGCTCGTCCGCCACGCGGCGCGGACTGCCGTGCACGATCACGTGGTTCACGTAGCGCTCGATCGGGTCGTAGGTCGCGCCGCTGGCGGGCGGTATATAGCTGAGGTTGCGGGAGTAAGCCCCCTTTTCTGGATTGATGTACGAAGAAACGGTCCACTCGGCGCCGCGGCGCGCCACCTCAATGGCCTCGGCGTCGGTAGGGGCAACGGCGATCAGCCGCGCGACCGGGATCGTGCGCCCCGCGTAGCTGTATCCACCCGCAGCCAGACCATCTTTATAGCTCTGCAGCTTGCGACCGATCTCCACGTGCGTCGAGTGCGGATCCATGAGGATCGAGTACCCCTTGCTGGCCGCCCAGGCGATCGCATCCGGCGACGAAGCCGCGACCCAGACCGGCGGGTGTGGCTTTTGCAACGGCTTTGGCAGCACTTCGATATCGCGCACGTGGATGAACTGGCCATCGTACGTCAGCCGTTCTTCGGTCCACGCGCGGATCACGACATCGACGTGCTCGCGGAAGCGGGCGTAGCTCGTTTCGAGGTCGAGGCCGAAGACGCCGAATTCGACCGGATCCGAGCCGCGTCCTGCACCCCAGTTCACCCGTCCGCCCGAGAGCACATCCAGCAGAGCGACCTCTTCAGCGAGGCGCAGGGGGTGGTGCATCGCCGCGAGCGCGATGGCGGTGCCAATGCGCAGCCGGCGGGTGCGCGCGGCGATGGCCATTCCCATCATGTGCACCGAGGGGCAAACCGAATAGGTGTTGAAGTGGTGCTCTGAGAGCCAGACAGCATCGTACCCGCCGCAGCTCTCCATCACATCGACGCGCTCCAGAGCGCGCGCATAGACCGTCTCGAGCGGTAGGTTGCGGTTGGGCCAGGAAAAGAACTGGAGCACACCAAACCGTAGCGGCGAGCGATCGTTGCCGGGCGTCTCGGCTGCTGTGGGCGATGTCATGACTTCCCTCCCGCCGTTGGAAAGCAAGCGGCCTCGGGCCGTGTCTGTGGCTCATCATAGCGCGGCGTAACGACGCAGGTAGATGTGCGGGGTTATCCGCGCAAGGTGTTGGCACGCTTGCGTACGGCGATGCTTTGGACGAGCCCGATGGCGGCGAACATCGAGAGCAGCGAGGTGCCACCCTGGCTGATGAACGGCAGCGGAATGCCTGTCACCGGGAAGAGCCGCACGTTGACGCCGATGTTGATGAACGCCTGCGTTGCGATCATGATCGCAACGCCTGTGGCGATGTAGCGGCCGAAATCGTCCTGCGAGCGGTTGGCGGCGCGCAGAATGCGGAAGAGCACCAGCAGAAACAGCACAAACAGGACCATCGCGCCGATGAAACCAAGCTCCTCGCCAAGCACGCTGAAGATGTAATCGGTGGTTTGTGTGCGCAGGAAGGCAAGCTGCGTTTGCGGGCCGTGCGTCAGACCCTTGCCGAACAGCCCGCCCGAGCCGATGCTGATCTGCGCTTGCAGGATGTTGAAGCCTGCGCCGAGCGGGTCTTTGCCCGGGTCGAGGAAGCTCTGGAAGCGGGCTTTCTGGTAACCGGTAAGGCCGATGAGCACGACGAAGGGCACCGCAGCGATCGCCAGCCCTGCCATTGTCAGCAGGTGCCGCGTGCGCAACCCCGCGACGTAGAGCATACCCAGCCAGATGCAGAAGAAAACCACCGCCGTACCGAGGTCTGGCTCGAGGAAGACGAGGCCGGCGGGTGCGGCGGTCAGCGCGAGCGTCGCAACGATACCGCGCGGCGTTTGTGCGCGCGTGCGATCGTCGGAAAGATACCGTGCTAGCAGGATGATCACGACGATCTTTGCGACTTCCGAAGGCTGGAGTTGCATGCCGGCAATGCTGAACCAGCGCCGCGAGCCGAACGCGCGTGCACCCACGACCATCACGACCAGCAGAGCGAAGAGCGAGACGCCGTATAGCAACGGGGCGAGGTTGCTCCAGGCGCGGTAATCGATTTGCGTGAGCACCACCATCAGCACCAGGCCGGCGAGGGCGAAAAGGGCCTGCTTGAGCACCGGATGCGTCAGCGCGGCGTGCCCGGAGCCGTAGCGCGCCAGCGAGCCCGAGTAGATGAGCGCCAGGCCATACACGACCAGCGCGAGGCAGCCGAGCAGCAGCAGGAAATCGAACCGCCGCAGGTCGCGTACCATCCGCTGTTGCCTCCTACAGGCTGCGCCGTTCGGGCAGCACGGCGATCTGCGCGGCGCCGCTTTGCGAGCGCGGTGTAGGCGATGGGAGCGGCGGATGCGGCGTGCTACCCGGCTGCGGGCCGAACTGCGGCGTGGGTGTCGGGTGGTTGGGCAGGTACTGGGTGAAGTAGTACTCCCACATCTCCTTGGCACACGGTGCTGCCGTCGCCGCACCGTTGCCCTTGTCGTGGAAGACGACAAGGGCTACCTGGGGATCGTCGTACGGCGCGAACGACATAAACCAGCCGTGCTCGTTGTAGACGCCGTTGCCGCTGAGGTTATCGCCAACAGGTGCTCTGCCGATCGCGGTGCCGAACTCTGCCGTGCCCGTCTTGCCGGCGATCTTGAGCGCCGGATCGTACGCCGTCACGGCGCTGCCGCCCTCCACGGCCATGCGCATACCCGTCTGGATGACTTTGAGGTTGTCGGGGCTGATATCGACATGCCGCACCACGTCGCGCTGCGGTGGCACGATCACGTTGCCGTTTGCGTCGACGATCTCGTGCACGATGTGCGGACGTAGCACATCACCGCCGTTGGCGATCGCCGCCGCTACGCGCACCATCTGAATCGGCGTGGCGGCATCGTACCCCTGCCCCACGCCCATGAAATAGGTATCGCCGATGTACCACTGGTGCGGCTTGCCGTCGATATCTTTGAGCTGCGCGGCGTAGGCCGAATCAGGGATGATCCCCGTTGCTTCGTCGGGCAGGTCGATACCGGTTTTCTCGCCCAGGCCGAACTGGCGGGCGTATTTCGCGAGGTTGTCCTGCCCCACACCGCGCGGCAGACCACCGCCGGGCAGGTCGGGGCAGCCACCGGCCAGGCAGTAGAAGTAGATATCGGACGACATCGCCAGCCCGTGATAGAAATCGAGCGTGCCGAGGTCGGCCCAGTCGTACACGCAGCTGCCGGTGCTGCGCAGTTGCTCAGTGTTACGGCCGTTGCTGTTCGGGCAGTAGATGCCATGGCTGGTGAGCGTGGTGCTGGGCGTGGCGATGCCGAGCTGTAGCGCCGCCGCGCCAGTGATCGGCTTGAATGTTGAGCCGGGTGGGTACTGGTCCGAGATCGCGTGATCGATGAGCGGTTTGCCGGGGTCGTTGAGCAGTGCCTGGTACTGCTGTTCGGAGACCGGACCGGAGAACATGTTCGCGTCGTAATTTGGCAGCGACACGAGGGCGAGGATCTCGCCGGTGTGAACGTTCATCATCACCGCCGCCGCGACGGACGATCCGGTCTTCTCTTTCCACTTTTGCAGGATCTCAGTGAAGTGCTGCTGAAGGTCGAGATCGATCGAGAGCACGAGGTTGTTGCCCGGCTTCGCCGGCTGTTGCGAAATCGTCTGCAGGACACGGCCCGCTGCATCTACCTCGACTTGCTTTTCCCCTGGCGTGCCGCGCAACTGATCTTCGTACGTGTACTCCAGGCCGGTCTTGCCCACGTCGTCGTTCAGCGAGTAGCCGCGATCTTTGAGCTGCTTATATTCGTCGCTGCTGATCTTACCAATATAACCGTAGATATGTGAAAGCAGAGCGCCATCGGCGTACTGGCGTACGGCATCGTACTGGACATCGACACCTGGCAATGCATGGCGTAGTTCGGCCAGTGTGAGCACGGTGGTTTGATCGAGGCCTGTTTTGATCGTGACAGGGGTGAACGGATCGCTCTGGCGCAGGCTTTCCGCTACTTTCTGCGCGATCTGGTCGGGTGGCACGCCGATGATCGTACTCAACTGATAATACGTATCGGTCTCGCGCCCTTTGGGGATATCGGCAGGCACAATCACGGCTGAGAAGGCGGGCACGTTACGCACCAGCGGCTGGCCGTTGCGGTCGAGGATGATGCCGCGTGGGGGCGGGATCGTCTGTAGGCGCAGGCGGTTGCTCTCTGCCTTGAGCTGATAGCGGCCGGAGTTGAATACCTGGAAGCGCAGCAATTGCAGCGAGAGCACGGCGAAGATCAGCACGCACACCAGCCGCATCACGATGAGCCGCCGGTTGCCGGCGCGAACCAGGTCTTCTTCCGTGGGACGGCGCTCCTGCCGCGAACGCCAGCGCCGTTCTCGCCTGAACAGCCCCATACCCCCTCCGCGAGCGTCGCGCCCCCCGCGACGCAACCGTTCTTGATCTTACCAGCGATGTCCGTTGCGCCGAACCGGCAGCGCTGCTACGTGCGGCGGAAACTGCCGAGCGTGGGTCGCGCGGCGAATGCGAGCCGCACCGGCCAGTACCAGATCAATGCGCCGGTTGTGTCCAGAAGCGCCGCGCGCGGTGCCACGCGCAGCGGGTTGAGCAGCGGTCCCAGCCCCTGGCCCGCCAGCGCCGCTGCCAGCGGCTGCAGCAGCGAGTAGAACAGGCCGCCCGCCGCCGCCAGCACCAGCACGACGATCAGTCGCCTGCGTACGGGCCAGAGATCCTTCGTGGCGATGAGTGCGGCCAGCGGCAGCAGCGCGAAGAGCGATGCACCCAATGGCTCCGCACCGCACAGGCCCAGCCCTAGCCCACCTACGGCGACGAGCGGCAGCGCATCGGTCGCCGTGGGCCGCGCCGCCGCATAGCATGAGAGCCAGACAACGAGCAGGTCGGGATGGACGCCCGCGTAGCGTAGCACGGGCACGACCGCGACCTGTGCGATCACGATCAGCAGCGTGAGCGGTACCGTGACCCAGAGCATCACGGTCCTCCCGCTGGCGATGTGGTGCCGCGCGCCGGCACGAAGCTCACCATCACCAGCACGCCTTCGAGCGTTTCGGGATGGATCGCCGGATCGACGGTGATCGTTTTGAAGAGGTCGTTCGGACCGCCCTCGACCTTCGCCACCCGGCCGATGAGCAACCCCTTCGGGTAATTGCCGCCCAGTCCGGAGGTGATCACCGTATCGCCGGCGGCGACATCGGCCGTAGTTTCGACGAACTGCAGCTGCAGGCGGTGGTTCAGGGTGCCGGAGACAGTGCCCATCACGCGCGTTTCGAGCACCATCGCGTTCACGTCGCTGTCGGGATCGGTGATCAGCCGTACCCAGCAGACCGTCGCCAGCGTCTTATACACGGTGCCGACCAGCGCGCCCCCTTTGCCGATCACGATCATCCCGTTCTGGATGCCGGCGTTCGCGCCTTTGTTCAGCTCGATCGTGTCGTGCACGTTGTTGGGGCCGCGGGCGATCACACTGGCATCGACGAAATCCTGGTTGGGGAAGAGCTGCGCCGCCTGCTGGAGCTGCGCAGTTTGCGTGGCCTCGGCCTGCTGCTCCTGCAGTTGCGCGATCTGGCTGCGCAGGCGCTCGTTTTCGGCACGCAAGTCCTGATTTTCCTGGCGGATCTGGCCGTAGCTGCCGGCGTTGGCGATAAAGTCGGCGATCGGTGCCGTCACGTGGTGCACACCGGCCTCGATCGGGCTGAAGATGCGGCTGAAGAGGCTCTGGAAGGGCGAGGCAAGGCCGATGCGGGCCATACCCAGCGCGACGACAGCGACGAGCAGCAGCGAGAGGGTCCAGGCGAGCGGACGCGAGAGAGACATCACTGGCGCGGTTGAATGGAGGAGAACGATCGCCAGCTAGGCACGGGCGCCGCGCTCAGCCGGGCCGCCGCCGCTGCGCGATGCGCGCCTGGACCTTGGCCAGGATCTCCGTCTCTTCGAGCACCTCGCCGGTGCCCTTGACCACACACAGCAGCGGGTCCTCCGCAACGTAGACCGGAAAGCGAGTCTCCTGCGAGAGCCGCCGATCCAGCCCCTTCAGCAGTGCGCCGCCTCCCGCCAGCGCGATCCCGTGCGCCATGAGATCCGCGACCAGCTCAGGCGGTGTGTGCTCGATCGTGGAGCGCACGGCATCGACGATCTGGTTAACGGAGCCAGAGAGCGCATCGCGTATTTCCACGCTACTCACCTCGACGGCCTTGGGCAACCCGGTGGCGAGGTCGCGTCCCCGGATCTGCACCGTGACCTCCGGGTCGAGCGGATAGGCAGAGCCAGCGAGGATCTTGATCTCCTCGGCGGTACGCTCGCCGATCAGCAGGTTGTGCACCTGGCGCGCGTACGCGACGATATCTTGGTCCATCTCGTCGCCGGCGGTCCGGATCGATGTCGCGACGACGATCCCGCCCAGCGCGATCACGGCAACTTCCGTCGTGCCACCGCCGATGTCGACGATCATGCAGCCGCTTGCTTCCATCACCGGCAGCCCGGCGCCGATCGCGGCCGCCATCGGCTCTTCGATGAGGTAGGCAGCGCGCGCGCCAGCGTTGAGCGCGGCATCGTGTACCGCACGCTTCTCGACCTCGGTTACGCCGCTGGGGATGCCGACGACCACACGCGGGCGTGGAAACCCGAACCCATAGCGATCGTGGACCGAGCGGATGAAGTACTGCAGCATCTTCTCGGTGACGTCGAAATCGGAGATGACACCGTCGCGCAGCGGTCGTACGGCAACGATATTGGCCGGCGTACGGCCGACCATCCGCTTCGCCTCCGCCCCGATGGCCAGGATCTTACGCGTGGTGCGGTCGATCGCCACCACGGACGGCTCGTCAATGACGATGCCCCTGCCTCTGACCGTGACCAGAGTGTTGGCGGTGCCGAGATCGATGCCGATATCGTGCGAGAACAGCCCGAACAACGCCGACAGCGGGTTTCGGGGCAATGGCACTCTACTCCGACAGAATCGTCTGCAATCGCAAGCGTTGGAAACTGGCCGTACAGCAGTATATCGGACGGGCAGAGGGTGGCAAAGCGCGATGGCGCCCGGCAACCCAATCGCGCCGTTGTCCGAGGTCCCGTGCGGGCGACGCTCCGCCGCGGCTACCGTGCGCTCCGCTCTTCTTCGCGCCCCATGTCCTCAAGCCACGCTTCGACCTCGCGCTTGGTAACGTTCAGCGCGACGCCTTTATCTGAGATCTGGGCGATCCACGCGAGTGGCAACTCCATCTCGCGGTGGAAGAGGAGGCCGCGGCGCAGCACCAGCTTTTGGGGCGCGCCGGTCTCGGCGTCGGCCGCGAACTCGTGTACCTCGCCGACGGTTTCGCCGTCAGCATCGACGATCGGCGTGCCCGGTTCGACCACCGGCCGCGTTGTGTCCGCAGGAGCGAGCGGTTCGCCACCGGGGAAGCCGAGCGGCGGCACTGCTTCGCCGCCGAGCAGCGTCGCGCCGGCCGTAACCTCGTTGAGCAGGAACTCGGTCGTCTCGAAACCGGGCGGCCCGACGTAATCGGGGTCGGGCGCACGGAAGTTCTGCTCGACGAAGCCTTCCAGGGCTTCGAACGCGCGCTCATCGAGATCGACGTGAATGCCATCGGCATCCGTCTTTGTCACGGTCGCGAGCGGCACAATGCGCTCCTGCGTGAAAGGGAAACCGTGCTTGACGACGAGATCGGTGACGGCGTTGCTGCGCGCGTCGACGATGACGCGGTGCACCGTGCCGAGCTTGCCGTTCTTGCCGATGACATCGGCGCCGATCGCGATCTCCATGGCAGCCTCCGTTGTTGTTGTCGAACCCGTTGCCCGCTCTCTGCTGGGGTATCCACCGTGCCAGGCAGAGCCGACCGCCGGGAGGCGAGGGAATGCCTCCCGGCGGCGTTTACTCGTGTTTCCCTCGTGTTTACGAGGTACGCACCTCGATACGGCGCGGCTGCGCCTTCTCGGCGCGCGGTAGCTGCAGCGTCAGCACGCCGTTCTTCAGCTCGGCCGAGATGCGGTTCGCATCGATCTCCTCGGGTAGCTGGAACTGGCGGAAGAAGCCGCTCAGCTCGTACTCCCGGTAGATCGGCTCGCCTGGTGCGATATGGCTCGCCTTGCCCTGGATCGTGAGGATGCCGCGATCGACGCGCACATCGATCGCGCTCGGGTCGACGCCGGGCAGGTCGGCATGTACAACGAGACCGTGTTCGGTCTCGTAGATGTCTACCGGCGGGGCAACGTAGCTTTCCTCGGCGCGGGTTGGTTCGCGCGATGGCTCATCGGTTGTGGTTGGCACGGGCACGGTGCGTTCGGCCATGGCGTTCTCCTCCTGGAACCTCTCTCGGTGCAGCTAGCTCGTTTCGATCGCGATGCGGCGTGGGCGCGCGGCTTCAGCGCGCGGCAGCGTCAGCAGCAGCAGACCATTCTTGTACTGCGCCGTCACCTTATCTGCGTCGACCTCGGCTGGCAGATCGATCGTGCGCACGAAGCGGCCGGCAGCGCGCTCGCTGCGGTGGATGCGCTCGGGCGGTACGTTGCCTAGATCGGGCTTCTCGCCCGCGATCGTCAGCGTCGTGCCGTGCACGGTAACGTCGAACTTGCCGGGATCGACTCCGGGCGTCAACGCCTCGACGTAGAGGTTGGTACCATCGTCGTGCAGGTTGACGAGCGGATAGCGCCGCGCGGCGCGGCCAGGCAGGAAGGCCGTGCGCCAGCGCGGCAGCACGCCAAGACCGGCCTGCTCGAAGGCGCGGTCGATCTCCTGGCGCAGCGCTTCGAGTTCGCGGAAGGGATCCCAGTTCATCATGGTCGTTCTCCTCGTTCTCGGTGTATGTCTTCGTCGAGCGTCGCTCATGGCTGTCCTCCAGGGTGGTGATCAGGCGGGTTGCCCCGCGGCGCTGAGATCGGCCGCGGGCACGCGGTAGCGCAGCAACGCGCCGAAACCGCCGCCGATCTCGATCAATCGCCGCGCGGCATCGCCATGCACAGCCTCCACCCGGCCGTCTTGCTCTTCGGCACGCTCGATCGCGCGGTCGATCAGGTCGTGCACAGGCTGCATCGCCGTGCCGCAGATCGAACATGCCTGCGGTTCGCCCGGCGCGAGGCGGCCGCAGCTCGGGCATTCAGCGCCGGCCATCTGCAGATCGGCTGCTACGGCGAGCAGTTGCACGTCGCCCATCCAGAGTGCGTCGAGCGTGGGGATAACGCCGTACACGGCCCGGCCGCCGGCATTGGCGGTGTCGACGATCTGGTCGAGCAGCCGTGCCTCCTGTTCCCGCTCAATGCGCTCTTCGACCTCCAGCGTGCGTTGCAGAATCTCCGCTTCGCTGGCGTAGATCTCGGCCGGCAGCACGGCGACGACGCGCGCTGCGAGCGCGCGCGGGAGCACGCGGTGCAGCTCCGTCGTGAC
>Ga0209061_1003900_pt1 | contig 15301 bp, 12 predicted proteins | sample Coa_R1_10_FD_187157 | JGI IMG/M metagenome (GOLD analysis project Ga0209061, IMG submission 187157) | Surface soil microbial communities from Centralia Pennsylvania, which are recovering from an underground coalmine fire - Coalmine... | ecosystem: Environmental > Terrestrial > Soil >...
TCCGCGTAAGCGCTCCCGTGTCCGGATCAAGCGAAAGCTCATAGACCGCCCCCGAGCTCCCTCCCCCCACATAGACGAAATTCGACTGAGGAGCGACCGTAAGCCCCAGCCAGGCATCCGGCAGCCGCGTGCGCCCAATCTCTTTCTTGCTCGCAAGATCGATCACGCTGATCGTCGGCGGATTATAGCCGCCATTGAGCACCAGTAAATACTTGCCGTTGTTGGAAACGGCCTCGCTCATCGGAAACGTATCCACCGGAACCTGCTGCCCGGCCGGCCGCAGGATCCATCCGCTATCGAGCAGGAACCCTCCATTCGGCAAAGGCCCTACCTGCTCATGCGCATCGTTCGGATTCGTCGTGTTCTGCGCGGCAAACAGAACACCAACAGCAAGGAAATAGATAAGAAGTTTCATTCGGTAAACCTGTGTGCAATCGGGAAACGGCGTCCTACGCCAAACGCCTTCGGCGTAATCCGAAGGCCGGGGGCTGCCTGCTGGCGCTTGTACTCGTTGCGGTCCACTTTGCGGATGATGTCACGCACCAGATCGAGAGGCAGATTTTCTTTCTCCGCAATCTCCGCAGCAGATTCGTACCGTTCAATATATCCGGCCAGAATTGCGTCAAGCACCGCATACTCGGGCAGGCTGTCGGTATCTTTTTGGTTAGGTCGCAGCTCGGCAGAAGGCGGCTTTCGAAACGTATTCTCTGGAATGGGCGGTGTCAATCCGCGTCTGGCAAATCGTTCATTCCCAACTCGCGCCAAACGGTAAACCATCGTCTTCGGAACATCACTGATTACCGAGAGTCCGCCACACATATCGCCATAGAGCGTGCAATAACCAACGGCAATCTCGCTCTTATTACCTGTTGTAAGTACCAGTGAACCGAACTTATTCGAAAGAGCCATCAATGTAAGTCCGCGCAAACGCGATTGGATGTTCTCTTCCGTCGTATCCGGTGGAAAATTGGCAAATAGCGGCGCGAGCGTCTGCATCATCGCCTGGTAGCCGCACTGAATGGGAATCACTTCAAAACGAATCCCCAGATTACAAGCCAGCGTCCGCGCGTCCTGAAGGCTGTGTTCGGAAGAATACGGCCCCGGCATAGCCACGCCGAGAACGTTTTCCTTCCCCACCGCCTCAACCGCAATGGTGGCCACCAATGACGAATCAATGCCGCCGCTCAGCCCCACAATGACGCTGCGGAACCCGCACTTGCGAATGTAATCGCGCGTACCCAGCACAAGCGCTTCAAACGCTGCCTCATCCCCGACCAGATGATTCGCATGATTATCCCCGCAGCCCGTGACCGTGTCAAACAGGATCAGATCTTCTTCAAACGACTTTGCCATAGCGGCCATCTTTCCCTCAGCCGTCATGGCGAAACTCGATCCGTCAAACACGAGCTGATCATTTCCGCCCACCATGTGCACATAGACTACCGGCAAATGAAAGCGTTGCGTCGTGGCATGAAAGATCGCCTCCCGCAACCGGCGCTTGCCAATATTCCAAGGCGATGCATTGATCGAGATGATCAACTCGGCGCCCTTTTGCGCCAGCTCTTCTACCGGATCTCGTGAATAACGCCGCCGCTCCCAAAACTGCTTGTCATTCCAGGCGTCCTCGCAAATCGAAATCGCACATTTCACACCGCGAAGCGTATAAAGCTCCTGGTTGTCTGCCGGCTGAAAATAGCGCGCTTCGTCAAAAACATCATAGGTAGGCAGCAGCATCTTACACTGCTTGAACACAACGCGGCCGTTTTCAATCACCGCAGCAGCATTCTGCGCGCGAATCGCCGAGTTTTCCGGCGATCGCGCCACATACCCCACAATGAGCGCCGGCCGGAGATGCGCCGAAGCAGCCGCAATGTCATCGAGCGCTTGCGCCGTACGGTCCAAAAACGAGTGCTTCTCCACCAGATCGCGCGGCGGATAACCGGTAAGCGCCAGCTCAGGGAAAGCGACCACCTCGGCGCCAAGCTCTTGCGCCCTCTGGGCGAATTCCAGGATCTTGGCCGCATTCGCCTCCAGATCGCCAATCGTGTTATTGATCTGTGCGATCGCGATTCGCATGAAACTCTCATTGTATCGGCGATTAGATACTCTCCCCGCTTTATCGAGTCAGCAAAAGCGCTACCCTGAAGAAGGGAGCGCATATGTCTCGCCGGTCGCTGATGCTGCTGCTCTCAGCCGCAACCATTCTCGCTTTCACTGCTTCGCAGGCCCATGCGCAGCGTGGCGTGGCCGGTCATGGGAGCATTGCCGGCCGCGGCGTGTTCGTACCAGCCGCACCCTTCACCCGCGGTTTTACAAACTCCGCCGGCATCGGTCTATCGCCCAGCCCGACGATCCCCACTCTCCCCTCCATCCCACGCACAAATGGCTTTGTCTTCCGACCTGCTCCCGGATTCATCCACCGCCCAGGCTTGAACTTCTTTCATGGCGGCCTCCGCAGACCCTTCTACCCCGGCTTCGGCTTCGCCTTCGGATATCCCTTGCTTGCTCCCTTCTATCCGCCCTTGGTCGGCTATGGCCTGCCCTTTGACTATGATTTCTCCGGCTATGGTGACGAGATGCAGACCGCGCAGCCGTCCTACCAGACATCCAATATGGACGAGCTGCTCGCCAATCAAGCAGAAATGGCTGACCAGCTAAAAAGGCTGAACGCTGAGATCAACGACCTCAAAGCCGCCCAGCAGTATAATCCCCCCTCCCCCTCTTCGTCTTACGTGCCGCCTTCACCCCAAACACAATCCGAGCCAGAGCAAAACCAGCCTCCCATCACGCTCGTCCTGCACAGCGGCCAGCAGTTTCAGGTACGCAACTACGCCGTCGTAGACCACACGTTCTGGGATTTCACCACACAGCCGGTGCGCAAGATTCCTCTGTCGAGTATCGATCTGGCAGCTTCAGAAAAAGCCACGCAGGCTAGCGGCGGCGAATTTCCGCCCATCCCCTCTACACCCTAGATCCGTACTCGGCCCTCACATTCTCCCGATCGCTGCCGCCACACGGATGCGCAGAATCTCACTCATACCGCAGCGCCTCCGCCGGAGCAATACGAGATGCACTGCGGGATGGGTGCAGCGTCGCAACCAGACTGGTGAAAAGAGCTAAACCCGTAACCCATACGCCATCTGTCCAATGACTCTGAAACGGCACATAGCTTAGGGCATAAATCTCTTCATCCAGCTTTAACCAGTGGTAATGATTGAATAAAGCAGAAACTGAATAGCCCGCCAGTAATCCCAAAACACAGCCCACCCCTCCAATCATCAAACCCTGCAAGAGGAAAATGCGCTCAATCTGTGCCCGCCGCGCGCCCATCGACATCAGAATGGCGATGTCGCGATGCTTCTCCATCACCAGCATAACCAGCACCACCAGAATATTGAGCGCCGCAACCAGTTCAATCAAACTTACGGTAATGACACTCACCGTTTTTTCGAGCTTCAGCGCATTCAATAAGGCACGGTTCTGGTTCATCCAGGTCTCGGCTACAAGCTTCGGCCCCGTGAGTTTCTCCGCTTCGCGCGCTACTTTAGGCGCATCGAATACGTTGCTCAGCTTTAATTCGATGGCGTTGACCACATTGTTTAAACCAAGCACCTCCTGGGCATCGTGAATCGTGGTAAAGGCCCACATCGAATCGATATCGTACAGCCCGGATTCAAACACGCCGGCAACATGAAAGTGGAACAGGCTCGGCGCAATCCCAAGCGGTGTCAGCTCCGAACCGATTACGGAGACATTGCTATCCGGCCGCAGTCCCAGCTTGTCGGCGAGCTTGGCGCCAAGCACAATCTCATACCGGTGCTGTTTCTCGTCAAATGGCGCAAGCGAACCTGCTTTCAAATGCTCTAGCAGCGGCGGAACCGGCGCGCCCGCTCCCAGCGGAATACCCTTGAGCACGGCGCTCCCGGAAACCAGCGGCCCTTTTACCGCAACTTGCCCGTATAATCCCGGCGTCACCGAAATCACTCCTCGGATACTCTTCAATCGAGATACGAGCTGCATCCAATTTTCGATCCCGACGTCCGGATCACTGCTTACTAAAGTTACATCTCCGGTTGCAGTTAGTAAGTCTGTTTGTAACGTGCTCTGGAAGCCATTATTGATGGCAAGCGCGATGATTAGAGCCATTACACCCGCCGCCACTCCTAAGATCGAAATCACCGTAATGACGGAAATTACGGTCTGCTTGCGCTTGGCGCGCAAATAGCGAAGCGCCACCATCCATTCAAAGCTGGACATGATAGAAGGACTTCGCAGAACCTCAGACTTCGTAATTCACGACTCCAGCTTGCGCAGCTTCTCCGCAATTCCAATTTCACCCTCCGGCCGCAGCAGGGGGAACAGAATCACATCGCGAATGGATTTCGAATCAGTAAGAATCATCGTCAGGCGGTCGATCCCAATTCCTTCGCCGGCAGTCGGCGGCAGCCCGTAGCACAAAGCCCGCAAGTAATCCTCATCCATCATGTGCGCTTCCTCATCGCCTGCCGCACGCATAGCCAGTTGCGCCTCAAAACGCCTGCGCTGCTCCTGCGGATCATTCAACTCCGTGAACGCGTTCGCAATCTCCATCCCAGCCGCAAAAATTTCAAACCGCTCGACAAAGCCCGGCTCGTCCGGCTTGTTCTTTGACAGCGGAGAAACTTCCACCGGAAAGTCATAGATGATCGTGGGCTCAATCAGCTTATCTTCGACATACCGCTCAAATAACGCCACCAGCGCATCGCCAGGACTCGACTCGTTTGTCTGACGGCGCAGCCAGTCGGCATCCTTCAAATCCTCTAACGATGGTTTGTCGCTCCCGGGCCAAAATGCAAGAATGGCCTCCCGCATCGACATGCGCCGCAGTTGCCCAAAGTCCAGCACGTTACCTTGATAAGTCACCTGCGCCGACCCCGTGGCGTCAATCGCCGTTTGCCGCAGCAACTCCGCTGAAAGATCCATCAACCCGCGGTAATCGGTATAGGCTTGATAGAACTCCAGCATCGTGAACTCGGGATTGTGCTGTGTCGAAATTCCCTCATTGCGAAAATTGCGATTGATTTCATACACGCGCTCGAGTCCTCCCACCACCAAGCGCTTCAGATACAGCTCCGGCGCAATGCGCAGATACAGATCCATATCAAGCGCATTGTGATGCGTCACAAACGGCCGCGCCGCCGCACCGCCATACAGCGGCTGCATCATCGGAGTTTCCACTTCAAGGAACCCGCGCTCCTCCAATTGCCGCCTCAAGGAGCGTACAATCTTCGCGCGCCGCACAAACACCTCGCGAACCTCGGGGTTCGCAATCAGATCCAGATACCGCTGCCGGTAGCGCGTCTCAATATCTTCGAGACCATGCCACTTCTCAGGCAGTGCCAGCATGATCTTAGAAAGAAAATCAAGCTGCGACGCGTGAACCGTCAGCTCCCCCGTGCGCGTGCGGAATAAATATCCCTCAACGCCAATCACATCGCCCGCATCGAGGATTTCATACAGCCGGTAGCTCGCCTCCGGCACGGCATCCTTCTTGATGTAGACTTGCAGCTTCGCGCCGTCTTGTAATAAGTGCAGGAAGCCCGCCTTGCCCATACGCCGGATGGTAAGAATCCGGCCCGCCACACGCACATGCTCCGCTTCACCAAGCTGCTCGCCACTTTTGTCTCCATACTTGCGCAGGATCTCCGGAATCGTGTGCGTGAAAGGAAAGGCGTGTCCGTAGGGATCAAATCCCAGCGCGCGAATCTGCCGGATCCGCTCGTAACGCTGACTCAATAGTTCGTCTTCTAAAGCCAAGAAAAACTCCGAACTTGCATTATAGGCGCTGATACATCCCTTTCCGTCTCGCTCCCTCTCAGGCCCGCCCTGCCTCCGCATCGCCTCCAGCCGCAGCCGGAGCGGTTGGAATGCGAAACTGAAAATAAAATGACGGGAAATGAGATTCGGGCGAAGTTTCTCGAATACTTCGCCAGACAGGGCCACAAGATCGTTCGCAGTTCGTCTCTTGTGCCTGCAAATGATCCGACGTTACTATTTACCAACGCCGGAATGAACCAGTTTAAAGAGGTCTTCCTGGGCCTCGAAAAGCGCGACTATTCGCGCGCCGCGTCCGCGCAAAAATGTGTCCGTGCGGGTGGCAAGCACAACGACCTCGAAAACGTCGGTTACACGCGCCGCCACCACACCTTCTTTGAGATGTTAGGTAATTTTTCCTTCGGCGATTACTTCAAACGCGAGGCAATCGCCTTCGCCTGGGAGCTCGTCACCAGCCCTAACTGGTTCGCCCTTCCCCCCGACCGTCTCTACATCACCATCTTCCGCGAAGACGATGAGGCCGAAACCATTTGGCGCCGCGTCACCGGCTTTTCCTCGGATCGTATTTTCCGGTTGGACGAGAAAGACAATTTCTGGCAGATGGGTGAGACCGGCCCCTGCGGTCCCTGCTCAGAAATTCACTATGACCTAGGCCCGGAAGCCGCTGAACCAGGACGCGAGCACGAACGCTTCCCGCAGGATGGGGGCGGCCGCTACGTCGAGATCTGGAACCTGGTCTTTATGCAGTTCGACCGCTCCCCCGACGGAACCCTTACACCCTTGCCGCGACCCTCGATCGATACCGGAATGGGTTTGGAGCGCATAGCTGCCGTTCTCCAAGGAAAAATTTCAAACTACGATACCGACCTGCTCCGGCCCATCATGGAACGCGCCGCGCAGTTGCTCAAAGTTCCCATACCAAAGAACGAAGACACCGCGCGAGAGAAAGAGATCGCTACAGCCCTGCGCATCAATGCCGATCATGCCCGCGCCACCACGTTTTTGATTCACGACGGCGTCATACCTTCCAATGAAGGACGCGGATACGTCCTGCGCAAGATCATGCGCCGCGCCCTCCGCCACGGCCGCCGCATCGGCGGAAGCGAGCCGTATTTTCACCTCCTGACCGAATTCGTCGCCCACCTGATGAAGCCCGGCTATCCCGAGCTCGAAGAGAGCATCGACCGGGTCACTCAAGTCGTGCGTCAGGAAGAAAACCGCTATGCGGCGACATTTGAAGTCGCGGAACGATTTTTCCAGCAGGAGGCCAAGTCAGCCGTCAACGGTGTCTTGCCCGGCGCGGCCGCCTTCAGACTCTATGACACCTACGGCCTCGCACTCGACGAGCAGGAAGAACTGGCGCGGGACTTCGGGCTCACCATTGATCGCGACGGCTTCCAGGCCGAAATGGAGAAACAGCGCTCGCGTGCCCGTGCCAGTTGGCGTGGCGCCGAGAAGGCCCAAATTGCGGATGTATACAAAGACCTCCCGCCCGTCGAATTCCTCCGCAATGGCTTAGAGGCCCCGGTCGAAGTTGCGGCTCTCATCGTCGATAAAAAGCCGGTCGATTGCGTCGAACAGGGTCCGGCCGAAATCGTTTTCCCCAAAACGCCGTTCTATGCCGAATCGGGCGGCCAGGTGGGGGATACCGGTCTTTTGCTCCACCCGGAAACCCGCGAGCGTATCGCAGTTGTCGAAACCGCCTATAAGCCAACTCCCACTTCCGTGGTGCATAAAATTCAGGTCTTACGGCCGATCCGTAAAGGCGACCAGCTCTATGCCGTAGTGGACGCCTCGCGAATCGCCACCATGCGCAATCACACCGCGACGCATCTCTTGCATGCCGCCCTGCGTCAGGTGCTCGGCACACACGTCAAACAGGCCGGCAGTGTGGTCGAACCGCAGCGCCTCCGCTTCGATTTCACCCACTACTCGGCCCTCACCAGCGACCAACTGCGTGAAATCGAGCGTCTGGTCAACGAACAGATTCTCGCGAACACCGAAGTGGTCACCGACGTCATGGACCTCGATCAAGCTCTCAATACAGGCGCTATGGCGCTCTTTGGCGAGAAATACGGCGATCGCGTCCGTGTTGTCACTATCCCCGGTTTCAGCCGCGAACTCTGTGGCGGCACCCATGTCAGACGGACGGGCGATATCGGCCTCTTCAAAATCGTTTATGAAGGCAGCATCTCGGCCGGCGTCCGCCGCATCGAAGCAGTAACGGGCATCGCCGCTCTCGAAAAATTTCAGCAAGCAAGCGCCGAGCTCGCACAGGCCAGCGCCCTGCTTCATACCACAGAAAGCGGCGTCGTTACACAAATCGAAAAAACCTTGGAGCAGAGAAAACAGCTTGAGCGCGAGTTGGAACAACTGAAAGCAAAACTCGCTCAGCAGCAGATCCAAAACGTAAGCGGCCGCAAAATCAAGCAAACCACCGTGATCGCCGAGCGAGTCGAAGGCCTCGATGCAAAACAGCTTCGCACCATGGCAGATTCGCTGCGCAACCGTCTGGGAAGCGCCGTGATCGTACTCGCTTCAGTGAATGACTCGCGCGTGTCCATCATCTCCGCCGTCACCAAGGACCTCACCGATCGCATCTCTGCCGGCAAGCTGGTAAGCGAACTTGCTAAAAGCATCGGAGGGAAAGGAGGCGGCCGTCCCGACATGGCGGAGGGTGCAGGCCAAAATGTGGGCGCTCTGCCTGCAGCGCTCGAAAGTGTCTATCAAAAGGTCGAAACAGCTTTAACCAATGGAGCAATTTGACGTAGCCATCATCGGCGCCGGACCCACCGGTCTCGCCTGCGGTATTGAAGTGCAAAAGCGTGGTTTCTCCGCGGTCCTTTTCGATAAGGGCTGCGTGGTGAATTCCATCTACCACTACCCAACCAATCTGGTCTTCTTTACCACCCCGGAGCTGCTCGAAATCGGCGATATCCCCATGACGTCGCTCAACGAAAAGCCCGGTCGCACCGAGGCGCTCAAGTATTACCGGCGGGTCGCCGATCACTATAAGCTCAATATTCATCAGTATGAGCGCGTGTTGGGCTTTACAGGAGAGGATGGAGACTTCACTCTCGAAACCGAAACCAGTTGGGGAGAACAAGCGAGCTACGGCGCTCGCAAAATCATTCTCGCCACCGGCTATTACGATATCCCCAACCGCCTAAATGTCCCCGGCGAAGACCTGGAAAAGGTGATTCACTATTACCGCGAAGCACATCCCTACTACAATCAGGACGTACTCGTAGTCGGAGGAAAAAACTCTGCGGCCATCGCCGCACTGGACCTGTTCTGGACGGGCGCGCGCGTCACCTTAGTCCACCGTGGACCGGGAATCTCCAACAGTGTCAAATACTGGATCAAGCCCAACATCGAAAACCGGATCAAAAACGGTGAGATCAAGGCTTACTTCCAGTCGCATGTGAAAGAGATCCGGCTGCGTGAGGTAGTCATTGAAACGCCCGGCGGTACGGTAACCCTCAAAAATGACTTCGTTTTCGCTATGACCGGTTATCGCCCCGATTTCGAGTTCATGGCCGCCCACGGCATCCACCTGGACCCGGCCACCTCCAAACCCATCACCGATCCCGATACCCTCGAAAGCCAGCGCCGCGGTGTCTATCTGGCCGGCGTGATCGTCGCCGGCACGCACACCAACGAAATCTTTATTGAAAATGGCCGGTTCCACGGCAAAGTCATCGCAGAGGCGATCGAGAAGAGCATGCGCGTGTTGGCCTGACTCGTCATCCCATGAGCCTCAGCGCGTCAGTCGCCAGCCGCTTGCGCTATTGGACAAACCCAATTTTCTGCAGTTCCGGTTCCGGCTTCGGCGGATAGAACTGGTTGACTCCAAACGTCTCCTTCACCCGGCCGTCTTCGAGCGCAACACCAAACGGCGGATCGACAAACGGAAACGCCTTTTTCAGTTTCGCCAGCTCCAGGCTGGTCTGTGCCTTTAGCTTGGTGTCTTTTAGAAAGTCCTGCGCAAATTCCGGTTCTGCCGTGGGGATCCCAATAATCTTCGTATCCTTCCAGTTCAGGTGCGACATGAACTTAGCAGCCTGATCGCAATGCATGCACATGGGATCGTAGAAAAAAAGAAAAACCTTGCCGTGAGTCAGATTCTCGGGTTTGCCATCCACAATCACCGGCACAGGTACTTGCGCATTCCTCCTTTGCGCCGCATTTACGCCAAAGCTGATGGCTGCGAATGCCGCAAGCGCAGCTAAAGCGCTCACTGGAATTTTGAGCCCGCGCGGCCGCACCGACCAGGCCACAACCATCAGAGCCAAAAGCAGCATGATGGTATCGCCCACAAAAAACCCCGGCCCCACCGTCCGTTTGATGATCGGAAAGCAACTGCACTCTTGCCCCACCAGCTTGTGATAGAAAAATCCCACCCAGGAGATGAAAAACGCGACCAGGCCAGCCGATAACATCCCGCCCCAGCGCCGGAAACGAGGCACAAACAGCAGGAAGGCCGCGAGCAGCTCTAAGACCCCGAGAACGCTGGCGCCCGGCACCCCCAGGCCGGCAGGCACCTGGGCCTGCTCCAACAATTCGCCCGTTTTAAATGGATTCAAAACTTTCCAGCCGCCGGAAACCGTGAACATCACGGCAAGCAGAAGGGCTGCCACCGCCGCAACTGCCCGCTTCCAGCTCGATGTCTCGCTCATTTTTCTCAATTTTACCCGCGCTCTCCCCGCTTAGCCTCCTGCCACAGCTCCTCCATCCGCTCCAGCGAAACTTCGGCAAGGCTGCTACCCGCTCGCGCAATCTCGTTCTCCATATGGGCAAACCGCCTCCGAAAGCGTGCATTCGTCTTCCGCAGCGCCTGCTCGGGATCAACTTTCAGAAACCGCGCCAGATTGACCACCGTGAACAACAAATCGCCGATCTCATGCTCAATCTGTTCGCCGTCTCCGGATTCTTGCGCCGCGGCTAGCTCTGCGGCTTCCTCTTGTAACTTCGCGATCACGCCCTCCACGCTCTCCCATTCAAACCCCGCCCCCGCCGCCTTATGACTGATCTTTTCCGCCTCAACTAGAGCCGGCAAGTTGCGCGGCACCGCATTCAGCAAAGAAGCCGGGCCTTCTGCTCTCTCCTTTTCCTTTTTCTTGATCTCCTCCCAACGCTCCTTCACCTCCTCCGCCGTCTCTGCCGTAGCGTCCCCAAACACATGCGGGTGTCGCCGAATCAGTTTTTGATGGATCGCGTCCAGAGAATCGCAGATCGTGAACAACCCCTGCTCGGCAGCCATCGCCGCGAAAAACACCGGTTGCAGCAGCAAATCACCCAGCTCCTCGGCCAGCTCCTGCCAGTCCCGCCGGTCAATCGCGTCCATCACCTCATAGGTCTCCTCTAACAGGTAGGACTTGATCGTGTCGAACGTCTGCTTCCGATCCCATGGACAGCCGCCCGGCCCGCGCAGCCGCGCCATCACCTCCACCAGCTCCTGAAACTTCTCGCCCGAACGCTGCCCACAATCTGCCATCGGAAATTCCAGTACAAGTATAGGTGCTCACTTGCCGTTGCCATCCCCGAGTCGTACTATCGTGATGTTGTATGGCAGATCGTACGGAATCCATGCAAGACCATCCCCTCCCGCCGGCCAGTTTCACCTTCCTGGTCGAGTCGCTTCTGATGCAAACCCAGATCCAGCTTGGATTACTGAAACTCGGTGGAGAAAATGAGAATCCGGAACCTAATCTGCCCCTAGCCCGGCACTCCATCGATCTCCTCGCGGTCTTACAGGAGAAGACCCGAGGCAATCTCACGATGGAAGAACAGCGCCTGCTCGACAATGGCCTGACAGAGCTCCGCTTCCGCTATGTGCAGGTAGCTGACGAGCTCAAGGCGAAGAACCAGGCCAAAGCGGCCGCACAGACCGCCGGCTCTTCCGGTTCTTCAGAGGAACCGCCCCGCATCATCCTCTCCGACGGCGGAAAGGGAACGAAGACCGAATAATGCTCGACCAATTCGAGCACGCCTCCATTCTGGTGCTCGGCTCCGGCACCAGCGTCGGCGTGCCCATGATCGGCTGCCGTTGCCAGGTCTGCACCTCCCCGGACCCGCGCGATAAGCGCATGCGGCCCTCCGTTCTGCTCCGCTTCTGTGACAAACGCGTCCTGATTGATACCTCGCCCGATTTCCGCCTCCAGGCCCTGCGCTTCGGCATCGATCGCATCGATGCCATCCTTTACACCCACGCGCACGCCGACCACATTCTAGGTCTAGATGATGTTCGACCATTTAACTTTATGCAAAAACAGGCGATCCCAATTTACGGAACAGCCGAAACCCTGCGCGTCATCGAGCAAACGTTTCGGTATGTCTTCGATGCCGCTCCTTCCGAATCCAGCCGTCCCCGCCTGAGCCTGCACCGCTTCGAGGATCAGCCCATTACGGTCGCCGGCATCGAAATCGAACCCATCCCGGCGCTTCACGGCAAAGGCATCGTACACGGCTTCAAATTCGGTGACTGCGCCTACCTGACGGATCACAGCGAGATTCCGCCTGAGAGCAGGAAAAAACTCCTCGCTCTCGACGTGCTCTTCCTCGATGCCTTACGCAACCACCCGCACCCCACCCACTCCACGGTTCAGGAGTCGTTAAACACCGTGGCAGAGCTGAAACCAAAAAGAGCTTTCTTTACACACATTTCGCATGATCTCCTTCATGCCACAGTTGAGGCCAGCCTACCCCCCAACGTCCGCATCGCCTACGATGGCCTCGAAATCCCCATCGGACGAGCTAATCGGTCATGAGCGCCACGATCTTTCGCTCGCTCGACGAAGCGCGCGGCCAGCTAGGGCCTTGCGCCCTCGCGATCGGCAACTTCGATGGGGTTCACCTCGGCCACCAGGCTCTCCTCAAGGCAACCATCCGACTGGCAGAAGAGCATCATCTCCATCCGGCCGTGCTGACCTTCCATCCTCATCCAGCCGCAATCGTCGCGCCCGAACGCTGCCCGGAACTGATTTCCACACTCGATCAGCGCCTGGCATTGCTCGAAGCCTCAGGCATCACGCACATCCTCGTCTTGCCGTTCACAATCGAGATTTCGCGCCTCTCGCCCCGCGAATTCGTCTCTGAAATTTTGGTCAGCGCCTTGGAGATGAAGTTTGTGGTAGTCGGAGAAAACTTCCGCTTCGGCCACCGCCAGAGCGGCACAACTGAAACCCTGGCCGAACTGGGGCGCGAACTCGGCTTCGTCGGGCACTTTCTCCCACCCGTCTCCATACGGGGCGAGATTGTCTCCAGCTCCGCTATCCGCCGCTACTTAACCGCAGGTAACGTAGCACGTGCCGGCCGCCTGCTCAACCACTGTTTTGCCGTCGAGGGACCCGTCGTCCGCGGCCGCGGCATCGGTTCCAAGCTGACCGTCCCCACACTCAACCTGCGCCCCGTCTCCGGCCAGATCCTGCCTCGCGGCATCTTCGTCACCGAAACCACCGATCTTCACTCAGGCCGCCGCTGGCCCTCGGTCACCAGTTGCGGCACCAATCCGACCTTCGGCGGCCAAGAAATCACCATCGAGACTTACCTCTTGAGCCGTCTCGAAGGCAGATCACCGGAAGCGATCCGCGTCGAGTTCCGGCATTTCCTTCGCCCCGAAGAATCCTTCCCCACAGCAGAAGCGCTTCGCCTGCAGATTCTCCGCGATGTGGAGCGCGCGCAAGCCTATTGGCGCCGCACGGCCAAATTCGGGCACGCTCCCGCTTCGATATACTGAGGTAGTCATGCAGCTTTCCGAAGGCAAAATCAAGCATTTGAACGCTCTTTCGAACAAAAATGGCGTCATCGCCGCGGCTGCCATGGACCAGCGCGGCAGCCTGCGCAAGATGATCGCCAAAGCCAAAGGCGTTCCCGAAGAGCAAATCTCCGACGAGATGATGGCCGAGTTCAAAGTCGCGGTCACCAAAATTCTTACCCCCTATGCCAGCGCCATCCTGCTCGATCCAGAGTTCGGCATCCCCGCCACCAAAGTGCGAGCCAAAAATGCAGGCTTGTTGCTCGCTTATGAAGAAAGCGGCTATGACAATACCCAGCCCGGCCGTCTCCCGGACCTGCTCCCGCACCTGTCAGTAAAACGCATTAAAGAGATGGGCGCCGACGCCGTCAAAGTGCTCATCTATTACACGCCTTTCGAGAAACCGGAAATCAACGACATCAAACACGCCTTTATCGAGCGCATCGGCGCAGAATGCGAAACCTACCAGATCCCCTTCTTCCTCGAATTCGTCGGCTACGATCCGCAGGGAGGCGATGAGAAGGGCCTCGAATATGCCCGGAAAAAGCCCGATGTCGTCATCCGCTCCATGGAGGAATTCAGCAAACCTCAGTACAAGGTGGACGTGCTGAAGGTAGAGATTCCTGTCAACATGCAATTTGTGGAGGGCAGCAAAGAATTTAAAGGCCAGGCGGCATACAGCCGTCAGCAGGCGCTGGAATATTACCGCCGCGCCTCTGATGTCGCCCAGAAGCCGTTCATCTATCTCAGCGCAGGCGTCAGCAACCCTCTCTTCATTGAATCGCTCAATATGGCGGCCGAAGCCGGCACAGACTTCTCAGGTGTGCTCTGTGGACGCGCAACCTGGAAGGACGGCGTGCCCGTATATGCCAAACAGGGCGTCAAGGCGCTCGAAGATTGGCTTGCCACGGAAGGAGTCAAAAATATCAACGCCGTGAATGAGGCCATCCGCGCCGCCAAGCCGTGGCACGCAAAATACGGCGTCGCCGTTGGCGCCTAGCGAGCAGCGCGCACACGCGCACGCGATGACCTTTGCTTCCATCCCAGAAGCCATTGAAGATTTTCGACAGGGCAAGATGCTCGTCGTCGTTGACGATGAGGATCGCGAAAACGAAGGCGATCTCACCATCGCCGCCGAAAAAATTACGCCGGAAGCCATAAACTTCATGGCGACGCACGGCCGCGGCCTGATCTGCCTCGCCCTGGACGCGGAAATCTGCGCCCGGCTGCAACTGCAGCCCATGTCGCAAGTCAATACCGCCCGCTTCGGAACAGCCTTTTGCGAAGCCATTGACGCCGCCGAAGGCATCACCACCGGCATCTCAGCTTATGACCGCGCCCACACCATCCGGGTCGCCATCGATCCGCGCAGCCGGCCGCAAGATCTGGCGCGCCCCGGCCATGTGTTCCCCCTCCGCGCGCGTCCCGGCGGCGTACTGGTGCGCGCCGGCCAAACCGAAGCCGCCGTCGATCTGGCCCGCCTCGCCGGCCTCCAGCCCGGCGGTGTGATCTGCGAAATCATGAACCCGGATGGCACCATGGCCCGCGTGCCCGAGCTCGTCGCTTTCTGTGCCCGCTACGGCCTCAAGATGATCTCCGTAGCGGACCTCATTCGCTACCGCCTGCAAACCGAACGCTTCGTCGAACGCGAAGCAACAGGCCGCATTCGCACCCCCTGGGGCGAATTTCAAACCATCCGCTACGTAAACCGGCTCGATAATGAATCCCATC
>Ga0209061_1003901_pt1 | contig 15294 bp, 15 predicted proteins | sample Coa_R1_10_FD_187157 | JGI IMG/M metagenome (GOLD analysis project Ga0209061, IMG submission 187157) | Surface soil microbial communities from Centralia Pennsylvania, which are recovering from an underground coalmine fire - Coalmine... | ecosystem: Environmental > Terrestrial > Soil >...
CAAGCCAGCCGGGTAACACCTGCTCTTCTAGCCTCACTGGCACAACCGGCAAATCAGCGCACCAGTCAAGCGGTCCCTGATCGCATACGGCCACTGCCGACCAGCTCTCAAATCCCGGTCATCGATCCAGGCCGCGGGCTGCAACCCCGCTGCAAACCCTGGCCCGCACGATGGGCAAAGGACCCGGAGGTCAGGAGGCGGCCATGGCAGGCTCACCGGCGGTAGACACGTTCCTCGGCGCGATCGAGAGCGCGACGATCCCCGGCTGCGACGCGTGGAGCCAGGACGCGACGCTCGACGCGACCGTACCCAACTGGCGGCTGCACGCGGCCGGCGCCGACGCGATCCGCGCCGAGTACGCGAAGTGGTTCGCCGACCCGGCCCGGTTCGACGAGCTGCGTCGGCATACCGTCGACGACGGGGCGGCCGAACTGGTCGAGTACACGCTCAGCTGGTCGGAGAACGGCGTGCCGCACGCCGCGCACCACATGCACCTGCTCACCGTGCGGGACGGCCGCATCGTCGCCGACGTGGTGTTCTGCGGCGGCCGCTGGCCGGCCACGCTGCTGGCCGACATGGAGGCGGCCGGTGCCTGACCCGCGCGGTCACCGCGACCTGGCCGGGCTGCTGGCCGGCGCCACCGAGCGGACCGGGCTGGCCGGGGGGCCCGGCAAGTCGGGAGCCACCCTGGAACGGGTGGTAATCGACGGCCAGGGGTACGTGCTCAAGCACCTCTCCCTGGCCGGCGACTGGACCATGCGGGCCTCCGGATGCCTGCGGGGCGCGCCGCTGGTGCTGTGGGAACGGGGCCTCCTGTCCCGGCTGCCCGGCTGCTTCAACCAGCCCATCGTCGGCGCGGCCCCGGAGCCGGGCGGCTGCGCGCTGCTGATGCGCGACGTCACGCCGTGGCTGGTCGCGGCGACCGGCGCGCCGATCACACCGGGCCAGCATGCCCGCTTCCTGCGGCACATGGCCGCGCTGCACGCCGCGTTCTGGGGCTGCGGCCCGGAGTTCGACGTCGTCCCGGCCATGCACCGTTACCTGGAGCTGTCTCCGTGGCTGGCCACGGCCGAGGCCGCGATCGGCTCGGCCCACCTGGTGCCGCGGCTGGTGGGCAAGGGCTGGCCGCTGCTGGCCGAGGTGGCCCCGGCCGCGGCCGCAGTGGTCACCCCGCTGGCGCACGACCCGGGGCCGCTGGTCGAGGCGCTGGCCGACACGCCGCAGACGTTCGTGCACGGCAACTGGAAGCTGGACAACCTGGGCACCGACGACGCCGGGCGCACCGTCGTGCTGGACTGGGAGCAGCCCGGCCGCGGCGCGCCCCTGTCCGACCTGGCCTGGTACCTCGCGATCAACTGCCGCCGCCTGCCGCGGTCCAAGGAGGCCTCGATCGCGGCCTACCGGGAGGCGCTCGAGGCCTGCGGCATCGGCACCGAGCCGTGGTGGGAGCGTCAGCTGGCGCTGTGCCTGCTCGGGGCCCTGGTCCAGTTCGGCTGGGAGAAGGCGCTGGGCGGCTACGACGAGGAGCTCGCATGGTGGGAGAGGCACGCCATCCGGGCCACGCCGCTGCTGAGCTGACCACGGGCCCGCCCGGTGACCCGGACCAGCCGGCCGCCGGCCCGGCCGGGCTGACCGCGGGCCTGCGGTCCGGCTACGACGCCGCGGCGGCGTCCTGGCCCGGCGGCCCCGGCCGGATGTACGCGCGCCTGGCCGAGGCGCTGGTCGCGGCCGCGCCGGTGCCGGTGGCCGGCCGCCTGGTGCTCGACCTGGGCGCGGGCGACGGCGTGGCCGGCCGGGCCGCGCTGGCCGCCGGAGCGTGCCGGGTGGTGGGCGCCGACCTGTCCCCGGGCATGCTGCGGCGCGGCCTGGCGGCATCAGGCGGTGCGGCCTGGCGCCCGGTCGCCGCGGACGCCGTCGCGCTGCCGTTCCGCGACGGCCGCTTCGGCCTGGTGCTGGCCGCGTTCTGCCTCAATCACCTGGACCGCCTGCCGGCCGGCCTGGCCGAGGCCCGCCGGGTGGGGCGGGCCATCGCGGCCAGCATGTTCGCCCCGGGCTGGACCCATCCGGCCAAGGACGCGGTGGACGAGGTCCTCCGCGCGTCCGGCTACCGCCCGCCGCCCTGGTACGCGGCGCTCAGCCCCGGGTCACGGGCCAGCGACCCGCAGGCCCTCGCCGAGGCGGCGGCCGCGGCCGGCTTCAGCCGGGTTCAGGTGCGCACGACCAGCGTCCGCACCGGCCTGGCCACCCCCGCGGACCTGGCCTCCTGGCGGCTCGGCCTGGCCCACGTCGCCCCGTTCCTGCGCTCCCTCGACCGGCCGGCCCGGGCCGCCCTCCGGACCGCGGCCGAACGCGCGGTGGCCGATCTGGCCGGCCCCCTGGACGTCTCCATGCTGCTCCTGACCGCCCGCTGAACCGGGCCGGGCGCCCTGCCCGCCGCGCGTGGGTGCGCGAGACGCGGAGCGCGGTTCACGTCCTCACCTGACCGCCGGGCCCGGCGCCCGCCAGCGGCTCAGCCGCCGGTCCGCCTCCCGGCGCAGCACGTCCGCGTGGCCGCCGGCGTTGCGGGCCAGCCGCCCGGCCCGGTCGGCGGCCCGGTCCAGCCAGCCGGGCTGGGCGAAGTCGGCGGCCACGTCGCCGGTCCACCGCCAGGCCTCGATGGCCACGCAGCGGTCGAGCAGGTCGAGGTCGGCCTCCACCGCCTCCGGATCCGCCGGGCGGCCCAGGGCCCGCCCGGCCCGGTGCCCGAGCAGGCGCGCCACGCAGGTGTAACGCGGCACACCCAGGGCCGTGGCCCGGGCCTGGAGTCCGGCCGCCTCGGCGAGGGCCCGCTCCGCGTCACCGCGCGCCAGCGCCAGCCGCCCGGCCAGCAGCCGGTGCTTCAGCCGCAGCCGCCACCCGAACACCAGGTCGCCGGTCAGCAGGGCCGAGGCCTCCGCCAGCCGGGCCGCCGCGCCGTCCGGGTCCCCGGTCTCCAGGCACTGCTCGGCCAGGTCCTCCAGCGCGGCGATGGTCACGTCCGCGGTGCCCTGGCCCTGCCCGGCCTCCAGCGCCTCGTGGTGGTGGTCCAGCGCCTCCCGCCAGGCCCCCAGGTTGCGCAGCACCCAGCCGGCGAAGTTCACCGCCCGGCCGGCGAACCGCGGGACCTGGCGCCGTTCCACCTCGGCGGTGTACCGGGCGAACGCGGCCAGCGCCTCGGCAGGGCGGCCGGCGAGTGCGTGCGCGTGCCCGGTGAACAGCAGCGAGTGCAGCGTGGCCGACGTATGCTCCACCCCGATCTGCCCGCGAGCCGCCGGCCGCAGCAGCGCCAGCGCCTCCTCGGCCCGGCTCTGGTGCGCCCGGAGCACCCCGAGCCACCCGGCCGCGGCCACCCGGTCCGCGCCCTCGGCCAGCGAGAACGCCTCACTGAGCAGCAGCTCGGCCCGGTCCAGGTCACCGGCCGCGTGGTGGGTCCGGCCGCCGGCCGCCAGGCACCGCGCCCGGGTCGCCGCGTCTTCCGCGGCGAGCGCGCCGTCCTCGGCGAACTGGGCCGCCTGGGCGAAGTCGCGGCTGAAGTACGATGCCCAGGCGCCGACCTCCAGCGCCGCCGCGCCGGCCGGCCCGGCCCGTTCGACATCGGCCAGCGCGGCGGCATAACGCCCGCGCAAGGTGCGCACCCGGGCCCGGGCCAGCCAGCCGTCCGGGTCGGGGTGAAGGCTCAGCGCGTCGTCGAGCAGCGCGTCGGCCGCCGCGTAGTCGAAGCGCTCGGCCGCTCGCGCCGACGCCTCGCGCAGCGCGCGTGACGCCAGGGCCAGGTCCCCGCCCAGCCGCGCGTGACCGGCCACGATCAGCGGGTCGGCGCCGCGCCGCCGGTCCAGTACCCGGCCGGCCTGCCGGTGCAGCAACGCGGCCCGTCCCGCGGTCGCGCTCACCGCCAGCGCCTCCCGGAGCAGCTCGTGACGGAACCGGAAGATCCCCTCGTCCTCGACCAGGAACTGCTTGGCCACGGCCCGCTCGGCGTCGTCCAGCAGCGCCATGACGGGCCGGCCGAGCACCGCAGCGAGCATGTCCATGTCCAGTTCCGGGCCGATCACCGCCGCGGTGCGCAGCAGCAGCCCGCCCGTGCCCAGCTCGTCGCACCGGGCGGACACCGACTCCACCAGCGACGCGGGCAGGTCCGCGCCGGCCGCCTGCTGGGCCAGTTCGGTCAGGAACAGCGGGTGACCCTTCGACCGCGCGTACAGCTCATCGACCCGGTCCGGCCCGACAAGCGCGGCCGCCGCGTCCCGGTCGAGCGCGCCGAGGTGGATGAACGCCGTGGCCGGCAGGGCCTCTCCCTCGCCGGCCCGGACCGCGGCGACCACCGCGGCCGGCGCCTGCTCACGCCGGGCGAAACGCAGCCAGTCCGCCAGCGCCGGTCCGGCCAGGTGCGCGTCGTCGATGACCAGCAGCACGGGCGCCCGCCCGGCCAGCCGGCCGAGGACCCGGACCAGGGCCGCGTACAGCACCGCCGGGCCGAGCATGCTGTCGGCGAGCATCGGCGGCGTCCTGGGACCCGTGGCGGCGCCGAGCGCGGGCGCCAGGATCGGCGCGTCGGTGCCGAGCAGGCCGGCGGCATGCTCGGGCCCGAGTTCGCGCAGCAGCGCGGCCAGCGCGGTCAGCACCGCGTCCAGCGGCAGCGAGCGGTCGAGCGGCCCGCAGGACGCCCGCAGCACCGTGTCCCCGGCGGCCGCGCGCCGGTCCGCCCACGCCCGCAGCAGCGTGGTCTTGCCGATGCCGGCCTCGCCGTCGACCACGATGACCTCGGCGCCGCCGCTGGCCCGGGCCGCGATGGCCTCCAGGCACGACAGCTCCTCGTCCCGGCCCACCACCCCCATCGCGGCGGCCGGGGACGGCCGCGCGGGCACGGCGAGCTCGCCGCGCAGGATCGCGGTGTAGAGCGCGGCGGTCTCCGGGGAGGGATCGGTGCCCAGCTCGTCGGCCATCCGCTCCCGCGCGCTGGCGTACAGGGCCAGCGCCGCGGCCACCCGGCCGCCCATGACGTGCGCGCGGAGCAGGATGCGCAGCGCCGCCTCATCGTACGGATCGCGTGCCGCCGCCGCCGACGCCGCGCGGCGGCGGTCATCCAGTCACCCGCCTCGAGCAGCGCGGTGGCCGCCACCAGCCGGGCCCGGCTGATCAGCCGCTCCAGCTCGGCCTGCCTGAGCTGCGCCCACTCGCCGGGTACCGGCTGCGGGCCGTCGCCGCGGATCAGCGAGAGCGCCACCCGGGCGGCGGCCACCGCGCCGCTCACGTTGCCCGCCCGCCGTCGCGATTCCGCCTCGCTGGTGAGGCCGGCCAGCTCGGTCGCGTCGAGCCAGTCGCAGCGCAGGAGGTAACCGCGGTCGCGGTGCTCGATCCGGTCACGGCCGAGCACCGAACGGAGCCGGCTGATCAGCACGGCCAGCTGGTCCTCGGGCCGCGCGGGCGGTGCGCCGGTCCACACCGCGTCGATGAGCACGCCCGGCGGCACGGCCTGCCCGGCGGCCAGGGCCAGCAGGTGCAGGGCCAGCCTGGCCTTCTTGCTGCCCAGCGCCTGCGGCTCGATCCCGTCCACGCCGAAGTCGCCAAGCACCCGCACGGCCAGCGACCTCATGCCTGTATTAAAGCCCCGCCGGCCTGGCATCACCAGCTCAGTGCAAGGTGGCTGCAACCGCCGCCGGCCACGCTGGTCCGCAGCTACCGGTAAGAGGGGAGACCAGAAATGGCAGGAAAAGCGGAGCAGAAGAGCTTCACGACACCAGACGAGACCCGCACGTTCCCGCACGGCACCCTGGACGTGCTCCAGGTCGGCGGCGCGGAAATCGGCCGGCTGACCCTGCAGCCCGGCTGGCGCTGGTCCAGAGACGTCAAGCCGATCGCGGGCACGGACCTGTGCGAGGCGCCGCACTTCCAGTACCACCTGCGGGGAACGCTGCACGTGGTGATGGCCGACGGCGCCGAGTTCGACGCCGGGCCCGGGGACGTCACCGCGCTGCCGCAGGGCCACGACGCCTGGGTGGTGGGCGACGAGCCGGTCGTGGTCGTGGACTGGTTCGGCGCCAGCAACTACGCCCGCGGCTGACCGGGTCCGTCGATCACCGACCTCAGCCGCTACGAGGCGGCCAGCGGCTTCACCGCCGGCAACCCGAACAGCCAGCAGCAGGTCTACATCCTGGCCCAGCAGAAGACCCAGGCCGCGGCCCGGCAGAGCCCGCTGCTGGCCGAGGCGCAGCAGAACACCGAGGGCATGCTGGACGGGATGCTGGCCTCGCTGGGCTTCCGGCACGTCGCCGTGACCTTCGGCGGTTAGCGGCTTGCGTCAGAGCGCGCTCCAGCTCATAGGCTCGTCCTCGTGACGACCTGGAGCATCGGCGAGGCCGCGGAGAAGTCCGGGCTTTCCCCGTACACGCTGCGCTGGTACGAACGGATCGGCCCGCGGCCACTTCCCGACCGAGCAGGCGCCCTGAAGTGCCTGTAAGAGGAAGAAGTTACACCGTTTACTTGACAGACCCATCGCGGGAGGATATGCGCTCCGCGGAGCATCTGGGCAATCATGGTGCACCGAATCCTCCCAGGAGCCCGGATCATGGCGGTTGAGGCGGGGCTGCGGGCCCGGGTGGAGGCGTGGATCGCGGACGACCCGGATCCGGCGGACCGCGCGGAGCTGCGCGGGCTGCTGGAGCGGGCCGGGTCCGACGCCGGCGCCGCCGCCGAGCTGCGGGACCGGTTCGCGGGGCGGCTGGCGTTCGGGACCGCCGGGCTGCGCGGCGCGGTCGCCGCGGGGCCGAACCGGATGAACCGCGCCGTGGTCCGCGCGGCGACCGCCGCGGTGGCCGGGTGGCTGGCCGGCCAGGGCGGGCGGGCTGGCGGTCCCGGCGGCCCCGGCCCTTCCGGCGCCCGGGCCGGCGTCGTCGTGGGCTGTGACGCGCGGCACCGGTCGGCGGAGTTCGCCGACGAGGCGGCCCGGGTGCTGGCGGGCGCGGGCATCGCGGTGCACCTGCTCCCGGCGCCGTGCCCGACTCCGCTGCTGGCGTTCGGGGTGCGGCACCTGGGCGCCGCGGCCGGGGTGATGATCACCGCGAGCCACAACCCGGCCGCGGACAACGGGTACAAGCTGTACCTGGGCGACGGCGCCCAGGTCATCCCGCCGGTCGACGCGGAGGTGGAGCGCCGGATGGCCGGCCTCGGGCCGCTGTCCCGGGTCCCGGTCGCCAGCGCCGCAAGCCCGCTGATCGCCCGGTGCGGCGACGAGGTGGCGCGGGCGTACCTGGACGCGGTGGTGGCGGCGGCGGGCCCGCCGCCGCCGGGCGCGGCGAAGCTGAAGGTCGTCTACACCCCGATGCATGGGGTGGCCGGCCCGCTCCTGCTGCGGGCCGCCGCGGCGGCGGGCTACGCGCCGCCGCACCTGGTCGCGGCGCAGGCCGAGCCCGATCCCGACTTCCCGACGGTGGCGTTCCCCAACCCGGAGGAACCCGGCGCGCTCGATGCGGCGCTGGCCGACGCGCGGCGGCTGGGCGCCGACCTGGTGCTGGCCAGCGACCCGGACGGGGACAGGCTGGCCGTGGCGGTCCCCGCGCGGCCGGGCCGGCCCAGCGGGTCCGGGGGGGTGGCGGGCTCCCCGGAAGGGGGGGCGTCCCGGGGCGGCAGCGCCGCAGCCGGGTGGGTGGCGCTGACCGGCGACCAGGTCGGCGCGCTGCTCGGCGCCGGCCTGCTGCGGCGGACGGCCGCCTGGGGCGGCTCGCGGCTGGTGGCCTCGACGATCGTCTCCTCGACGCTGCTGGCCAAGGTCGCGGCGGCGGCCGGCGCGCAGTACGCGCAGACGCTGACCGGGTTCAAGTGGATCGCCAGGGCTGCCGACGGCCGGCCGGGCGCCCGCTTCGTCTTCGGGTACGAGGAGGCGCTCGGCTACGCGGTCGGCGATGTGGTGCGGGACAAGGACGGCATCGGCGCGGCGCTGGAGATGCTGCGGCTGGCGGCGGAGGCCGCCGCCGCCGGGCGCCCGGTGCTCGCGCTGTATGACGACCTGGAGACCGCGCACGGCGTGCACCTGACGGCGCAGGTCGCGCAGCGGACCGCCGAGGTGGCCAGGGTGATGGCGCGGCTGCGGTCTGCCCCGCCGCGGCTGCTCGGCGGCCAGCCGGTGACCGGCGTCACCGACCTGGCCGCGGCGGGCCAGGCGGGGCTGCCTCCCGCGGACGTGCTGGTCTTCCTGCTGCCCGGCGCGCGGGTCGTGGTCCGGCCGAGCGGCACCGAGCCGAAGATCAAGTGCTACATCGAGGTCACCGAGCCGCTCGCGGGCCGGCCGCTCGCGGCCGCCCGCGCGGCCGCCGCCGCGCGGGCGGCCCCGCTGCGCTCGGCGCTGCGGGCGCTGCTGGCCGGCGATCGCGGGTATGGCGAGCCGCGCCGCGGGTAGCGCTTCGGCGTGACCAGCGGGAGACCCGGGTGCCGCCGCTGACGGCAGGTGACGCGCTGACCACCTGGCAGTTCGCGCCGCCGGTCAGCGCGGCGCTGACGCTTGCCGCCGCGGCCTACCTGGCGGCCGCCCGGCTGGCGGGGCGGCCGCGGCGGCCGGGCCGGCCCGTCCCGGGCGCCCGCAGCCCGGCGGCGCGGGGGCGCCGCCGGGCGCGGCGGTGGCCGGCCGGCCGCTCGGCGGCGTTTCTCGGCGGGCTGGCCGCGATCGCGGTGGCGACCCAGGGCAGCCCCGGCGTCTACGACGACGTGCTGTTCAGCGCGCACATGGCGCAGCACCTGCTGCTGATCATGGTGGCGCCGCCGCTGCTGATAGCCGGCAGGCCGGTCACCCTCGCGCTGCGCACGGCGCGCGGCCGGCCGCGCCGCCTGCTGCGGCGCGCGGTGCGCTCGCGGCCGCTGGCCCTGCTGACCTGGCCGCCGGTGTCGGTGACGCTGTATGCCGCGGTGGTGGCCAGCACGCACCTGACCCCGCTGATGAACCTGGTCCTGGCCAACGCGGCCGTGCACGACGGCGAGCACCTGGCCTACCTGGCGGCCGGCTACCTGTACTTCCTGCCGGTCATCGGGGCCGAGCCGGCCCGGTGGCGGATGCCGGTGTTCGGCCGCTACCTGCTGCTGCTGGCCACCATGCTGGTGGACACGGTGACCGGCGCGATCCTCATGCTGGAGCCGCGGGTGCCGTGGCCCGGATACGCGCACAGCGGGCGGGCCTGGGGGCCGAGCCCGCTGGCCGACCTGCACGCCGGTGGCATCGTCATGGTAGGGGGCAGCGCGCTGGTCATGACCGCGCTCGCCGCGATCCTGGCCGTCGCCCTCGTGCAGGCCGGCGACCGCGTCCGCGCCGCCGGGCCCGGCGGCCTCGGCGCCTACAACGCCTACCTCGGCCGCCTGGACGCGGCCGCCCGTGCCAGCGGCCGCGCGGGCCGCGCCGGGCCGCGCTCCCCGGCCGGCCCGCGGGCGGGGAAGGTTAGCCGCGGCGGGCGGATATCTCCAGGCCGAGGGCGAAGGCCAGCGGGACGGCCGCGGTGATCGGCAGCCACCGGCCGAACGGCAGGCCGAGCCAGAGCAGGGCCACCCCGGCGGCAAGCAGCAGCACGGCCGCCGGCCGCCGGGGGAGGCGCAGGCCGCGGCCGAGCGGCTCGCGCCGCCGGATCAGCCACAAGGCCACGGCGATCGCGTAGATGATGCACAGTGCCCCGGCGTAGAGGTACACCGCAAGCTGGGCCGCCAGCGGGAACCTCCCGGCCGCGACGAAGCCGGCCGCGATGCCGGCCAGCACGGTGTTGCAGGCACCCCACACCGCGACGACCACGGGCGCCCGGAACAGGCTCTCCACGCCGGTCACCCGCTGTCCGGCCGGGCCGGCGCCCGAGGCAGCCGCGCGTCCTCCCGGATGTCGAGCAGCGGGGCGTAGCTGCGAACCCGGGGCACCGGGTACTGCAGGTTGAAGTTGAACCTGGGCGGCGGGGAGGATGTCGCCCACTCCAGCGTGTGCGCCTGCCACGGGTCCGGCCCGGCCGGGACCGGGAACCGGGCGGAGACGTAGACGTTGAAGGCGAACACGAACATGGACACGCCGATGATGCCCGCGCCGATGCTGGAGATGAGGCTGAGCGTGGTGAAGCCGGCGTTCGCCGGGTAGCCGGCCATCCAGCGCGGCATGCCGGACCAGCCGAGGAAGAAGAACGGGATGAACGTGGTGTTGGTGCCGACCGTCAGCAGCGCCCAGTGCAGCTTGCCGAGCCGCTCGCGGAGCATGACGCCGGTGGCCTTGGGGAACCACAGGTAGATGCCGGCGAAGAAGCCGAATACGCTGCCGGCGAACAGCGTGTAGTGGAAGTGGCCGAGGATGAAGTAGCTGTTGTTGAGCTGGTAGTCGATGGCCGGGTTGGCGGCCAGGATGCCGGTCAGGCCGCCGATCGCGAACTGCGGGATGAACGTGAGCGCGAACAGCATGGACGTGGTGTACCTGAGCCTGCCGCCGATGATCGTGCCGAGGAAGCCGAAGTACTCCACGCCCGCCGGGATGGTGAGCATGATCGAGGTCAGGGAGAAGTAATCGTTGACCTGCTGGCCGCTGGCGAACAGGTGGTGGCCCCACACCGACATCGACCCGGCCGCGAACGCGAGCAGCGCCAGCACCGTGCCCTTGTAGCCGAAGTACCGCCGCCCGGCGAAGGTGGCCAGCGACTCGGCGACGCAGCCCACGAACGGGAAGAACATCACGTAGACCACCGGGTGGCCGTAGAACCAGAACAGCTGCTCGTACGCGAACGTCCAGAAGTTGCCGGCGAACAGGTGCGGGTCCAGCCGGTCCAGCGCCACGACGGACACCGCGGCCAGCAGCGCCGGGAACGCCGTCACCACCATGAGGACGGTCACGAGCTGGGCCCAGGTGAAGACGGGCATCCGCATCATGGCCAGGCCCGGCGCGCGCAGCCGCAGGATCGTCCACAGCGTGGTGGCGCCCTGCAGCACCATGCCGGCCGCGGCCAGGAACACCCCGGCCGTCCACAGCGACTCCCCCGCGCCCGGGCTGTACACGGTGTTGGACAGCGGCGTGTATCCCCACCAGCCGTCGCTGGCGCCATCCGGCGCCAGGAATCCCCAGATCAGGAAGATGGCGCCGGACACGTACAGCCAGTAGCCGAGCAGCGTGGCCCGCGGCGCGGCGATCCGCGGCGCGCCGAGCTGCAACGGGACCAGGTACACCCCGAGGGCCAGGGCGAACGGCGTGACCGACAGCGCGATCATGCCGGTGCCGTGCATGGTCATGAACTGCAGGTAGGACTGCGGGCTGAGGATGTGCATGCCGGGCTGCGCCAGCTGCGCCCGCATGGTCAGCGCCAGCGCGCCCTGGAACAGGAACAGCACGAAGGCGGTGCCGAACTGCATGAGGGCGATCCGCTTGTGGTCGGTGGCCAGCAGCCATTGCGGCAGCCCGTCGCGCTCCTCGCCGGCCGGCGAAGGGTAGACCGCCGCCCTCGCCTGCGCCGTCATGCCGCGGCGCCCGTGGCGGCGATGACTCCCGGGAGCGCCCGGGTGCGCAGGAAGCGGCTGAAGGCGGCGGGAGACACCACCTGCAGCCAGAAGTCCATCGTAGAGTGATACAGGCCGCACAGCTGCGCGCAGCGGCCTATCCAGCGGCCGGCGGCGGGCATGGTGACGTGAAGCTGTTGGTGTGATCCGGGTAGGCGTACATCTTGAACCGCATGTGCGGCACCCAGAATGCGTGCACCACATCGCGCGACGTCACGTCGAGCTCGACCGGCGTCCCGGCCGGCAGCACCAGCGTCGGCAGCGGGACGCCGCCCGGCTGCTCGCACTCGCCGACCGTGGTCACCGGCGTCCCTTCGTAGTGGAAGCGCCAGCACCACTGGAACGCGATGACCTCGACGCGCATCGCGGGCTTCGGATCCACGTGATCCGCGCCGTTCGCGGTGAAGCTCGAGTCGACCAGGAAGACCATCATGCCCAGCAGCAGCACGACGTAGCCGATCTCCAGCTTGCTGGCCTGGGACCGCCGGGACGGGCCGAGGCCGCGCGCGCGCCGCCGCCAGGCCAGCGCCACGGCGGCGGCGATGCCGGCCATAATGAGCGCGAAGACGACCACGGCGATCGCCGCGTCCTGCCGGAAGAGCCAGCGGAAGTTATAGGTGAACGGCATGGCCCGGGCTCTCCTAGCGTGGTCCCAGCATGGTCAGGCGCGGCGGCGTGCGAGCACCGCGGCCGCCGCGACAACGACGAGCACCGCCGGGACCGCCGCGGCCATGGCACGGTGATTCAGCCAGGCGCGCGGGTTGCGGGCGCCGCCGAGCCTGGCGATGAGCGCGGCCGCGGTCTCGCCGAGCTCGCGGCCGGCGGCGCGGGCCCGTTCGCTCAGGGCCTGGAGCTCCGCTTGCTCCTCGGCGGCAGCCGGCGTCTTCATGCCGCTCACCGCCGCGCCGCCCGTACCCGGGCGGCAACCTCGTGCAGGCCGTCCCTGATGCTGGCAGCCGTCATCGTCAGCGGCGGCGTGCCCCGGCTGACGTGCCGGGCGCCGAGCAGCGCCAGCAGGCCGGCCAGCGCCGCGAGCGCCCCGCCGACGGCCAGGCACGCCGCCCAGACCGGCACCGCCAGCGCGATGGCGGCGATCGCCGCCGCGACCATGGCCAGCCAGCCGGCCAGCCCGGTCAGCGCCGCGCCGCCGAGCATCCCGCCGCCGAGCGTGACCTGCCTGGCGGAGGCGAACGCCTCCGCCTTCGCCAGCGCGATCTCGTCCTTCATCAGCTGGGACAGCTGCTCGCCCAGGTGGGCGGTCAGCTCGCGGGCGGTCATGTCCTCGGTGCGGCGCTGCAGGTTTACGGTCACCGGGCCTCCTGATCGCGGCGCCGGGGCGCGGCCCCGGCTGCCATCGCGACTACCGTGCAGCCCGGCTGGCAAACACGAGCCGGCCGGGCGGCGCGCTGCCAGGGTCAGTGCCCGGGGCGGGCCGTCGCCAGCCAGGGGCCGACGCGGCCCAGCAGGGCCAAGCCCAGCAGGGCTCCGGCGACCAGGCTGCCGGCGATCAGCCACTGCCGCCCCCCGGCGCCGGACACGTCGCGCCGGGTGCGGCGCAGCCAGTCACGCGGGGCCAGCCTGGCCACCTCCGCGAGGTGACCGAGCACGTGCACGGCCATGGCGAAGAACCACAGCACGAAGCTGGCCTTGTGCATGAACAGCAGCCGCGAGGACCAGCCGGGGCCGGCGAACAGCAGCGCGACGCCGCTGGCGAACAGCGCCACGGTGAGGATCACCACCACCGGCCCCAGCAGCCGCAGCAGCGGCGGCGGCGGTCCCTTGCGCCGGTAGGCGGGCGACCCGAGGTAGTAGCGGGCGAAGCGGTAGCCGGTGCTGCCGATCTTGACCAGCACCGGCGGGACGAGCAGCAAGCCGAGGAACACGTGCGGCGATACCAGTTGCCGGATGCGCAGGATCGTGACGCCCTCGGCCGCCAGCAGCACCAGCAGCACCGCGGCGGTGGAGGCGGTGAGGCGCGCGTTTGCCCGCACGCCGCGCTCGGCCCGGCGCTGCGCCCTGCTCGGGCTTGGCCCGCCCGGGGCGGCCCGGCTTCCCGGGGGGGTCCGTCCCCCCGGGCCCCGGCGGCTGCGCCGCCCGGCGCGGGAGGGCCGCTCCCCCGCCCGTACCCCCTCGCCCCCGGCGGGGGCATCGCCGGGCGGCGCTGCCTCGCCGTTGACCGTCACGCGCACACGGTACGGGCCGAACCTGACACCACCATGAAGGCCGGGCCTGCCGGTCAGCCGGGGATCAGCTCGCGCACCCTGGTGACGTCCGCGCGCATCTGGGCGACCAGGGCGGCGGCCGACTCGAACCGCTCGCTGCCGCGCAGCCTGGCCGCGAAGTCGATGGCGGCGTGCGCGCCGTACAGGTCGAGGTCGTCGCGGTCGAGCGCGTACCCCTCGACGACCCGGTCGCCGCCGCCGAAGGTGGGGTTGGTGCCGACCGAGATCGCCGCGGGCCAGCGGGCGTCCTCGGCGCCGCCGAGGTCGAGGCTGGCCAGCCAGCCGGCGTAGACGCCGTCCGCCGGCGTCGCGGTGTGCGGCGGGGTCTCCAGGTTCGCCGTGGGGAAGCCGAGCGCGCGCCCGCGCATGTGACCGCGGACGACGACGCCCTCCACCCGGTGCGGGCGGCCGAGCGCCGCGGCCGCGGCCTCGACGTCGCCGGCCGCCAGCCGCTCCCTGACGTAGCTCGACGAGATCGTGACGCCGCCCAGGACCAGCAGCGGCACCCCCTCGGCGGTGAAGTCGTACTTCTCGCCCAGGGCGGCCAGCAGCGCCACGTCGCCGGCGGCGCGGTGGCCGAACCGGAAGTTCTCCCCCACGACCACCGCGGCCGCGTGCAGCCGGTCGGACAGGACGGCCCGCACGAACTCGTCCGGGCTCAGCCGGGAGAACTCCAGGCTGAACGGCAGCACGCAGACCGCGTCGACGCCGAGGCCGGCCAGCAGCTGGGCACGGCGCCGGGCGGTGGTCAGCAACGGGGGGTGCGAGCCGGGCCGGACGATCTCGTCGGGATGCGGGTCGAACGTGATCACCACGAGCGGCAGGTCCCGTCCCCTGGCGATCTCGCCGGCCCGCTGCACGATCCGCTGGTGCCCGCGGTGCACGCCGTCGAAAACGCCGATGGTCGCGACGCACTGGCCCCAGTCGGCAGGCACGTCGTCCAGGCCGTCCCAGCGGTACACGATCCCGGGTCCTCCTTCGGTTCCGGACCACAAGCCTAACCGGCGGCGAAGACGACCAGCGGGCGCGCCTGCCCGGCCTCCTCGGCGACCAGGGCGACGAGGGTGCCGTCCGGCGCGTAGGCGGCGACCGGGGGCAGCGGGCCGGCGGCATCCTCCCGGTGCGGGCGCGGGCCGAGGCGGCCGCCGTGCGCCAGGCGGCGGGCCTCGTCCGCGCTCAGCTCCCGGCGCGGGAACGCCGCGGCGGCGGCCTGCGCCAGCGGCAGTACCTCGAACCGCCCGGCGAGCTCCTCCAGGGTCCGGGCGGACTCGATGCCGAACCCGCCGGCCCGGGTGCGGCGCAGCCGGGTGAGGTGGCCGCCGGTGCCGAGGGCGGCGCCGAGGTCGCGGGCCAGCGCCCGGACGTAGGTCCCGCTGGAGCAGCGGACGGTCGCGTCGACGTCGGCCAGTTCGCCGTCGGCGCGCCGCGGCGCGCCGACGGCGAACTCGTAGACCGTCACCGGCCGGGGCGCGAGTTCGGGCGCCGCGCCCGCCCTGGCCAGCCGGTAGGCGCGCTGGCCGCCGACCTTGACCGCGCTGACCGCCGGCGGAACCTGCGTGATGTC
>Ga0209061_1003903_pt1 | contig 15293 bp, 12 predicted proteins | sample Coa_R1_10_FD_187157 | JGI IMG/M metagenome (GOLD analysis project Ga0209061, IMG submission 187157) | Surface soil microbial communities from Centralia Pennsylvania, which are recovering from an underground coalmine fire - Coalmine... | ecosystem: Environmental > Terrestrial > Soil >...
GGGTCTACCGTTATCTGGTTGACGACCCTGCCGGCCGCCAGCTCTTCGAGTACCCAGGCCAGGTGGGGGGCATCGATGCGGAACATCGTCGAGCACGGGCATACGAGCGGGTCGAGGGACTGGATCTTCAGCGACGGGTGCTCCGCCGCGAGGCGTTGGACGAGGTGTATCTCCGTGGCCACTGCTACGGCCGTGCCGGGTGGGGCGCTCGCGGCGAGAGTGTCGACGGTGGCGATGATGTGGTCTGTGCTTCCCACGGCGTCGGCCAGGGCGACGACGTCGTGGCTGCATTCGGGGTGGGCGATGACGACCCCGTCGGGGTGGGCCGCCCGAAAGTCCGCCACGTGGGAGGTGCGGAACCGCTGGTGGACCGAGCAGTGGCCCTTCCACAACAAGAAGCGGGCCTCCTTGATGTCCGCGTCGCGCAGGCCTCCCGACTCGAGGCGCGGGTCCCACACCGCCATGTCCTGCTCGCCGAAGCCCAGCTGGTAGGCGGTGTTGCGCCCCAGGTGCTGGTCCGGGAAGAAGAGGACCTTCGTCTCTGGGCCGTGCTGCTGGAGGGCCCAGGTGACGACCGCCTTCGCGTTGGACGAGGTGCACACGGCCCCACCGGCTCGACCGACGAACGCCTTCAGTGCGGCGGCGGAGTTCATGTAGGTGACCGGCACGACCGACTTCACGTCGGTCACGCGGGCGAGGGTCTCCCAGGCCTCCTCGACGGATTCGAGGTCAGCCATGTCGGCCATGGAGCACCCTGCGTTCAGGTCCGGGAGGATGACCACCTGGTCCGGTCCGGTGAGGATGTCGGCGGATTCCGCCATGAAGTGGACTCCGCAGAAGACGACGTACTCGGCGTCGGACCTTGCGGCGAGCCGCGAGAGGCCGAAGCTGTCGCCGCGGGCATCGGCCCAGCGCATCACCTCTTCCCGCTGGTAGTGGTGGCCGAGGATCATCACGCGGGTGCCGAGGGCGCGCTTGGCCATGCCGATACGGGCCGCGAGGTCCTCGTCGGTGGCGGTGACGTAGCCCGGGGGGAGAGGGGCTTGCAGCCGAAGCATGGAAACCTCCGATTTGGGATCACCTCGATACGCGGTCGGCGGGGACAGCCCGGTCGCCCATCCGCGGGTATGTCGACCTCGAGGTGGATATGTCGCCGGATTCCGGGCCGGCTCGCCCGCCAGCATACGACCCACCGGACCTCCACGCGCATGCGCCGATCAGCGCACCCGCTAGCCGCCGCCCGGCTCGGTCGCCGCCCGGCTCGGTCGCCGCCCGGCTCGGCCGCCGCAACGACCCGCCGGCGCGGCAAACTCGAACTGTGCTCCAACGCCCGCCCGCCGGCAGCATCCCCGACGCCCCGGGCTCCTACCAGTTCCGCGACCGGGACGGGCGGGTCATCTACGTCGGCAAGGCCAAGTCCCTGCGGAGCAGGCTGGGCAACTACTTCCAGAACCCCGCCGCCCTGCCCCCGCGCACCGCCCAGATGGTGGCCTCCGCCGAGAGCGTGGAGTGGATACAGGTGCGCAACGACGTCGAGGCCGTCATGCTCGAGTACAGCCTCATCAAGCAGCACAAGCCGCGCTTCAACGTCCGCCTGCGCGACGACAAGAGCTACCCGTTCCTGGCCGTCACCGTCGGTGACGAGTGGCCGCGGGCGATGGTGAGGAGGGGCACAACGGACAAAAGCGCCCGTTATTTCGGCCCCTACGCCCACGCGTACGCGATACGGGAGACGCTGGATTCGCTCACCCGGATATTCCCGATCCGCACCTGCAGCGACACCAAGTTCGCTCGCCACGAGAACCTCGGCCGTCCCTGCCTGCTGTACCACATCGAGAAGTGCTCCGGCCCGTGTGTCCGGGCGGTGAGCCGCGACGCCTACGCCAAGCTGACGGCCGACCTGCTCGACTTCCTGGAGGGCTCGACCCAGCCGGTGGTCAGCCGCCTGGAGGAAGAGATGCGCCGCGCCGCCGACAACCTCGAGTTCGAGAAGGCCGGCCGCCTGCGGGATCGGCTCGCTGCGGTGCGAAAGGCGATCGAGAAGCAGCAGATGGTCACAGAGAAGGCCGAGGATTTGGACTGCTTCGGCGTGGTGGAGGACGAGCTCGAGGCGGCTGTCCAGGTGTTCTACGTGAGGCGAGGGCGGGTGGTCGGCCGCAAGGGGTTCATCGTCGACAAGGTCGATGACCTCACGCCTGGGCAGTTCATCGCGCAGGTGGTCGAACAGCACTACGCCGACGCCCCGCTGGGCGTGCCGCCGCTGGTGCTCGTCGCCGAGATGCCCGAGGATGTCGAGATCCTGGAGGCGTGGCTCGCGACGACCGGGCGTGGCGGCCTCCCCGCCTCGAGCAGCCCCGCCTCGAGTCTCCTCCCCCCGAGCCCGGCGTCGAGCCTCCCCGCCGGCGGGCGCCCAGACGCGCCCCGGGGCGGCAACACCGCCGCCACGAACCCAGGCGTGGAGTGGTGGGCCGCGACGGGGCGCTACCGGGTGGAGCGCAGCGTCAACCCGGAGGCCCGCCACGGCGCCAGGGTGGAGATCCGCGTCCCACGGCGGGGGGACAAGAAGGCACTGATGGAGATGGTGGTCAAAAACGCCGGGGAGGAGTTCCTCCGCCACCGCATGAAGAGGGCTGCAGACCACAACGCCCGGGCCAGGGCGCTCAACGCCCTCCAAGACGCCCTAGGCCTCCCCGAGGCACCTCTGCGGATCGAGTGCTACGACATGAGCCACCTGCAGGGCACCGACTACGTGGGTTCGATGGTCGTCATGGAGGACGGCCTGCCCCGACCGCAGGAGTACCGCCGTTTCAAGATCCGCACCGTCGAGCAGAACGACGACTTCGCCGCCATGCGGGAGGTGCTCACCCGTCGGCTCACCGCCTACTTGGCAGAGAGGGACAGGCCACCAGACGAGCGCCGGCGTCGCTTCGCCTACCCGCCGCAGCTGCTGCTCGTCGACGGTGGCAAGGGTCAGCTCGGCGTGGCCGTTTCGGTGCTGGAGGAGCTGGGCCTCGACAAGGAGATCCCCGCCGCCGCTCTGGCCAAGCAGTTCGAGGAAGTGTTCCTGCCCGGCCGTCCCGACCCGGTGCGCATTCCCCGCACGTCGGAGTCGCTGTACCTGCTCCAGCGGATCCGCGACGAGGCGCACCGCTTCGCCGTCGGCTACCACCGGAACCTACGTGGAAAAAGGATGACCGCCTCTGTTCTCGACGGCGTCCCGGGCCTCGGCCCGGCGCGCAAGAAACGACTGGTGAGGGAGCTCGGCGGGGTCAAGGCCCTCAAACGAATGTCACGCGAGGAGCTCGAAAGCGTTAAATGGCTGCCCCGTCAGGTGGCCGCCTCCCTGTATGAAAGGCTGCACGGATGAGCAAGGCGAAGGCCAACGGGATAGACATCTGCTACGACGTCCACGGCGACGCCGGCGACCCCCCGATGCTGTTGATCATGGGCCTCGGCGCCCAGCTGACGATGTGGCGGGAAGAGTTCGTGGGCGAGCTGGTCGGGCGGGGCTTCCGGGTGGTGCGTTTCGACAACCGCGACGTGGGCCTTTCGACCTGGTTCGACGACGCCGGGGTCCCCGACCTGGCCGGGGCGGTCGCTCGCGGCGAGATCCCCCCGGCGGTCTACACGCTGGAGGACATGGCCGACGACGCCGCCGGACTCCTCGACGCGCTCGGCATCGAGCGGGCGCATATCGTCGGCGCTTCGATGGGCGGGATGATCGCCCAAACCTTCGCCATACGCCATCCGGAGAGGACGATCAGCCTCTGCTCGATCATGTCCACGACCGGGGACCCGGCGGTGGGCCAGGCCGACCCGTCCCTGGTCGGCGAACTGTTCATGTCCGCCCCGCCGCGCGACCCGGAGGAGGCGGAGGAGGCCGCCCTGCGGGCCGTGGCGCTGATCGGCAGCCCCGGCTACCCCGCCGAGGAGACAGCGGTGAGGGCATACGCCCGGGCCGCGTTCCTGCGGGCCAACCATCCGGAGGGGACGGCCCGCCAGACGCTCGCCGTCATCCACCAGCGGGACCGGACCAAGGACCTGCGGAAGCTTTCCTGCCCGACGCTGGTGATCCACGGGGAGGCCGACCCCCTGGTGAACCCCTCGGGGGGAAGGGCCACCGCCGAGGCGGTCCCCGGCGCCGAGCTGTGGATGCAGCCAGGAGTGGGTCACGATCTGCCGCCGGCGCTCTACGCCGAGACGGCCGAGCGGATCGCGGCCAACGCCCGGCGCGTCCGCGCTTGACGGCACCCGCCGCGGCGGCGGGCGGGCAGATATGGTCGTCGCATGGGCGGCTGGCCGGAGGACGAGGCGGTGTCCCGCTGGTGGCAGGAGGGTTTCACCGAAGGGGCCGACGCTGAGTACGAGGAGCAGATCCTCCCGTTGGTGGCGGAGCAGCTCGCCGGCAGCCAAAGGGTCCTCGACGTCGGCTGCGGCGAGGGTCAGGTGGGCCGGGTCGCCTCGGCGTTGGCCGGAGTGGAGCTGGTCGTCGGCGTTGACCCGACCGCAGCGCAGATCGCCGAGGCCAAAAGGCGCGGCGGGGGGATTCTCACCGCCCGGTCGGGCGCCGAACGCCTTCCTTTTTCCTCGGGAAGCTTCGACGCCGCAGTCGCCTGCCTGGTCTTCGAGCACATCGCCGACATGGACCGGGCCGTCTCGGAGGTGGGGCGTGTGCTCGTGCCCGGGGGGCGCTTCCTGCTGCTGCTCAACCACCCGCTGCTCCAGACGCCCGGGTCGGGGTGGATCGACGACACCATCTTGGAGGAGCAGTACTGGCGGGTGGGGCCCTACCTCGTGGAAGACGACAGCCTCGAGGAGGTGGAGAAGGGGGTCTGGATACCGTTCGTCCACCGTCCCCTGTCCCGCTACGTGAACGCCTTGGCCGCCGCCGGGCTCTACGTGACGTGGATGGCCGAGCCGGCTCCGCCGCCGGGCTTCCTGGCGAGGGCCGCCGAGTACCGGGACGCGGCGACGATCCCCCGCCTCCTGGCGGTGCGGGCCGAGAAGCTCCCCCGCCCAGGAGGAGGCTGAGAGAATGGGCGCGTGGGCGAGTTCCTGATCATCACCGGGCTGTCGGGCGCCGGCCGCTCCCAGGCGGGCGCCACGCTCGAGGACCTCGGCTGGTACGTGATGGACAACATCCCCACCCCTCTCATAACCCGAGTCCCCGACCTGGCCGAGCGGGACAGGGTGGCGCTGGTCGTGGGGCGCGACGTGGAGCAGCTCGCCGGGCTCGAACCGGCGGTCGCCGAGCTCCGCAGGCGGGGCCTCGACGTTCGCATCCTGTTCCTCGACGCCACCGACGAGGTGCTCGTCCGCCGCTTCGAGGGGACCCGCAGGCGCCACCCGGCCGGCAGGGAGGGCCTGCTCGAAGCGGTGGCCCTGGAGAGACAGCGCCTCGCCCCGATCCGCCTCGCCGCCGACGTGGTAATAGACACCAGCGAGCTGAACGTGCACCAACTTCGCCGGCGCCTGATCGAGCTGTTCGTCGACGGGGGGCAGGAGCCGATGCGCATCTCGGTCGTGTCCTTCGGGTACAAGTTCGGCCTGCCCCTCGACGTGGACACCGTCTTCGACGTGCGGTTCCTCCCGAACCCCCACTGGGTCCCCGCCCTGTCGGACCTGCCCGGTCTCGACCCGAAGGTCCGGGAGTTCGTGCTGGGCCGCCCCGAGACGTCCGAGTTCGTGGAACGGGTGGACGACCTGCTCGGCTTCCTGTTGCCCTCCTACGCACAGGAGGGGAAGTCGTACATGACGATCGGCGTCGGCTGCACCGGCGGCCGGCACCGCTCGGTGGTGGTCGCCGAGGAGATCGCCGAGCGGATCCGCAAGCGGGACTACCCCGCCGCCGTCTTCCACCGGGACGTGGACAGGTGACGGCCGCCCGCACGCCCGCCTCCCCGGCCCCGACGTCCCCACGGCGCAGCCCGCCCGCCTCCCCGGCCCCGACGTCCCCACGGCGCAGCCAAGCCGCGGCACCGGCCCGGCGGCGGCCTCCGATCCGGGTGTCGCCTTGAAGGTCGTGGCCCTCGGCGGCGGTCACGGCCTGGCGACCACGCTGCGAGCCGCCCGGCTCTACGCCGCGTCGACGACAGCGGTCGTCTCGGTCGCCGACGACGGCGGCTCCAGCGGGCGGCTGCGCGAGATAGCCGGCATCCCCGCCCCGGGCGACCTGCGCCGCTGCCTGGTGGCTATGGCCGCCGAGGGCTCCCAGTGGGCCGAGGCCTTCGAGTACCGCTTTCCGGCCGGCTCCGGGGACCTGGAGGGCCACGCCCTGGGCAACCTGATCATCGCCGGCCTGGCCAACGTCACCGGCGACTTCGGCCGGGCGCTGGACCTCGCCGCCCAGCTCGTCGGCTCGGTCGGCCGGGTGCTGCCGGCCACCTCGGTGCCCGTCGTGCTCAAAGCCGAGGTCGCCGGGCGCGAGGTCGTCGGCCAGGTGGCCGTGTCGCGCACGGGCGGGCGGATCAGCTCGGTGAGCATCGTCCCGCCCGATGCCGCCGTGCCGACCGCAGCCGTGGAGGCGATCGCCGCCGCCGACCAGGTGGTGCTCGGCCCGGGGTCGCTCTACACCAGCGTGCTCGCTGTCGCCGCGGTGCCGGGCATCCGCCGCGCCCTCGCCGCGCGGCGCTCGGGCCGAGTGTACGTGTGCAACCTGCGGCCGCAGCCGCCGGAGACCGAAGGCTTCGGGGAGGAGGACCACCTGGCAGCCGTGCTCGACCACGGGGTGCCCGTCGACGTGTTCGTCGGATCCGCCCCCGAGGGGCCCCCCACGGTGCTCGGCGTGCCGACGGTCCGGGCACCTCTCGCCAGGGAGGACGGAGGCGGCCACGACCCCCGCCTGCTGGCGGCCGTCCTTGGCGGCCTCGGCTAGCTTGGGCGCCATGACGGTCCGGGTAGGCATCAACGGCTTCGGCCGCATCGGCCGGAACTTCGTCCGCTCGGCGCTGCGCCAGGCAGCCGAGCACCCCGATGCGGAGGCGGTGGCGGTCGTGGCCGTCAACGACCTGGTCCCCACGGCCACCAACGCCCACCTGCTCAAGTACGACTCGACGCAGGGCGTCCTGGCGGGCGTGGTCACCCACGACGACAAGTCGATCACCGTGGACGGTCAGACCTTCGCGGTGTTCTCCGAGCGGGACCCCAAGGCGCTGCCGTGGCGGGATCTCGACGTCGACGTAGTGGTCGAGTCGACGGGTATCTTCACCGACCGGGACAAGGCGGTCGCCCATCTCGACGCGGGAGCCCCCCGCGTGATCGTCTCAGCGCCTGCCACCGGTGCCGACGCCACGTTCGTGGTGGGGGTCAACGACGACACCTTCGACGCCGCCCGCCACGTTGTCGTCTCCAACGCGTCGTGCACCACGAACTGCTTCGTGCCGATGGTGAAGGTCCTCGACGACGCCTTCGGTGTCGACAAGGGGCTGATGACCACCGTCCACGCCTTCACCAACGACCAGAACCTGCTGGATCTCGCCCACCGGGATCTCCGCCGGGCGCGCTCGGCGCCGGTGAACATCGTCCCCTCCTCGACCGGTGCCGCCCGCGCCACCAGCCTGGTCATGGAGTCGATGAAGGGGAAGCTGGACGGCAGCTCCCTGCGGGTGCCGGTCGCCGACGGCTCGATAACCGACTTCACGGCCGTCCTCGCCAGGGAGGTGAGCGTAGAGGAGGTCAACGAGGCGTTCCGGCGGGCCGCGTCGGACGGGCCGCTCGCGGCCGTCGTGGAGTACTCCGAAGCGCCGCTCGTGTCCTCCGACATCGTCGGCAACCCCGCTTCATGCGTGTTCGACTCGCTCCTCACCATGGCGCTGGGGTCCATGGTCAAGGTGTTCGGCTGGTACGACAACGAGTGGGGCTACTCCAACCGGCTCGTCGACCTCGCTCGAATCGTCGGCGCTGCCAACAGATCTTGAGGACAAAGCTCCCGCTTCTCGAGGACCTGCCCTCACCCGGGGGCAAGAGCGTCCTGGTCCGCACCGATTTCAACGTCCCGATGGACGGCGGGCGGATAACCGACGACATGCGGATACGGCTGCCGCTGGAGACCATCCGATGGTTGCTCGACAACGGGGCCCGGCGGGTCGTCGCCGCCTCGCACCTCGGCCGGCCCAAGGGGCGCCCCGACCCGCGTTTCTCGATGGAACCCGTGCGCCGACGGCTCAGGGAGCTGCTCCCCGACGAGCGCGTGTCGGTGGCCGAGAACCTGCGTTTCGACCCGCGCGAGGAGGCCGGTGACCTGTCGTTCGCCGAGGAGCTGTGCGCCGGGCACGACCTCTTCGTCAACGATGCCTTCGGCGCCGCCCACCGGGCACACGCTTCGGTGGTCGGCCCCCCCCGGCTGCTGCCCTCGGCTGCAGGCCGGGTGATGGCACGGGAGGTGTCCGTGCTCGACGGGCTGCTCGACGGTGCCGCCCGGCCGTTCGTGGCGGTGCTCGGCGGCTCGAAGGTGAGCGACAAGCTGGGGGTGATCGACGCGCTGCTCGAGCGGGTGGACACGCTGCTCGTCGGCGGGGGGATGTGCTTCACCTTCCTCGCCGCCGCCGGCCACCGTGTGGGCGACTCGCTGCTCGAACCCGACCACCTCGAGGCGTGCCGCCGGCTGCTCGACTCCGGCAGGGACATCAGGGTGCCGACCGACCTGGTGGCCCTCGGGCCGTCGGGCGAGACCCGCCAGTTCGGGGAGGATCTCCCCGACGGCTGGAAGGGGATGGACATCGGGCCGGGAACGGCTGCGGAGTTCTCCGATGCCATCACCGAGGCGAGAACGGTGCTCTGGAACGGGCCGATGGGCGTCTTCGAGGACCCCCGCTTCGCCGCCGGCACCCGGACCGTGGCGGAGGCGATGGCGGCAGCGAGCGGGTTCACCGTTGTCGGCGGGGGTGACAGCGCGTCGGCGGTGGCGTCACTGGGGCTGTCGGGCAGAATGGGCCACGTATCTACCGGCGGAGGCGCAACCCTCGAGTACATCGAGAAAGGCGACCTGCCCGGCATCGCCGCCTTGAGGACCGCGGGAGGCGGATCGTGACTCGCAAGCCGCTCGTCTCGGGCAACTGGAAGATGAACCTCACCCACCTCGAGGCGATCAACGTCGTCCAGAAGCTGAACTACGCCCTCGACCCCTCGGATCCGGCGCACGTGGACGTGTCGATCCACCCTCCCTTCACCGCCTTGAGGTCGGTGCAGACCGTCCTCGACGCCGACGACATGCCCATGGCGCTCGGCGCCCAGGACGTCTACTGGGAGGCGAGCGGCGCCTACACGGGTGAGATAAGCGCGCAGATGCTGGCCAAGCTCAACGTGTCGTACGTGATCGTCGGGCACTCGGAGCGCCGGCAGTTGTTCGGCGAGACCGACGAAGCGGTGGCGAGGAAGGCTGCGGCGGTGTTCGCCGCCGGCATGACCCCCATCGTCTGCGTCGGCGAGACGCTCGCCGAGAGGGAGGACGGCAGGACCTCGGAGCGGGTGCTCGGCCAGCTGCGCGCCGCCCTGGGCCCCTTGGACGCGGCGCAGGCGGGTCGCCTGGTGGTCGCCTACGAGCCGGTGTGGGCGATCGGCACGGGCCGCAACGCGTCACCCGAGGACGCCGAGGAGGTGTGCGGAGCGATCCGGTCGACGGTCGGCTCCGAGCGGGGAGCCGGGCCGGCGGACTCCCTGCGGGTCCAATACGGCGGGTCGGTGAAGGCGGACAACATCGCCGGCTTCATGTCCCAGCCCGACATCGACGGGGCGCTGGTGGGCGGGGCGAGCCTCGACCCGGTCGAGTTTGCCCGGATAGTCGGTTTCAGGCGGCTCTGAACCCATCGCTTCGGGTCCGAGCCAGGACCTAAATCGGGAACGTTCTTTTCTTGCGTCACCCATCAGGGTTGGCCGTGCTGCTATGTTGCTGCCGCCGCCTGAAACACTCAGGTCAGCCGAAAGAGAAGCCAAGTTGATAACCATCGTCGTCGTCGTCATCCACGTCATCCTGTCGTTGATGCTCATAGGCATGGTCCTGCTGCACAGCGGGAAGGGTGGCGGGTTGTCGGAGATGTTCGGTGGAGGCATCGGGCAGGCAGCCGCTGGGTCCACCGTGGCCGAGCGGAACCTCGACCGGGCCACCATCGCGTGCGCGATCGCTTTCTGCTTCACCACCATCATCCTGGCGATCCGCCTCCAGTAGGCGGTCGGCGGGGTGTTGGGGGGCCTGGTGCGTGCGGGACAACAGACCAGACCTAAGCGCAAGCGACGGTCACTGAGACGAGGAGGGTCTCAAACCTGATGCGATGGTATGAGAGAAAGACGGTGCGCTTCAGCGCCGTGATGGCAGCTGCGGCCATGCTCGTAGCCGGCTGCAGCAGCAGCACCAAGACGAGCACCAAGACCCCGAGCAGCCCGAGCAGCTCTAGCACCGGGACGTTGACGGGGGCCGGTTACACGACGCCGACCAAGGGCACCGGGGCGAGGGTGTCGGGCGGGACCGTGTACTTCGCCGAAGCCCCGAGCTCGCCGCCCAACTACATATTCCCGATGTACGCCCCGCAGTACTGCGGGACCAACAACATCGACCAGCTGAACGTCATGCTCTACCGGCCGCTCTACTGGTACGGGGACAACTACAGCCCGACCGTCGACTACAACAAGTCGATCGGTCAGAAGCCGGTGTTCTCCAACGGCGACAAGACCGTCAGCGTCACCTTGAACAGCAATTACAAGTGGTCCGACGGCGAGCCCGTCGACGCTCGCGACGTGGTGTTCTGGATGAACGTCCTCAAAGCCAACCCCGCCAAGGAATGGTGCGGGTACGTACCCAACTACTTCCCGGACAACGTCGTGTCCTACTCGGTGTCGCCAACCGACCCCCAGACGGTGATCTTCAACCTGAACAAGGCGTACAACCCGACCTGGTTCCTCTACAACGAGCTGTCGCAGATCTACCCGATGCCGCTCGCCTGGGACCGCACCTCGCTCAGCCAGCCGGCGCCGACGTCCGACACCGGCAGCCTGCCCGACACCACCAAGGCCGGGGCGACCGCCGTGTACAACTTCCTCGACGCCCAGTCCAAGGACATGTCCACCTGGGCGACGTCGCCGATCTGGAGCGTCGTCGACGGCCCGATGAAGCTGCAGTCGGTCACCAGCACCGGACAGGTCACCCTGGTGCCCAACCCGTCCTACGGGGGTTCGCCCAAGGACACCGTCACCGTCGTCGAGGTGCCCTTCACCGACGACGCCGCGGTGTACAACGCCGTCCGTTCTGGTGGGACCAAGTCCTTGACCATCTTCGGCCTGCCGTCGCAGTACGTGCCGCAGATCTCCACCGTGGAGAGCGAGGGCTACACCGACAACAAGGCGGCCTACTACGGGTTCAACTTCTTCCCGCTCAACCTGCACAACCCGACGATGGGACCTGTGTTCAGCCAGCTGTACTTCCGGCAGGCCTTCCAGCACCTGATCGACCAGCAGGGCTGGATCAACGCCTTCCTGCACAACACGGCCGTGCCGACCTACGGCCCGATCCCGTCGAGCCCGCCCAGCCCGCTGATCAGCTTCAACTCGAGCGCCAACCCGTTCCCGTTCTCCATCTCTGACGCGTCGCAGCTGCTGTCGAGCCACGGCTGGCACGTGGTGCCGGGCGGCACGACCACCTGCACCGACCCGGGAACCGGCCCCAACCAGTGCGGCAAGGGCATACCGGCCGGCAGGGCGTTGTCGTTCAACATCGACTACCTCTCCGGCGTGCAGGCCACGGCCAGCGAGATGCAGGACCTGAAGGCCGACGCGGCCAAGGTCGGTATCCAGATCAGCCTGACCACCCATCCCTTCGACCAGGTGTACAGCGCCGCCGGGCAGTGCACCGCCGGCCAGCCGACCTGCAACTGGACGGCCCAGAACTGGGGCGCCGGGTGGATCTACGGACCGGACTACTACCCGAGCGGCGAGGACCTGTTCCTCACCGGGGCGGTGTCGAACTACTCGAACTACAGCAACCCCGAGAACGACGCGCTCATCGAGAAGACGATCACCGACCCGCCGTCCGCCGAGGCCGCCGACATGGCCACCTGGGCGAACTTCATAGAGCGCCATGTGCCCGTCGTCTACGAGCCCACCCAGATCGGGACCTTCGGCTCCGCCGCCGGCACGTTCATCGACAGCAGGCTGGGCGGCTACACCGCCAACGCCCTCGGCTTCATGACCCCGGAGGACTGGTACTTCACCAAGTAGACGTCAACGAGTAGAGGGAAAGCTCACCCCGGATGACCGGCTACATCGTCCGCCGGCTGGGCCAGGCGATCGTCGTGACCCTCGGTGTCACGCTGATCACCTTCGCCCTGCTGCACGCCCTGCCGGGGGGCATCGCCAGGGACATCCTGGGCAACCGGGCCAGCCCGCAGGCCATCGCCGCTTTCAACAGCGAGTACGGGCTCGACAAGTCGCTGTGGTACCAGTACTGGAAGTTCCTGGTCCAGCTGGCCCACGGCAACCTCGGGTACTCGTTCCAGCTCGACCGCTCGACGGACTCGCTGCTGGCGATCGACCTGCCCAAGGACTTCCTCTTAGGAGGGCTGTCCCTTGTGCTGGCCCTGGCGATAGCCATCCCGGTCGGCATCGCCCAGGCGGTGCGGCGTAACGGCCTGGTCGACTACGCCGGCACCGGGGTGAGCTTCTTCCTCTACTCCATGCCCCAGTACGCCATCGCCCTCATCCTCATCCAGATCCTGGCGATCAGCTTCCACATCTTCCCGGCCGTCGACCCCCAGGTGGGGGCCGGCAGCCTCATAGCCCACCCCAAGTACCTCGTGCTCCCCGTCGCCAGCCTCACCCTGGTCACCTACGCCACGTTCAGCCGTTACATGCGCTCCTCGGCGATCGACACGCTCGCCCAGGACTACATCCGCACGGCTCGCGCCAAGGGACTGCCCGAGCGGCTGGTGCTGTGGCGGCACCTGCTGCGCAATTCCCTGATCGCCGTGGTGACCCTCGTCGGCGTCAGCATCCCCTACATCATCACCGGCACCCTCATCATCGAGCAGGTGTTCAACTACCCGGGGGCCGGCCTCGAGTACTACAACGCGGCGCTGCGCAGCGACTACCAGGTGATGCTGGGGATCACCGTCCTCGTCGGCGTCATAACGGTCGTCGGCAACCTGATAGCCGACATCGGCTACGCCATCCTCGACCCGAGGATCCGGTACTGATGGAGGCGCAATGCAGGCCGTGACCCCCGAGGCGCCTCCCGTCCTGCCCGAGGGCGGGGAGGTGGTGGCGACAGGGAGCAACTGGCGTCTCGTCCTGCGCACCTTCGCCCAGAACAAGCTGGCGATCATCGGCACGATCATCGTGGTGGCGATGGTCCTGTTCAGCTTCCTCGGGCCGCTGTTCTACCATTCCGACCAGGTCAATCCCAGCTTGGACCTGGTCAACCTCCCCCCCGGCGCGGGGCACCCGCTCGGCACCGACCAGAACGGCTACGACATCCTGGGCCGGCTGATGCAGGCCGGCCAGCCGACGATAGAGGTGGGCCTCGCCGTCGGGTTCGTCTCCACCGTGTTCGGGCTGATCTACGGGGCTATCTCCGGTTTCTTCGGCAAGGCGCTCGACGTGGTGATGATGCGCTTCGTCGACATCGGCCTGGCCATCCCCGTCGTGTTCCTGTTCATCTTCCTCGCCCGGGTCTTCAAGCCCACCCTCACGCTTTTGATCCTGATCCTCGCCATGATCTCCTGGCAGATACCTTCCCGCCTCGTGCGCGGCGAGACGCTCGCCCTTCGCACCCGCGAGTACGTTCAGGCGGTCCGCACCATGGGCGGGCGTTCAGGTCGGATCATCGTCCGGCACATCATCCCGAACACGATCGGCACCATCGTCGTCACCGTCACCTTCCAGGTGGCCAACGCCATCCTCATACTCGCCGTTCTGCAGTACCTCGGCTTCGGGCTTCCCCCCACCACCCCGACCTGGGGCTCGATGCTCTCCGACGGCACCACCTTCATCGCCGACGGCTACTGGTGGCAGGTGTACCCGGCGCTCGGGCTGATCGTGCTCGTCGTCATCGCCTTCAACTTCATCGGAGACGCCCTGCAGGACTCCTTCGACGTGCGCCTGCAGGAGAGGTAGCCGGCGGGTGGAGCAGCTGCTGGAGGTCAACGACCTCAGGACCGAGATCAGGCTGCGGAGCGCCACCGTCCACGCCGTGGACGGCATCAGCTTCCACGTCGCTCCCGGCGAGACGGTCGGGCTGGTGGGGGAGTCCGGCTGCGGGAAGACGATCACCGGCCTGTCGATCATGCGCCTCTTGCCGCGCGGGGGCCACATAGCCGGAGGCGAGATCCTTTTCGGCGGCCAGGATCTCGCCAAGGTGAGCGAGGCCGAGATCCGCCACGTCCGCGGCAACGACATAGCCATGGTCTTCCAGGACCCCATGACGTCGCTCAACCCCACCATGACCATCGGCAGGCAGATCTCCGAAGCCGTCCGCCTCCACCGGGGGGTGTCCAAGAAGGCGGCGCTCAGCCGCGCGGTGGAGGTGCTCGATCTGGTGGGCATGCCCCGACCCAAGGAGCGGGTGCACGACTACCCCCACCAGCTGTCAGGCGGCCTGCGCCAGCGGGTGATGATCGCCATGGCCCTCTCCTGCGAGCCGAAGCTGCTCATCGCCGACGAGCCGACCACCGCGCTGGACGTCACCATCCAGGCGCAGATCCTCAGCCTCCTCGACCGCCTCAAGGCGGAGCTGCGCATGGCGATGATCCTCATCACCCACGACCTCGGCGTGATCGCCGGGCGCGCCGACCGGGTGATCGTGATGTACGCCGGTCGCGAGGTGGAGATGGCCGAGACGGTGGAGCTGTTCCACAACCTGCACCACCCCTACACCGAGGCGCTCCTCGCGTCCATCCCCCAGCTCGACCAGGACCGGTCGCAGAGGCTTTACTCGATCCCCGGCCTGCCGCCTGATCTGACCAACCCGCCGAAAGCGTGCCGCTTCGCGCCCCGCTGCGCCTTCGCCACCGACATCTGCCGCACCGAGGATCCGCCTCTGGGCGGCCCCAACCCCAACCACCCCTACGCCTGCTTCCACCCCCGGCGCTCCTCGGCGGCCGACATCACCGATGTCGGCGCCAGGCTGATCGAAGAGGCCGAGCGCAACGCCGCCCTCACGGAGCGTTTCGCCAAGGAGCTCGCGTTGCTCGACACCGGCGACCTCTCCGACGGCTCGCGGGTGGAGGACGTGCCGGTCCTCGAGTTCCGCGACGTGTCGAAGGAGTTCCCGGTGACCGCCGGGGCGATCCTGCAGCGGACCGTCGGGACGG
>Ga0209061_1003904_pt1 | contig 15286 bp, 7 predicted proteins | sample Coa_R1_10_FD_187157 | JGI IMG/M metagenome (GOLD analysis project Ga0209061, IMG submission 187157) | Surface soil microbial communities from Centralia Pennsylvania, which are recovering from an underground coalmine fire - Coalmine... | ecosystem: Environmental > Terrestrial > Soil > Unclassified...
CGCCATCATTGCCCCGCCGAAAGGACAAAAAGAGATCCAAATTGGAGATGATCTGAAACCCCTGGCTGCGCGCCCCCGTTTCTCCGTGGCCACAGCGGCGGAGTTAGAGTCCAAACTGCGTCAAGCCGCCAAGTAAGAGCTAACCTCAGAACCACAGGAAATACAGAGAAAAAATAAGATAGTTAGCTCCCTACGCCTTGGGCCGACCGACGATGCAATAGCCTACCCGGAACCACAGCGAATGGATTTGCCAATCGGCCAGCACTTCACGGACCATCGGTTCAAGTTGGAGATGGCGGTGCTTGTCCACCATGTCAGCAAACTCCGGGCCGAGATGAAGGAAGCGCGACATAATCCAGCGGTCGAACTTGGGTAGGCCGATCCAGTAGCCGATCAGGCGATTGGGCAGATTCGGCACTTCATCGGAGACGACGACGAGTCCGCCAGGCTTGACAACGCGGGCCATTTCACGTAATGACTTTAAAGGATCGTTGAAGTAGTTGAATGCGCCGACACTCAGGACGTTGTCGAAACTATGATCACGGAAGGGCAAGTTTTCTGCTTCGCCCAAAAACAGCCGCAAATCGCGGTCGGGGTGGTTACGGCGGCAGTTGGCCAGCTGCACAGTCGAGATGTCGTTGCCGTAGATCTGGCAGTCGGCTGGAATGAGCGGCACGTTGGCGCCGTCGCCGATGGCCACTTCTAATAGGCGCGTACCGGACAGGCTGGGCAGATACTTCAAGATCTGCCGTCGTGCCCGGCGCTCGCCGCCGTTGCACAGGAACGTGAACCATTCCCAAAAGCGGAAACGCGGCCAAAGCGGGCCATTGTAAAAATCGGCAGCGACTTTGTTATTGCCCGCCAGCGGCTTGAGCATGTCGAGGATACCCTCACAGATCGGGAAGGCGCGCCGACAGACGAGACAGGCTAGTTCCTCCTGAGCCGCTTCCAGGTGGCCGCCGCAATCGGGGCACTGCATCCATTCGCAATCGTTGAGCCATGTCGAAGTTCGTGTTTGTGTTGCAGTCATGGAAACCTCCCGTGAGCAAGCATCTCTCGTTCCCACGCTCTGCGTGGGAATCTTCAATTTAGTCGTGCGCCGGTGTGCCAACGATACAGTAGCCAAGACCGCGCCAAATGCGGTGAATTTTTGGTTGCCGCAGAGCGGAACAGGCGACGGCATGGACATTGAGGCGCGTGTTGATAACCATGTCAGTGAATTCTGGGCCAAGCCAGAAACGCCGCATCAGCCAATCGTCTAGCTGTGGAAAGCCGAGCAGATGTCCCCAACCCCACTCGAACAAGTCGGGCAATTCATCCGCCACGACGACCCGGCCACCCGACCGCGTGACACGGGCCATTTCCATTAAGGCACTTTGAGGATCACTATAGAAATTAAATCCGCCAACGCTGAGTACTGCATCAAAGCTGTTATCCGCAAAGGGAATGCGTTCTCCCTCAGCCAGCGCCAAAAATAGGCCGCGTTTTGGATAACGATTGCGGCAAGCAGCTAGTGGCCGCTCAGCGATATCGATGCCAGCAATCTGGAGTGAGCGCGGCAGCAGGGCGACATTTTCGCCGTCGCCAATACCGACCTCCAGCAGTTTACCTCCCCCTTTATCCTCCCCTCCATGAGGGGGAGGATAAAGGGAGGGATGGTGCAGATGGCGAAGGATCTGCATCCGCGCACCGGGCAATCCACCAAGCGTCTTGAGGAACAGCTGCTCCCACGGACGAAAACGCAGCCAACGCTCGCTGTTGTAAAAGGCAGCGGCGATGCGGTTCTTGCCCGTCAATTCCCCCTGGGCAATCAGCAGCCCATTACGGACCGGATAGGTGCGACCGCACACAACACAAGTTGTACCCTTCTCGTATAGCGCTGGGAGTGGAGCATGACAATCGACACAGCGCAGCGAGCAGGGGCATGTCAGCGCCGCGAATGCTGAACCCTCTCGGGAGACTGATGCGGTCCCACTCGCCAACATCGCTGAATGTGCCACGTCGATCCTCCTTACCCTTAGTGCTGGCGGCACCAACTCCCTCCTCCCTTGTGGGGGAGGGCGAGGGTGGGGGTGGAAGGACAAGTGTACCAAGGAGTTCCGTCCCCTTCACCCGAACCCTCCTCCCACCAGGAGGGAGGGAAATGTCCGTTAGTCCTTAATAAGTAACATCAGGTACATGCGCTGCACCGCGCGCCATGCACCAGTCATACAACCACGGCGGCAGCCAACGCAGCATACTCAAGAGCAAACTCGTACTCCACGGAAACGCATAGACCCGGCTACGCCGCCGGATAGCGCGGAGGATGTGCCGCGCAGCGATTTCCGGCTCCATCATCGCCATCGGCGGCTGTATCGGCGCGTTCTTCATCAGCGGCGTTCGCACAAATCCCGGCAACACTGTGGTGACGGCGATGCCGCGGCGCCGCAGCGCCGGACGCAGACTCTCCAGATATGTCATCAGCGCCGCTTTGCTGGCGCTGTATGCCGCCGAAAACGGCATACCTCGATATCCTGCCAAACTCGCTAGCGCGACAATATGTCCACTTTGACGAGCTAACATATCTGGTAATACCACCTCCAGAGAATAAACAACACCCAGCACGTTCACGCGCAGGATCGTTTCCATCTGCTCAACGGCCAAGTCGTCCACGAAGGTTGCCCCGGTGATGCCGGCGCAAGCGACCAACAGATCAACGGGTCCCAATGCGGCGACAAGAGCGTCGAGGGCCGAATGTACAGCCTGCCGGTCACTCACGTCTGCAAGGGCTTGATGGCAAATCACTCCCCGTTTGCGTAATTCTCCCTCCAGGGACGCCAGCCCTTCGGCATTGCGGTCGAGCAGTCCGAGGCGGACGCCTTCGCGGGCCAGTTCATGGCATAGGGCCCGTCCCATGCCGCTGGCCGCGCCTGTTACCACCGCAACCTTGCTGCATAGCGTCATGCCGCGCCTCCTACGCTCTGCGGTTGTGCGAGGCCAGCCATCGCACGCAGGTGTTTCTGCACCAAGGCGACATAAGCCGGCGGGTTCTCCTCATGGGCGCGATGCTTGGCGCCCGGCACCAAGACGACACGGCAATGGGCCAGGTTTTGTTCGAGATAACGGCACGTCGCCAAAAACGGCGAATTTTCGCCATAGAGGGCGATCGTGGGATGCCGCACCGAACAAATACGTTCTTCGGTCAAGCCAGCGACAGCTTTCACATCATCGCCACACGTCGTCGCCGCCAGCCGCGTCAGACGATCCATCGCTGCCAGGCCCAGTTCCTTGCGAAACATCTCATACCGCTCCGGCGGCAGATTGGCCGTCTGCTTGAAGAGTTGGCCCACGTCGAACCAGTCTTCTTCGGTCACTTCAAGGCCCGCGCGGTTGGCTTGCTCCTTGTATTCCTGCCAGCCGCTCCATTGGCCGACGCGCGTTTCCAGATGGCGCAGGCCAGGAAAATAGGGGTCGGAGAGGATGAGTCCGGCGATGGCCTCCGGATAAAGCACGGCAGCATGAAGAGCGATGACGCCACCGAAACTGTGGCCAAGGACATACATCGGTCCCAGGTCAAGGGCACGCTGAATGTTCACGAGATCACCGGCCATATCGGCGGAGGTATAGCCGTACGGCGGCGTATCGCTGTAGCCGTGGCCGCGCAGGTCGTAGGCGGTGACGCGGAAATCGGCAGCCAGCGCCGGCATCAGGTTAATGAGCGGCCAGATCGCCATGTTGCCGGAGACTCCGTGCAACAGCACAACATCCGGCCCAACTCCGACTTGCTGGTAGTAAAACTTCATCCCTTCAACGGTAACACGCGGCATAGGACCTGCCTCCCCAAGATGAAGAACAGGCGGACCAAATCGTAGAGTAAGCTGCCAACATGCCCTACGGTTCTGTCCACCAGCACTAGCCGCCAAGGCGTCAAGAATGTCAAGAAAAAGAGAACAAAGCAACAAATATCAAATATTTGGTCTTTATTATCTTATTTCATGAAAAAACCTTTTGCTCTTCCTTTCCTTGGTATTCTTGACACCTTGGTGGTTAATTGTTTTTCAAATGTTGATGCAAGAATACAACCAACTCGCCCAGTGGAATGTCGCGGACGGCGCGGCGGCCGAGGTCGGCCATGAACAGGTGGAACGGCAACTTGCGGCCGTAATGTTCTTCCAGTGTTTCGCCGAGGACGACAGCATCGATGGAAGCCAGGCCCAGATCGCCGAAAAACCGCGTGTCGGGACCAATGTCCCCGGAATATTCGCGGCCATTGAAATTTCGCAGAATAGCGGCCACATCGGTCATGATCTGCTCTTTGGTCATAGTCGTATCAACCTCCTTTATTCCATCGTGATGGCAGCTGCCCACTCGCCCTCACGGTGTTGCAAAGCGAGACGAATATCGCGATGGAACGCTGCTGCTGCCACACTCATTCCTGGAACGCTGGTAAAGGTAACATGCGGCAATTCCTCAACCAATGCACCGCCGCGGTAACGTGCTGTGGCACGGCCATTTTCGCCAACCTCTAGCTCAATGTCCGCTGGAAAAAGGTGCTGGTCGTGCCGCTCGAACCACAAGGCGCGGATGGCGTCTTTGGCGGCGATGCGGCCGAACAGCCAGGCAGTGCGTTCCCAATCAGACACTTTGAGGAGCCGGAAAAGATTCCATTCCTCCCGGCTCAACGTCACGCGCGCCAGGGCGGCGCGCTGCACCGTCTGACACAGATCATCGGGGGGATCGACGCGCATGCAACAAATTTGTCCGGGTACGTTCGCATCTATGGGCCAGCGTTTGCCGAGAAGAAACCGCTCCTTGTGACGGAAGAAATCGACGTATTCCAGCGGCCAATAGAAACGCCAGTATTCAGCCGGAGCGAGGCGACACCACAGTCGGCCATCCGGCGCCAGCAAGTCGATGCGATGGCTGACCTGGCGGGCTGACTGCCGTTCGATGCGGACGCGGCATTTGACCTTCGTGCCGACGGCAGGTCGGGGACCGTGAACCATAACGGTACCCAGTTCGTAAGGCAAGACGACGCGGCCGGTCTGATCGGCGCGGCCGAGATGCCAACAACCGAGCAGGTGGGTCGAGGCATCGATCAGCAATGGATCGAGCAGCAAATTCGGCTGTGGGTATGAGCGAAACAACCCGGAATGCGGCCGCGCTTGCAGATGTCCCTCGATGCCTTCGTCGCCTTGGCGATCCGTGGATACCAGCGCCTGAAACAGCGGGCCGTGGAAGAGGCGATGCTCCCCTTCATAGAGCTGATGCGCCGTGTAGCGGCACGGACCTTCGTTGGTCAGCGGGAAATTTTCGGCAGGCGGCGGTTCGGGATAATGATCGCCGAAAAGGACGGTGCCGGTAACGGCGGGTGAATCGATATTGCCGGGACAAACAGCATTTCCAAGATCGTGTATATCCACAATAACTTCATCCAGTGCTTCTGGGCGGACGCGGGCCGTCAGCTCGACGGTAGTCGGTTCGTCATCGAAAGGCACCCAGCGTTGCAAACGAACGCGTCGGAATCCAATCACGAATTTGCCGGGCACCAATAGCGATGCCGCTTCGGCCATCATCTCCAAACTGAAAGCCATTGGCAGAAATGGCAGGCCGTGATGGGTTGGATCGATGGCGCTGGCGTTCCGCGCTCCCAGGGTGTGATCGGAGGCGTAAAGATCCTCGGCCAGATCCATGCGACGACGCATGACCAACTCGCGTCCCGGTTCATGACGGATGATTTCGCCCACAAGCGGCCAGACGGACGGAGTTGCGTTAGCACCCCGAGAGCCGGAGCGATGGGCCAAAAATGCCTCCATCACCTCGCGCTCCAGGTCGAGGAACTGTTCCATGACGCCGAGATATTGCTGCATGACGGCAGTATTCGGTGAGTGGGAGGGGCGAATGCCTCGATGGCAGCTGCCGGAGCGTTTATATGCCCCGCTCGCCTCCCACTCGATTCGTTGTGGGTCGCGGCGGTTGTACAAATGTTCGAACCGTAGCGGGACGTGATGCGCCGCCAACAGCGCTGCCATGTGGTTGAGCTGTGTCAATCCCGAACGATGCACGAGATTGGCGGCAACCGCCTCGAAGGTGCGGCCGCGCAGAATGTCCTGTACGAACGAGGTCAAATTGCCGCGCGGGCCGCACTCGACGAACAGGCGCACGCCATCGGCGTACATGGTCTCGATCATGCGCACGAACTCGACCGGACGCGCCCAGTGTTCGATGGACAGACGGCGGATCGCTTCGGGATCGCTGGGAAAGAGCTGGCCGGTGATGCAGGAATAAATCGGCGTCTGTGGCGGCCGGACACCCAGCTTTTCGTACATTTTCGCCACCGGCCCCAGGAACGGCTCAAACAACGGCGTGTGGTAAGGTCGGCTGAACGGCAGACGTTCACAGACGATACCGCGGGCGGACAGCTCTTTCTCGACAGCAGACATCGCAGCGGGAAGACCGGCCAGGATGGTCTGATGGGGACAGTTGCTCATGGCCACGCGCACAGCATCAGGCGAGCGGAACGTGTCAACGCCCGGGTCTAGCAGAATTGCAGCGACCGTACTATGATCCGCACTGGCGGCTAACAAAATGTACTCCGGCATCTCTCCATCGTCTTCCTGCTGGCGCAGCACGCGGCCCAGAGCAAACAGCTCAGCAATAAGCGTATCGTTGTGCTCGAAACATCCGGCTGCCGTCAGAGCGGAAAACTCGCCGGCGCTGTGGCTGGCGATGGCATCGGGCCGTAGCCCCAGGTTCAGCAACAGTTGATAAATAGACCAATCGGCGATGAGAATGGCGGCGATAGCATTATCCAAACGCCACAATTCCCGTTCCGCCCGCTGGTGTTCTTCCGGTGTCGCCGATTCCGGCAACAGAATGGCCCGACTGATTGGCTCCGATCGGCCGCCCTGGACGGAGAGACGATCGCATTGCTCAAAATGGGTGCGGACTTCGGGAAAATGCGGATACAAATCGCGCAGCATGTTGAGATACTGTCCACCTTCGCCGGGAAACAGCAGAGCGAGCTTGCCCTGTGGATGCAGCGGCTCGTCGAAATAATAAATCCCGCGCATGTCTTTAATTTGCTTACAGCGCGGATCGGCCAGACGCTCAGCGGCGCGGCCAAGCCGCGCTTGCAAATCCGCCGTCGATTCGGCTACGACTGCCAGCCGGCTGCCGCCCGGCGCGAGCGCCGTGTTCAGAGTGAAAGCCAGATCCTTTAGCCCAATCGAGGGCTTCTGGATAAGAAAATCGGCCAGGGCTTGCACATGCTGGCGCAACTGGAAGCGATCATCGCCGCGGAGGACGAAGGCTTCGCTTTCCCACCGGAGAGGTGAGCCGGCAGTGCAAGCGACGGTTGCCAGGGGAACCGGTGTCGCGCCGATCGTTTCGTTGCTTACGCTTCCGGCCCGTATCCACGGGGTGGAGGGGAGCATGAGGGTCATGGCCGGTATCCTCCTATTTAACACACAATTTCTGGCGCTTCGTTGCGTGCTGTACGGCGTGGGCAAGCCAGTTGTCCCACGTCGCCGGCGATAACGACCTCGCATTCACCCTTGCGGCCCAGGCGCAGTTCTTCGTCGAGAAATAGCGGCCCCACATCCGGCGGAATCATTTGCAATCCGCGTTGTCCCAAATGTTTCTCTAACTCGGACACCATGCCGATGCTAGACCACGGTCCCCAGGCGATGGAGACAACGCGGCCCGGCCAGCGGCGATCGAGGTAAACGGCCAGCTTCGACAGCACTTCGTTGGCGGCGGCATAGTCGGCTTGCCCGCGATTGCCGAAACGCCCGGCCACGGAAGCGAAGAACACACAGAATTTGAGCTGCTCGAACTTCAAGTGCCGGCTCAGAATCAAGGCGCTTTCGACCTTGGTACCGAAGACACGATCATAGGATTCCGGTGTCTTGTCACGGATCAATTTGTCCTGGATGACGCCGGCGCCGTGGATTACGCCATCGAGGGTGCCGAAGCGGCGGTAGACATCGTCGAGCACGGCGGACAGAACGGCCTCATCGCGCACATCGGCCTGGTAATAATGGACACGGGCACCAGCTTGTCTCAGCCGTGAGAGGTTGACACGAATCTCCCGATCATGTAACAGGCGTTGATATGCGGATTCGACGATGACTGGTGAAGCGGGCCGTCCCTCGCGACGCAGGCGATCGATGAGGGCAGCCTTCAACTCGGCCGATCCTGTGATACCAGCGGTGTCCGATCCTTCATTGTCTTCAGGCAATGGCGAACGGCCGATCAGAATCAGGTTCGGTTGATAGCGGCGGGCCAGCTCCAGGGCGACGGCAGCGGTGATGCCCCGCGCGCCTCCCGTCAGTAATACAGTTGAATCATGGCTCAACAGTAAGTGCTTCACCTTTCCGTTCCCAAGCAGAGCTTGGGAATGCTCGTCGCCTAACGGACTCGGCCGACATTGCAGGGTCAAGCGCTGCTCTCCCTGGTAGCCGATCTCGATAGGGCCGTCTGCATCGCCCAATTCGGCGAGGAAGATAGCAGCAAGTCGATCCGCGGGGGTACGGCGATCAACATCGACCACGCGCACAAGGACATTGGGCCATTCGTGGGCGAGGCTCTTGATTAATCCCGCCACACCACCCTGCCCCGGCGAAAAATCATCGGCGAGCTGTGCATCGGCCCCGCTGCCGAACGAGCCGCCCATGCCGGTTGCCGCCAGCAACAATGCGTTGCCCGTTTGGGCGGCCTTTTGCAGTTCATCTGCCAAACCGCGAGCCAGCAAGAACAGCGATTTCACCTCCACTTGCAAGCGCTCCACCCACGATCGGCCATCCTGTGGCGCGGCCAGCGGCAACAGGTGAATAAGTCCATTGATAGGTCCGCATTGACTGCGAATCTGTGCGAGCAACTCCTCGACGGCTTGCGGGCTGGTGAGATCTGCCTGAAACACATTCTCGCCCGGCATGGTGCTTACAAGCGCAACCTGCTGCCCAAGACCACGCAGCCGTTGCGCCAGGGCATCGGCAACGCCAGTACCATCATCCGTGAGAAGGAGAGTGCCACCGGGTAGCATCGGTATGTTTGCCGCAAGCGGCGGAGCATCCACAGCAGCAACAAGCATACGCTGAATGTCGCCACGTTCCCCAGGCCGCGACCGCAAGGGGACAGTAGCGCAGCCGCTCCCCGACGATTGCGGTCCCGATGTTCCCGCAGCGGTCAGGCAATCGATGATGCCACGGAGCGTTTTAATATTCGTCAGCTTTTCCATCGCCACATGGAATGTCTGACCGCCGCTTGATTCCGCCAACAGCCCCAAAATCTCGACGCGCTTGATTGAGTCGATGCCGAGATCGGCCTCCAAATCGAGATCGAGTCCCAACATCTCCTCCGGGTAGCCGGTGCGTTTGCAAACGATGTCGAGCAAGCGGGCTGTCACCGCATCGCGATCCAGCTCTGCCGGTGGTGGGGCCGGCGTCCTGCTGATCGTTGAGGCAGCTTCCGGCTGATCTTTCTGAGGCACAGCGGGGGCAGGTTGCGGCGGCGCTGGAGCACTCGGAGGCGGCAGCGCGGCCATGTGTCCATTGGTGTCAGGGCCATTGCTTGAAGGAGACGCGGGAACAGCCAAGTTGGCTATGCTGGCTGAGGGTGCTCCACCTTGCAAATAGCTGATCATCACACTGCGCTGCGTATCCAGAAAGCGGCTCATCAACTCTTGGAAACGAAGCATCACCTGTGCCGCTTCGTCGCTCGGAACAGCAGCGGCTGGAACAGGTGGATGTGGAACGCCATTGCTGTGTGCTGTGCCGTTCATCGAGGACGCTGGCGCAGATGGTTGTGTAGGTGTCGGTTTCATCATTGGTGGATGGGAAAAATTCGTTTTATCAGAGATTGACTGCGGCGCTGTTTCCACAGCCGGTTCGAGAGTGCTGGGATGAGCTTGGCCGAGGAGCTTCGGCTCCGGGCCATGCAAAGGCCGAACACGCGCGCTGTTGATAAGCCAGGTGCTCGGTGAAAGTTTCGCTGGAGCACTGTCGCGTTCCAGGTTGGCCCAATCGAGTTGGCGCAAGTTGCGGCCATCGTAGAGTCGTTCGAGCTGAACAGGTACGCCATAAACCAGCAGTTGAGCGAGCAACTGCTGCAACTGTACTAATCCCGGTCGCCCCTTGAGGTCAGAAGCGACGGCCAGGTGCGGTTTGCCGGCAAGTGTCTGGCCGACTAGCGCTGTCAGCACACCCTGTGGACCGACTTCGACGAAAACACGCGCGCCCGCCGCATACATTGCTTCAATCTCCTCACGGAAGCGCACAGGCGAAGCGAGGTGCCGGCGCAACAGATCCACCAGGGCTGCCGGCTCCGCCGGATACGGCGCCGCTGTCGTGTTGGCATATACAGGAGTTTGCGGAGATTTGAAGCGATAACAACCCAATGCTCGAGCGAACGGCTCCTCTGCTGCGGCGACCAACGGCGAATGGAAAGCGCAAGCCACCGGAATGCGCTGACCACGAATGCCGTGCCTTTGGAAGCGTTCCAGGGCGGTGCGGATGCTGTCCTCGGTGCCGGAGAGGACTGTTTGTTTCGGACTGTTGAGATTGGCTGCCATCACGCCGTCGAGTCCGGCGAGTACGTCGGCAACGGTGCTGGCGTCCGCATCAATGGCCGCCATCGCACCGGGCATGCGGTGGGTGGTTTCGAGAAGAATGCGACCACGCTCGTGCGAGAGACGGATGAGATCATCGGCAGAGAGAGCCCCGGCGGCGCACAGGGCGACGTAATCGCCGTAGCTATGGCCGGCGAACAAGTGGGCCCGTACGCCCAGACGCGTCAGCAAACGGAACATGCCGAGACTGGCCGCACCAAGGGCCGGCTGTGCCACATCGGTGCGCATCAGTGCTTCTTTGGCCTGCTTTTCTTGCTCCGGTGTGAACGCTGACGGCGGAAAGAGGAACTTGCCCAGCGGTCTTTCCAAACATCCGGCCAGCGCCGCCTCGGCATCATCAAAACTCTGCCGCACTTCCGGAAACACCATCGCCAGCTGGGCGAGCATATTGGGATATTGCGATCCCTGACCAGGGAAAAGGAAGGCGATGCGGCCTTCATCCCCTTGCTGGCGCGGCGGGCAGACAGCGAAATAGATACCGCGTGGGTCGTGGCTGTTTTCTTGACCCGAACGCAGTATGGTCAAAGCCGAATCGAGTTTCTGTTGGAGGTCTTCTCGCGAAGTTGCCACGATGGCAAGCACGGGCATTTCCAGCTGCGCCGGGCTCGCTTTGCACAAGGAATACGCCAGGTCGGCAAGGTCGGGGACAGCCCCGCGTGCCAGAGCATCGCGGAGCGATTGCACTGCTGACATAAGGTTGTCTGTGGAAGACCGCCGCCACACCAATAGTTCGGCAGGCCAGCGATTGAGGGCCGGCTGCGTCTGCACCAGATAATCGCCGGTATATTCTTCGAGCACGGCATGGAAATTGGTGCCGCCAAAGCCAAAGGCGCTGACGCCGGCAACGCGTGGCTCCGGGCCGCCGTGAATCCACGGCCGCGCTTCGGTGTTGAGGAAGAATGGACTGTCCTCGAATTTCGCCTTGCTATTGGGTTTTTCGACCAGAAGCGGCGGCAATACCTTATGATGCAGCGCCAGCGTGGCGTTGACCAGACCCGCCAAGCCAGCGGCACACTTGGTATGGCCAATCATCGACTTTACGGAGCCGATAACACAGGATCTTGGTGCCGCGCCGGATTCGCGCATGATCTGGCCCAGCGAGGTAACCTCGGTCTGGTCGCCAACTACAGTGCCAGTGCCATGCGCCTCGACGAACTCGACGCGCGCCGGTGATACATTGGCCTTGGCATAGGCGCGCTCCAGCGCGCGAAGCTGCCCTTCAGGACGCGGTGCTGTCAGCCCCTTGTCACGGCCATCGCTGGAAGCGCCGACACCTTTGATAACGGCGTATATGCGATCGCCGTCGCGCTCGGCATCGGCCAGGCGCTTGAGGATGACCGCAACGACGCCTTCGCTGATGACGATGCCGTCGGCGGCCTCATCGAAAGTGCTGCACCGGCCACGCGGTGAAAAAGCGTGCGTCTTGCTGAAGGCCATGTAGGTATACGGGTTCTGCACGGTGTCCGCGCCCAGGATCACGGCTAAATCGCTAGTGCCCATCTCCAACTCGCGGACGCCCGCATACAAAGCGGCCAGCGATGAGCCGCACGCCGCATCGATAGCGAAGTTTGGTCCGCCGAAGTTGAAGCGATTGGCGACACGGCCGGCGATAACATTGACGAGGATGCCGGGAAAGGAATCTTCGGTCCACTCCGGCAGCAGTGCCTCGGCCTGACGCAGAATGTCGGCGGCGCGGTCTTTCAAGCCGGGCACCGTGGCCAGCATCGGCAGATAGGAGCGGAAGCTATAGGCGATAGCGAGCTGAGCGGCGCCGCCGCCGGCGCCGAGGATGACGGCGGTGCGCTCGCGGTCAAAGGGCCGATTCGCATAGCCGGCATCGGCCAGCGCACGGCGAACCGCTTCCAGGGCATATAGCTGCACCGGCTCGATGGAGGTCAGGCTGTTGGGCGGCATTCCAAACAGCAGCGGATCAAACGGCACATCGGCGAGAAAGCCGCCCCATTTGGAACAAATTTTATCACGCGCCTTCGGATTGGGATCATAATAAAGCCGCCAGTCCCAGTGGTCGAGTGGTACTTCCGTGATGGCATTGATGCGGCCGAGAATGTTCTCCCAGTACGTACGCACATCATTGGCGCCGGGGAGGAAACAGGCCATGCCGATGATGGCGATATCGGAAGGACGCTCGCGATCTCCGCTTCGTTCCCGCGCAGAGTGGGAGGCCGCATGCTCGGTTGAAGCCCTGGCAACAATAGAGATGCTGTTCGTAGAAATATCTTCATGCAGTTGCTTCATAGGGACAACGCTTTGTCGCAAGCTGGCGGCCTGGCCAATCATGTACATGCCACGGCGAAATTGTTCTTCTTCGGGCACTTCGATGAAGCGGCCCCCCTCACCCCGCCCTTCCCCGACAAGGGGAGAGAAAGAAAGAAACTCTCTCTTCCCTTGTCGGGGAAGAGCAGGATGAGGGGCCGGCCGATCAATGCCCTTGGAGGCGACGCGCAGCCGGCCAACGTTCAATGCTTCGAGCGCTTCGCGGATCTCGTCGGGTTTGCGGCCTTCACTTTGTAAACGGCGTTTCTCTTGCTCGAACGTCTCAGCGTAGGGCGTGGCGATGCAGCGGATGGCGTGCCCGGGTCCGGTTTCCAGTAAAACCGTGTCCTGACAACGAATCGCTTCCTGCTGATAGCGCGGCACGATGGCATTGGCAGTGACCGCCTCTTCGGTGAAGAGATAGGCGGTGCCAATGAGGACGCCGACAGCGACGCCACGCTCGGCCAGAGGCGCCGCCAGCGCCGCAACCATCGCTGCCGACAGCGCATCGTGAATACCGCCCGCAAACAGGACCGACAATTCTTCTGCTCGAGGCGCTGACGCGCCTCCGTTCGTCAGCTGTTCGAGCAGCAACTCGCACATGGTTTCCCAGAGCACGAAACTGGAGCGTGGGCCAACGTGTCCGCCGCACTCGCGGCCTTCAAAAACGAAACGCCGTGCCCCATCGCGCAGAAACAGTAACAACAGCCCCGGCGAGGGAACATGCAAATAAGTGGGGATACCTTCGTTTTCCAGCTCACGCGCCTGATCGGGCCGTCCGCCAGCGATGAGCGCAAACGGCGGACGGATGGCGCGGATGGCTTCGGTCTGCTCGCGGCGGATTTCCGGCGGCGCGAAACCGAGAATGCCGGCGCCCCAGGGGCGACCAGCCAGCCGTTCACTTGTCTGGCGCAGCAGTTTCTCGGTATCGTCGCGGCGGAGCAGAGCCAGAGCAAGGAAGGGTAACGCACCGTTGACAGCAACGGATTCGGCGAAAGCAGCCGTGTCGCTGACGCGCGTCATCGGTCCTTGCACGATGGGATAGCGTGTACCGTGCCGTTGGGCCAGTGGCGATCCCTCAGCCAACGGCGTCAAACGACGGGCTATCTCGATGTGCTGAGCGACACTCTGGCGCAGTGCCTGCACGATGCCGCCGACCGTACGATAGCGCTCGGCCAACGTCTTGGCAAACGCCGCATCTTGTCCGATGAGCCACGGATTATCCGAGCCACGATGGTTCTCACCTCGTTCCCAAGCTCTGCCTGGGAACGAGGCGACCATCCCGGGACGCGCGAAACAGCGGTACATCCTTCCCTTAGCATCGCTCAGACATTGCGTTTCGCTACCGTCGAAAGAAGCAAATAACGTTCGCGCCTCTTCCGTCAACGGCGATTCGCGGCAGAGCAGGAGTTGATTATCGAGAACCACACCGGCAGCGCCAGCCACGGCGCAGGCGGCGGCTGTGTGCAATCCGATGCCGCCCTGAGCATAGACTGGCAGAGCGCGCACCGCGCCCGCCCTGACAGCGGCTTGCCAGCGTTGCAGCAGAATGAATGTCGTGTCCGCGCCGACTCGTCCCCCCGATTCGTGACCCTTGAGGATCAGTCCATCAATGTCTCGCGCCGCGCCACGCTGCGCCTCGGCGATAGTGACAGCTTCCACGAGCACGCGGATGTGTCGGCGGCGGAAGAGTGCGATCCACTCGTTCCATTCGGCTTGCTCGCCTCCTGCAAGGATCACTTCCCGACAACGGCAGCCATCCGCGAACAGCAATGGCAGCAGTGCGCCGCCGGTCGAGCCGAGCTTGACGCCGAAACCATCCGGCGTGAACCGCGCCAGCTGATCCAAGGCCTGGCCAACGTCCACAGACTCAGCATGATGCTCCAGATCGAGAAAGCCCCGGACACCCGCACGGCAAGCGGCAATGGCCAGAGAAGGATCGCCGGTCCCAGCCGGCGTCAGGATGAGAACGTCAAAGTTCCCCATTACAGATCTCTCTTGTTCACATACTCTCGGTATGAGAGTGGTTTTACCAAGTCAACCTTCCGTGGGGGGGCAGGACATCGCCTTTCTCGCGTTTCCCACGCTATGCGGCGCGCCGGGGACGGCGTTCCCCCGCTCCGTGTGGGAACGAGAAAATAAAATAGGCAAAAGAGGCAATCCTTTACACCGATCGCTCCAAACTATCCCCATGGGAGTAATTGTCAATATGGATAAGAATACCTATCTGCGAACTATCTGAAACGCAGCCATGCGCAAATTGTCCACGCCGCATGGTTAGTACAAACGATCTATCCGGCCAGAAGAAAGCCGTTCCGAAAGCGACAAATATGCGGAGAAGCCAACCGGCGCAGGAGAGAACGGATCTGTCAACCTGAACAGCCAAGGATGATCCAATTGCGC
>Ga0209061_1003905_pt1 | contig 15286 bp, 9 predicted proteins | sample Coa_R1_10_FD_187157 | JGI IMG/M metagenome (GOLD analysis project Ga0209061, IMG submission 187157) | Surface soil microbial communities from Centralia Pennsylvania, which are recovering from an underground coalmine fire - Coalmine... | ecosystem: Environmental > Terrestrial > Soil > Unclassified...
CGCTTAGGCTTCCGTCTCCTCGTACTTTTTGCGCAGGTTTGCCACTACGGTAGGATCGGCCAGAGTGGTTGTATCGCCAAGCACACGCCCTTCGGCGATGTCGCGCAGGAGGCGCCGCATGATTTTGCCGGAGCGTGTTTTCGGGAGGTCTGCGGTTAAGATCACATCGTCGGGTCGGCAGATAGCGCCCAGTTTCTTGGCGACGAACTCCTTCAGCTCCTGCCGCAGCCTCTCTGCGGCTACAGCATCTTGAGGGGCATACTGCTGGCGCACAATGACAAAGGCCACGGGTGCTTGCCCCTTTATCTCGTGTGCTTTTCCGATGACGGCCGCTTCCGCAACCGCCGGGTGCTCCACCAACACACTTTCCATCTCCATGGTGGAGATGTTATGTCCGGCCACCAGCAAGATGTCGTCCACTCGACCTAGCAGCCAAAAGTTGCCGTCGGCATCCCGCATGGCGCCGTCACCGGGGAAGTAGCGGCCGGGGTAGCGCGACCAGTAGACCTGTTTATAGCGCTCATCGTCGCCCCAGAGAGTGCGCAGCATGGAGGGCCAGGGCTTCGTAATCACCAAGATGCCCTTTTGCCCAGGCGGCAGCGAATTGCCCTGCTCGTCCACCACGTCGGCAAAGATGCCGGGGAGCGGCTTAGTGGCACTGCCCGGACGTGTGGTGGTGATGCCTGGCAGCGGCGAGATCATAATCGCTCCGGTTTCGGTTTGCCACCAGGTGTCTACAATGGGACAACGCTCATGGCCGATGTTTTTGTGGTACCAGAGCCACGCCTCTGGGTTAATCGGCTCGCCAACCGTTCCAAGGAGGCGCAAGCTGGAGAGATCGTGACGAGCCGGCGGCTCCTCACCCCACTTCATGCAGGCGCGGATAAGGGTTGGTGCCGTGTAGAGGATGGTTACTTTATGCCTCTCGATGATGTCCCAGAAGCGATCTTGGCACGGCTTGCCCTCGCGTGACCAGTCGGGCGAACCCTCGTACATTACCACGGTAGCCCCGTTGGCCAGCGGCCCATAGACCACATAGGAGTGCCCGGTAACCCAGCCTACATCCGCCGTGCACCAGTAGACATCGTTGGGCTTAAGGTCAAAAACCATTTTCGTGGTGGCATACACTCCGGTGAGGTAGCCGCCGGTTGTGTGCAAAATGCCTTTCGGCTTTCCCGTGCTGCCGGAGGTGTAGAGCACGTAGAGTGGGTCTTCCGAGTCCATCAGTTCGGGAGGATACTCCGCGGGCGCAGAGGCCACCAGCTCGTGCCACCAGATATCACGGCCGGGTTGCATGGTGACGGCGGCCTGATCGCCAATACGGCGCAACACCACGACCTTTTCAACGGTTGGGCAACCGGTGAGAGCCTCGTCGGTGGTTTTTTTCAGGGGCACAATGTTGCCACGTCGCCAATAGCCATCTGCCGTAAGCACCACTTTGGCGCCGCAGTCGTTGGTGCGCTCGCGAAGGCTATCGGCAGAAAATCCGCCGAAGACCACAGAGTGCATAGCTCCGATGCGGGTACAGGCCAACATGGCGATAGCGGCTTCGGGCACCATCGGCATGTAGATGGTTACGCGATCGCCTTTGGATACGCCTATGGAATGCAAGGCTGCGGCGAACCGATTGACCTCCTCATGCAGTTGGCGGTAGGTGAGCGTTCTCGTATCGCCCGGCTCGCCCTCCCATAGAATGGCGACTTTATCGGGGTGTGTTTTTAGGTGTCGGTCTACGCAGTTCACGCTGACGTTAAGCTTGCCGCCCAGGAACCATTTGGCGTGAGGTGGGTTCCATTCAAGGATGCGGTGCCACGGTTGCATCCAATCCAACTCTGCAGCGAAATCGGCCCAAAACTTCTCGAAGTCCGCTGCAGCTCGGTCGTAGATTTCTGGGTCGCGTATATTGGCCTGGCGTGCGAACTCCGGTGGCGGAGGAAAGGCGTAGTCGAGCTGCCATCCGGCGGTGCCAGCTATTGTTTCGACGGTCATTTCCTTTGCAACTCCTTTGTCAATAAGGTTTCTAAAAACTTTTTTCTTCATCTTCTCCCGCGAATCCTGCTTTCGCCTTTTCAATAGGGAGGCAACAACGGGCTGCCTTCAAGGTAACATAGTTGCCGGCAGACGATGGCATAGGGCACACCCCTATTGCGTTGGGTTTCAAAAGGCATGGAGGGCACTCAGACGCAACACGTACAGAAAGCAGAGGTTGCCAACGCGCGTCCCCTTAACCGTTGGGAGGTGTTGAAAGGGCTGCAGATATCCATTTGGGAGGGGGCGGCGGCCACCGTATGGATCACGCTTACCGGTGGCGCCTTTCTCACGGGTTTTGCCATTTGGCTTCATGCGGATAGTTTTGCCATTGGCCTGCTAAGCGCTATCCCCACCTTAGCGGCTCTTATCCAACCGATTGCGGCCTACTGGGCGGAGCAGAAAAGCGCTCGTAAGCCGTTTGTGGCCTGGTGCTCTTTTTGTGGGCGCATGCTTTGGTTGCCCATTCTGCTTCTGCCCTTCTTGTTGCCAAAGTCGTTGGCACTGCTGGGTTTTCTGTTGCTCTTTACGCTCTCTTCTATCCTCACAAGCATGCCTCAGCCTGTCTGGACCTCTTGGATGTCCGACCTCGTTCCACCCGATCATCGGGGCCGTTATTTTGGGCGTCGCAACATGGTGGCCGGTTTTGTGGGCATGGTTGTTGGCATGTTGGCGGCCTGGTTTCTCGACCGTATGGTACATCGCCGCCACTCGGCGATGGGGTTTGCGGTGATCTTTGGGGTGAGCCTGTTGGGTGCCGTGCTTTCGCTTATCCTCATTTTGCGACAGCCGGAGCCGCCTCCCTCTTCGGTTACGACCCAAGGAGAGGAGCCACGACAAAGCTTTCTCGATCACTATCGTGCTCCGTTTGCCGACCCGAACTTTCGTGCGCTTCTGCTCTTTAGCACCGTGTTCTGCATCGGCCAGTTCGTGGCCGCCCCCTTTTTTACGGCCTACGGTCTGCAGATACTCCACCTGAACTATGTTTGGATGCAGATTCTCGCTGCCGTGGTGGGGGTCAGCAACATGTTGGGTATGCCCCTATGGGGTTTTCTGGCCGATCGGTTCGGCAACAAGCCCATTCTCGTTTTGAACGTTGTGGGCGTTTTCACCTTGCCTTTCTTTTGGATTCCCACAAGCCCCCAGCACCTGGTTTCGTCCCTTATTCTGCTGTTATTAAACAGCTTAGGCAGTGGCCTGTTTTGGGCGGGGGTGGGGCTAACGCAGTTCAATCTCATTATCGCCTGCAGTCCTCCGCAACGCACGGCCACCTATGCCGCCACGCTCTCTGCGGTTACCGGGCTTATCGGGGGCATCGCTCCCATGGTGGGGGGCATTCTATTGCAGATGCTTGCCGGCATTCATCTCTCGCTATTTGGGCTGATCATCATAAACTATCACCTGCTTTTTGCCTTAGCGGCTGTCATGCGTTTGGCTGCGCTGCCATTTCTTCGCCCTTTGGAGGATAGAGGCGCCGTATCGGCCACGAAAGTGCTACAAGATTTGGGCCGCTCTGGCTTGCGCCAGTGGCGCTATATTCGTACCCTACAGAGGGCGGCCGAGGAGGAGGCCCGAAGACGCGCGGCCGAAGGCCTCACCGAAAAGGGCAGTCACCTCGCTATAGAGGAGCTAGGAAAAGCCTTAAGCGACCCCAGCCGCGCAGTGCGTGCCGAGGCCGCCCGCGCTTTGGGAGAGACGGCGAACACGAGCGCGGTTGACCTGCTTTTGAAAGCGCTTGAAGATTTCGACACCGACATTATCGGCGAGATCGCTCAGGCCTTAGGCAAGCTTGGCGATAGGCGCGCCAATGCGAAGTTGATCGCAATGCTGGAAAGCCCACAGGAGACGTTTTCCGAAAGCGATCGCTTGGCGTTGGTGCGCGCGCTGGGCAAGCTGGGCGGGGCTGATGCGGTGGATACGCTTATCCGTCTCTTTTTAACGGTTGAGAACGGGCAGTTGCTCGAAGCCCTCGCGTTGGCTTTAGGGGAAACCGGTGCCCCGAAAGCCATACAGCCGCTTGGCGAACGGTTACAGCAGTTGCCCGTCGGGCATCCGTTACGAAGGGCGATTGTGCGGGCCTTGGGAGATATAGGGGAGAAAAGTGCGTTGCCTTTTCTACGCTCCCTGCTCGAGCGGCCGGATACAGAGCCATCTCTCGTCCCTATTCTCGCCGATGCGCTCGCGCGTATAGGAGATGCGGAATCGGCCTTCGCGCTTGCCGCTCAGCTTACGCGCCTTCCTTCACCCGTGGCGCGTCGGCAGGTAGCCCATGCCGTTGGGCGTCTCTTGAACGTGGGGGATTGTGTGTACGGCCTGTTGTCGCAAGCCGAACACAAGGGGGAGGCGGTGCTGCTAAAAGCGGCCTCCGAGCTGCCACGAAGCTTTCCCATTGCCGACGTCGAGGCCGCCTTGCTTCACAACGATCACGCAACCGCGCTTAACCACCTTTTTGCCGGGCCGCGCCCCCCTTCAAAAGCCCGCGGAAAATCGGAAAGGCGCGTTCTTCTTGCCTTTCTTGAAAAAGCCCATACTCTGCCACCCACTGCGGAGTTGGTGACGATTGTTCTATGCGCGCTTCGTGCCCTCTATGGCAAAGGGGCGGAGGGCTAGAGCACACTCTCCAGCAGCATTTGGCTACGCAGGTCCAGAGCGCGAATATCGGGTATTTCAAAGCGATTGCCATCCACGTCTATCAGCTGCAGATGGGTTGGAGAGAACCAGTGCACATTCTCCTGTAGGCTCTGCGTTACGAACTCACGCTCTCCGCGATCGGTATGAACCAGCCAGTAGGTCGCTCCATACTCCACGCGCACGTTCAAGATGCGCTTTACAAAAGCGGTAAGATAGCGCCTTCGTAGTTCCGTCTGTACGGCCTGCCAGGAATCGGGCGGTAGGTCATGAGGGTTTTCGAGCATGACGATCTCCTCACCCTTGCCATCGAGGAGGCAGAGGTAGCGCCCCGGATGCGAGAGGGGGGCCGCCCATACCGGTTTCACGGTGATGTAGGAGCGCTCCTCATCTACGGTAAGCCGCAGCCGGTCGGCCGGAGCATAAAACAGTTTGAGGTCTGCGGTCTTTGGGGTTTGGCGTTCCATTGTTGCCTCCTATACCATGCCGATCTCAATGATTTGGGTTACTTGAGACTGCGTTTGCACCAGGTGGTAGAACACGCCCTGGCGCTCCATCAGTTCGGCATGTGTTCCCGTCTCAACGATTTCGCCTTTTTCAAGCACGATGAGGCGGTCGGCATTGCGCAGTGTGGAGAGGCGATGGGCGATGGCGAAGGTCGTGCGGCCTTTCACCAAGCGCTGCAAGGCCTCTTGAATCTGCTTTTCCGTCTCCACATCTACGGAGGAGGTGGCCTCATCGAGAATAAGGATGCGGGGGTCGTGAAGGATGGCTCGGGCAATGGCGATGCGCTGCCGCTCGCCACCGGAGATTTTGGTTCCTCTCTCTCCTATCACGGTGTCGTAGCCATCCGGTTTAGCGAGAATGAATTGATGGGCGTTGGCCGCCTTTGCGGCCTCCACTATCTCTTCAAAGCGGGCATCCGGGCGCCCGTAGGAGATGTTTTCGGCGATGGTGCCGTGGAAGAGGAATGGCTCTTGGGGAACGATGCCGATTTGGCGCCTGAGGTCTTCGAGGGCGATCTCGCGATAGTCTATGCCATCTATGCGGATAACGCCGGCATCCGGCTCGTAAAAACGGCAGATGAGATTGATTGTCGTGGATTTTCCGGCTCCGGATTTGCCCACCAGGCCGATCATCTCGCCCGGCTTGGCTGTGAAGGTAAGCCCTTTTAACACCGGGTTCGACTTGTCGTAGCCGAAGCGCACATCACAAAACGCCACCTCACCCACGATCTCATGGCGAATGCCGCCTCGCGCGTGAGGTTCAGGCTCGGCATCTATCACCTCGAAGATGCGCTCTGCCCCTGCCATGGCGCGTGTGAACCACTGATTGAGGTCGCCGAACCACATAAGCGGGCCGTAGACAAGCCCCAACAGGGAGTTCACCATCACAAAGTTGCCCAGCGACATCTGTCCACGGTAGACCATCCAGCCCCCGTAGACCCAGTTGATCAGCCCGCCGGAGGCGATGAAGAACGTCATTGCGCCGAACACCGTGTACCAGCGGGTATCGGCCTGTATGCCTGCATCGCGAAGCTCTCTGTTGCGCGCCTGAAATTTGGCGAACTCGGTGTTCTCTCGCGTGAATGCCTTTACGATGCGAATGCCGGAGATCGACTCGTTGAGGTGGGTATGGAAGCGCGCCCATTTTTGCCCCACGCGAAAGAACATCTGGCTGATCGGTTTCCAAAAGGCAGCGCTTAAGATGACGACAATAGGCATGGGGGCTAAAATGGCGAGGGTGAGCCGCCAGTTGATCCAGAACAGCACGCAGGCGATGCCCACCAGCATGAGCGCATTGGCGATGAGGAAGGGCATGCCATCTACCAAAAACCCCCAGATGCGATCGGTGTCTTGCGTGATGCGGCTAACGATAGCCCCCACCTGTTTCTTATCGAAGTAGCTCACCTGCAGGAACTCGACGGCGCGATAGACGGCGGCGCGCAGGTCGGCGGCGATATGCCCCGCAAGATAGGCGATGAGGCGTCCGTTGAGAATCTGCACCAACGTGGCCGCCACAACAACCCCAAGCCAGATGCCTGCCATCTCCAACAGAAAGAGGTAGTTGCGATGGGTGCTGAACACATGGTCAATGATGAGCGCTTGCAGCTTGGGCGGCACGAGATTAAGCGTGGTGGTAAGAACCCCAAGCAGGGCAAGGCCGACCGCCTGCAGGCGGTAGGGACGAAGATAGCCGGCCACACGGCGTAGGGTGCGACCGCGGTGAATGCAGGCCGGGCAGATTCCATCTACCTCTGGAAGAAGGCGCCCACATTTTGCGCAGCGCAGGCGCTTCTGTTCGAGATTGATCTGCAGGGGTTCCCCACGTGCAAGCTGTTCGATGCCCCGTGCGGCTTCCGAAAAGCGAGAGGCCAACGTAAGCGAGTAGGTGATGATGGGGATGATCTCCCCACTCTGCGTGGTGATCTCCAGTTGCCCGCCGCCGACGAGCGGCTCGTTGCGGGCGCTTTTAATTTCGGTTATTGGGATGTGAAATGAGACGACACCGTCGCTCTCCCGCACACGCACCTCGGTGGCAGTGACTTCCAAAAACCGTTTTCCGAACTGCCCATCGGCGGCAAAGTCGCTCTCCAGATGGATCAGCAGTCGTTCTTGCGGCGTATCCTCGCCCGTAACGGCTTCTGTTGTCTCCTCTTTCAACATCTCTGTCTCCTTTCGGCAGCGCGGGCCACGGCGGAGGGGCGCTGTGTGCTTTGTGTTACGGAATACCCGACGGCCATTAAGTAGTCTTTTGTCTACTGATATAGGCGATATTATGGCAAATCGCGTTACGAAAAGTCAAGGACTTTTTCTGCTAGGATGTTCTCCGCTTACTATATCGGTTGGAATAGGCAATTTCGTAAAAGGTTTTCGCTTAAGGCAGTCCGCTTGGCGGGCTATGTTTGGGAGGGAGTGAGGAGGAAAGGGGAGAGCGCCTAACGAATAGGAACACCGATATGAGCCACAGAGGTCAAACGTCTCGCAGGGTAAGCCGTCGCGAATGGTTTTTGCGAGTAGGTTGGAGCGCTATGGCGCTCGGTATGGCCTATGGCGAAGCGGCCTCGGCTTTGTCGAAAACGCAACCACAAAAGGAGAACGCTATGGAGGGGCGCATACCTCTACTTTTAGATACCGACATCGGTTCCGACATTGATGATGCCGTGGCTTTGGCCTATCTATTATGCCATCCACGATGCGAGCTGTTGGGAATCACCACGGTTACCGGAGAGGCGGACAAGCGTGCGAGTTTGGCCGATGCCATCTGCAGGGCGGCCGGGCGTAACGAGGTGCCGATACATGTGGGGGCACACCTGCCCTTTCTCGGCAGTCAGCACCAACCGGAGGCCCCACAGGCGGAGGCGCTGAGCCGTTGGCCTCATCGCAGCTTTTCTCGAGAAAATACGGCGGTGGCGTTTTTACGGGAGACGATTCGCAAGCATCCCGGCGAAATCACATTGCTCACCATAGGGCCTCTTACCAACATCGCCCTGCTCTTTGCCTTAGACCCCGAAGTTCCCGCCATGCTCAAGCAGTTGGTGATGATGGGCGGGCGCTTCTTTCCCGATGAACAAGGCCGCATAGGAGCCGAGTGGAATATTGTTTGCGATGCCTGGTCGGCCGCGCGAGTATTTGCCTCACCGGTGCCGCGGCTACTGGCAATAGGGCTAGATGTAACCCTGCGTTGCCGTATGTCGGCAGCTGAGTGCAAGCAGCGCTTCCATGCGGTCGGAGGCCCTCTGAAGCCGGTGGCGGATATGGCCGAAGTTTGGTTTCGTCATGCCGACTCCATCACCTTTCACGATCCGCTTGCTGCGGCGGTGGTGTTTGAACCCACACTTTGCCGCTTTGAGCCTGCCGACTATGTAAAAGTGAAGCTCGGCAGCGACGATTCGTTTGGAGAGACCTCTATCAAACCCTCCGGCCTGAACTCGCCTATTCAGGTGGCAGCCGACGTTAACCCCGATGCCTTCTTCGCCCACTATTTCGATGTGGTAGCGCACTACCGGCACTCTTAAGACCAAAAAAACGAGGGTGTGAAAAATTTCACACCCCTTTTGTGAAGTAGGTCACAGCGCGTCCGATGCGAGATGGCGTATCTTATAACTGCATTCACGCATTGCCTTCTCCAGGCACGCGGATGCACATCACAATCCATCCGTGCAGACGCTGCTCTTAAGGGTATCGGAGTTTGGCCCTTCTTCCGATACCCTACTTTTTTTGCCTACTTATTAAAAAGCGGTACCAGGCTCTCGTAGAGCGCTTTCGGCACGGTGCGTAACGTGCCCACGGCGGCTTCTAGCGGCGCCACCACGATGTCGTTACCACGTAGGGCCACCATTTTGCCGAAGTCGCGTTCATACACACACTGTGCCGCCCGCACACCCAGGCGCGAAGCCAGCACGCGGTCGAAAGCGCTTGGCGCTCCGCCCCGCTGAATATGGCCGGTAACGGCGGAACGAGTCTCTAGACCGGTGCGCTTTTCGATCTCCTTGGCGACCCACTCGCCCACGTTGCGTTCCCCAAGAATCACATGTCCAAACGCATCCACCTTGGTCTCTTTGTGCTCCTCTTCCGGCAGCTCCACTCCCTCTGAGGCCACCACAAGGGCATAGCCTTTACGCGCATAGGCGCGCTGGACCTGTGCGCAAAGCGCTTCGACGTCCAAAGGTACCTCCGGCAGCAGAATGTAGTCGGCACCACCGGCCACCCCTGTGTGTAGGGCTACCCAGCCCGCATGGCGCCCCATAACCTCCAGCACGATAACCCGACTGTGCGAGCGCGCCGTATCGCGCAGACGGTCAAGAGCCTCCACATTTACCTGCACGGCGCTGTCAAAACCGAAGGTATAGTCTGTCTCACTCAAATCGTTGTCCATGGTTTTGGGAACGCCCACCGTGTTAATGCCATCCTTATAGAGCTTGCTGGCAACGCCGAGCGTGTCTTCGCCACCGAGGGCCACGATGGCGTCGAAACCGTGCTTTTGGATGGTCGTTTTCACGGCCTGAAGCTGGGCGGGGTCTTTATAGGGGTTGGTGCGCGAGGAGCGCAGCACGGTGCCTCCTTTGTAGATCAGTTCTTCAACATCGGCAACGGTGAGCGGCTCTTTGTCTACGAGGTCGTTTACCAAACCTTTCCACCCTTCGCGGATGCCATAAACAGCAAACCCATAGTCGAGCGCTTTCATCACGAAGCCGCGGATCGCCGGGTTCAGCCCCGGACAGTCACCACCACCGGTTAAGATACCAACTTTCATTGTAGGTAGGCCTCCTTCTAAGTTTGTTCTCGTCCTAAGCGATAAATAGCGTTACAGCCACTGCTTCGGCCACTCATAGCCAATACAAGAGGATAGGCTACGCGATTTCGAAGAAGGGCTTCTATTTGAAGTTTACCTCACAGCTTGCACCAAAAGCTTCTATTTCTCTATTTATGCTACAGAAAATCTTTTGACGCATCTCTCGCCAAGCCGTCTCGTGCCTAAAAACGCCACGGCAACCGAGAGGCAGGAGAAGAGCCGCTTGAAGCTGAAATAATCCTTGCTTTTCCTCGATGAGAAGAAAGGAGGTTCTTTGCATGAAACGCATGACTCGAAGGGATTTTTTACGGAGCACGGGCGGTGGGCTAACGGCTTTGGGACTTACCGCACAGACCCCCTCCGCCACAGCGCAGCCGCGCCTCGTCTCGCGGCGGGTGGCTGCCAACGATAAGATCGTCATCGCCCTCATCGGCTGTGGAGGTATGGGCAATGTAGACCTGAGTTGGGCTATGGATGAGCCGGACGTGGAGGTGGCCGCTCTGTGCGATGTGGATGAGCACCATTTGAACAACACGCTGCAGAACGTCATTAAGAAAAACCAGCAGCGTACCGCCAAAGACGGTCAAAATCGCCCGGCGCCGGATACCTACAAAGATTTTCGGCGCGTGCTCGAACGCAAAGATATTGATGCCGTGCTGATCTGCACACCGGATCACTGGCATGCGCTGCCGCTGATCTATGCGTGCGAAGCCGGTAAGGATGCCTATTGTGAGAAACCTATTAGCCACGACATCCGCGAGGCGAAGGCGATGGCCGGTGCCGTGAAGCATTTTCAGCGTGTGGTTCAGGTGGGTACCTGGCAAAGGAGCACACGCGAGTTTGTGAGCGCGGTGGCCTTTGTGCGGGCCGGCAAAATAGGGCGTATTACCTCGGTGCGGGCGTGGAAAACAGACGACGCTCGGCTAGGCCATCACGTTTCTACCGGAGGCCCTCCTGCCTATTTCGACTACGATTTCTGGACCGGCCCGGCGCAGATGGTGCCCTATATTCCCGAATACACCCACTTCAATTGGCGTTGGTTCTTTAACTATGCCTCCGGTGAGACCGGCGACTGGGGGGTGCACATGATAGATATCGGGCTGCTGGCCATGAGCAAGGATACCGACCTTGTGATGCCTGTGGAGGTCTGCGGTATGGGGGGCAAGCTCGCTCATCCAGATGATGACCGCACCACTCCCGACACGGTTTATGGCCTTATGCGGTTTAAAGACCCCGATTTTGTGATGATCTGGCGCACCGACCGCGATCATCCCGATCTGCCCGACCATGGCACCCAGTTTGTGGGAGAAAGGGGCGATACGGTAACCGTGTGGCGCGGCGGGTGGCGGGTGCACGACGCACAGGGCCACGAGCTGCCCAAAGAGGAGGCCCCACCCACCAACAGCCATATGCGCAACTGGCTCGACTGCATTAAAACACGCGAGCAGCCCCGCTCTAATCTCGCCTCTATGGCACAGACCACAATCGTGTGTCATCTTATCAACGCCTCTTACCTGGCCGGTGGGGAGACGGTGCATTGGGACAAGGGGCGTATGGACATCGTGGGGCGTGTTGGGCGGGATACGCAGTCGTATGAACGGCCTTATCGTAGGCCGTGGACGCTGCCTATCTATTCTGGCTAAACCTTAAACATCTGGAGAGGGAGAGACAGTTGTAGAGCGCCTCTCCCTCAATATATCCAGAGCTGTTCAACTCGTTGGTGCTGCCCATGCCTATCTCTGTTCGGCGGTTGCCGGTAAGTGGGCATGGATGCGCAGAATGACAATAGACCAGGGTGGACAGGTGTACGTGAACCGATCCGAGATGTTATGCACCGAATGATCCACCGGTACAACCGCACGAGGGTTGGCAAAGCTGTTCTCGGCGCTTGGCGAGGAGGCCGTCATGACCCATGCCGAGCCATCTGGGGCCACCGGTCCTACGCCATTAAGGCGTATATGCACATCGCGCGGTTCGCCTTTTAGGTTTACCATTTTGATGATCACGTCGCCCGTTTTGTTTTCCCGTGTCGTCACCACGCCGAGCGTCGAGAAGTTGGGCAGGCGAATGTCGTACTCCAGCTTATTGTCAAGATAGCAGCGCACGCGATTGCCTTGCACCTGCACACGCAGGTCGTACCAGCGGCCTGTTTCGATGTGATTGGGCACATTATAGGCCACCTCGGTGCTTGCCCCGCCCACGATCTCTTCGATGTTATCGTGCGTGTTGCCCCAGCCGCCCACGTTCCACCAGTACCAGTTATCCTGATCGCGTACGTGGAACATGATGAGAAAGCCCTCTTTCCCGCTCAGTTTTCGAGCACGTAGGGAGAAGGTGTAGTCCGTCCAATTGGGGTCACCGCCCACGGCGCGCAGGTTGGTGCCTAGATCGGTCTGACGCGCCGTGCCGTCGGCAATGGTCCATTGGCCGGTTTGCGGTGTAAGCGGAAACGCTCCGGGCGAATTCAGCGTCCAAAGCACCTTATCTCCTTGGGTAACCTTCAGATCGGTGAATTCTGCCGAGGTTGCCCATGTTGCCACACCGATTCCGCCTCGATTGAGCACCTCGTTGTTCGACGGCGGCTCTTCAACCGTAGTAGGCAGCACCACATCCCCGCGATTGCGCGAGAACATCCATTGCGCCCAGTAGGAAGGGATGCCGTAGGCATGAAGGCTGTCGAAGAGGATGGCATCGGGGTTCCACACCATGTTGTTTACATTGGCGAAGAGGGGGGCATAGGAGGCCATTTTCACGACATCGGCGTTACGTTCCATGGCCGTCATGAAGTAGGCCTCACCGAGCGCCGCGTTGAGGTTGCCATGCCCGGCGCCTCGTGTAACCGCAAACTCCCCGATATAGATAGGGGTTGCGTTCCGAGGATAGTTATCCAGGGCCGCGGCCTGCCGTACAAAGAAGAGGGTTGAAGCGTAGTAATGGTCATCCACCAGATCGGGGCGGCGACTTGTTACGCGGGTATCGGCGATGAGCTTCATGTAGGGATAGCGCGCCTTGATGGCGTCGTAGAACATGGCAAAGCGGGCATCATAATCGTCAAAGCCATCCTCGTTGCCGATCTCGATATATTGCAAATGGAAGGGCGCCGGGTGGCCGTCTTTAGCCCGCTGCGCGCCCCATTTGCTTGTTACCGGCCCGTTGGCATATTCGATGGCATCGAGCACGCTTTGGATGTAGGGTTGAAGCTGGTCAAGAGGCACATTCTGCTTGTGGCTCATCCCGCAGTTCACCACAAAAAGCGGTTCTGCGTGCATCTCTTCGCACCACTCCAGATATTCAAGGTAGCCCAATCCGTTGTCGCACTGGTAGCCCCAAAGGTCATCGGTTGGGGTGCGATCCATAAGAGGGCCGATGGAGCCGCGCCAACGAAAGCGATGGGCGAGGATGTCGCCTTCCACAAAGCAGCCGCCCGGAAAACGTACGAAGGAGGGTTTGAGGTCGGCTACCATCTGGGCAAGGTCGGCCCTGAGGCCGTTGGCTTGATGATCGAAGGTATCGGTGGGGAAGAGAGAGACAAAGCGGAGCGCAAAGGTGGCCGGAGCCTGTGCGGTAACTGTTAGAAAAGCATGAGCCTCCTCTTTTGGAGAGCGGAACAGGCACTCTAGCGTCTGATCGTTGTCGCTTGCCGTGAGGTTTGTGAAGCGATGTTCGGTCAGCACGGTTCCATCGGCAGCATGGAGCGCCACCAAAAGAGGCCCGGCAAGCTTAGAGCTGAGTTTCACGACGATCTGGCAGCGAAAGGTCTCTCCCTTATGCAGGCCGATGCCCCAATATCCGTTGTTGGCGACTCCGCCCCAGGCATTCCCATCTGAAGTGCCACGTTCGACACGGACTTCAAGGTAGTGGGCGGCGCTTTGGGGGTTGGGGGTCGGCAGCAGGTTGAGATGGACCACCGCGCCGTTTTCCATCCAAGGCGCCCAAGCGACGGTGCCGTTGGTAAAGGCGCGATTTTGAATCTTCTCGGCGTAGAGGCCACCATCTCCGGCATGGTTGATCTCTTCAAAGAACACCCCATGTTGCAGGGGGCTAAGCGCAGGGCCGGGATGGCTTGCATCTACGGTAAGGGTAGGGGAATCGGCTTTTGCGGCGAGGTTGACGAGACCGATGTTCCACAGACAGAGAGCGACAAGGGTGGCATAAAGCCGGCTTCGTTGCATGGTATTAGCTCCTTAGGCAGAGGTCTTGACAGACGCTTCTAATGATAACACCAAACCTTTGGTCTGTCAATAGGCAACAAAAGCATTCTCGTACCGGAAGCCAAAAATAGGGCTACGGGGATTCGAACCCCGGTTTGCGAGCTGAGAACCCGCTGTCCTGACCCCTAGACGATAGCCCCTCGATTAGGAACGTGGGCTATGATACCTACAGGAAGAGGGTTTTGTCAAGGAGGCTTTGAAGCCATTTTGCTCGGTGGCTTAGGAGGCTATGGGCAAGTCTGTAGGCCCTATCCGAATATCTACAAAGCCATTGGCAGAGGGCTGTTGCTCAAGAGGGACTTCTCTCCTTGCATTTGGTTCCTGTTACCGTCAAAAAATTTTTTTGCAACCCCTTGACAGGCGCATAAATCTTTGTTATAATCTTTCACAGATGTACCCTTCCGACGTCCGCTTGGCGCCTGGAACCGGTCCCCATCGGCAAAAGGGGCTTGCACAGGGTTCCATCCATAACCCCCCCGTAAGCCCGTTCTATCGTCAGGGCCTCTTGTGAGGTCGAATGGCTTCCTTTCATAGGAAAGCCGGCTTCTAAAATTAACACCTGCTACTTCCCTCACCTAGCAGGGAAAGGAGAAACGACAGATGACACGCCGACCGGTTCGTTCGTTGGGAATGCGCTTGACCAGTTTGGCCACAGCCGCCCTGTTCTCGTTGCAAATGGGGTTTGAGTCGCCTCACTTTTGTCTCTCCCTTCCCCTATCCATTGCATGAAGTGGGTCAGACCTACAATGCAGACAACCAGAATGTGGCCAATCCCTACGATGGAGACGGGAACCCGGTAGTGTATAAGGGGGTAGGGATGAGCTATGACCCGGAGAACCGTTTGGTGGGTGTGGGCAGTAGCTGGTCTGCCGGTTACGATGGCGATGGTTTGCGGGTTTGGAAGCAGGTGAATGGGGTGCGCACCTACCATTTGAACGTCAACGATGTGCCTTTAGTGGAGTTAGATGGGAATGGCAATGTGGTGGCGGTGAACACATTTGGGGCAGATGGCCTCGTGTCACGGCATACGGGTAGTGGGGATGTATTTTATGTGTTTGACGGTTTGGGGAATGTGTGTCAGCGTTTAGATGGTTTAGGGAATGTGCTGAGTAGCTCGTTTTACG
>Ga0209061_1003906_pt1 | contig 15273 bp, 17 predicted proteins | sample Coa_R1_10_FD_187157 | JGI IMG/M metagenome (GOLD analysis project Ga0209061, IMG submission 187157) | Surface soil microbial communities from Centralia Pennsylvania, which are recovering from an underground coalmine fire - Coalmine... | ecosystem: Environmental > Terrestrial > Soil >...
AAAAAATTCGACAGCTATTTCGCGCGCCTTTTTTGCTTGAAAGCGCGGCCCGCGAAGCGTAGCTTTCGAAAAGTGAGTTACACCGCGGACAGGACGAGGACCCCGCACCCCGAGCTCGATTCCGAGCAACAGTTCCTCGAGCATGCCTATGCCTGCCTCCGCTTCATGCGAGACCGGGCCGCTTACCTCAAGTCGCTCGGGTACATGGGCGGCAATCTGTCCGAAGGAGGCCCGACCCCCGAGACGGTGGCCAAGTGGATGGCGGATAAACAGCGTCGCATCGACGACCTGGCCGAGCCGCCGAGCGCTTTGTGTTTCGGCCGGACCGATCGGCGAGACGACCAGTCGCTCTACATCGGGCGCCGCCACGTGGAGGACGCCGATGGCCAGCCCGTGGTCATCGATTGGCGGGCGCCGAGTGCCGTCCCCTTCTACCGGGCCACGGTCGTCGATCCCATGAAGCTTCGTCGTCGCCGGCGGTTCCTTCTCGACGGGAGGCGCCTCATCGACCTCCTCGACGAGGACTTAGAGCATCCCGACCGGGAGACGGCCGGCGCCTACGTGCCCGACCCGTTGCTAGCGGAGATCGAACGGCCGAGGGATGCGGAGATGCGCGACATCGTCGCCACCATCCAGGCCGAGCAGGACGTTGTCATTCGCGCCCCCTTCGAGGAGTGCGTGGTGGTCCAGGGCGGCCCGGGGACCGGTAAGACGGCCGTCGGACTCCACCGAGCCGCATTTCTCCTTTACACCCACCGCGCGCGGTTCGAGAGGGAGCGGTTGCTCATTGTCGGACCCAACAAGATCTTCCTCCGCTACATCTCCCAGGTCCTCCCGTCGCTGGGGGAGACGGCCGCGGTGCAGCTGACCGTCGACGCCCTGGCCGGCGCCCGTTACGTGATCAGGGGGCAGGACGACCCGATGACCGCTCGGCTCAAGGGAGACGGCCGGATGGCCGAGGTGGTGCAACGAGCCGTGCTGGCCCGGGTCAAGGCGCCCACCAGTCCGGTGACGCTGCGAACCGCTTTCGGTTCAGTGACGCTGCCGGTCGAGGCAGTGGGCGCCTTGATCGACGCCGGCCGCGCCAGCAACCGGCCCTCGAGCCAGACCCGCACCGTCCTTCGAGACCAGCTGGTCAAGCTGGCCTGGGACCGCTACCTCGCCCTCCATCCCGATGACTTTCCCCTCCAGCCGCCCTTCACCGACGGGCTGCGAGCCAGCAAGGAGCTCAAAGCCCTTCTCGACCGGATCTGGCCGACCCGGTCAGCCCCCGAGGTCGTGCGGCAGCTGTACGGCAACCGCCGGGTCCTCCAACAGGCCACCGCCGGGCTGCTCACGCCGGCCGAACGGGACCGGCTGGTCCGCAAGCCGGCCGCCCAGCTGTCTCAGGAGCGCTGGAGCGCGGCCGACCTGGCCGTCTTGCACGAAGCGGAGGCCCTCATCAACGGCGTCTCCAATACTTACGGCCACATCGTGGTCGACGAAGCCCAGGACCTGTCGGCCATGCAGCTGCGGATGCTCGGTCGCCGGAGCCGACGGGGCTCGATCACGGTTCTCGGCGACCTGGCCCAGTCGACCGAACCGGCCGGCCAGACCACATGGGATCGCGTCGCCGACCACCTCGGGGCTCTCACGGCCAGCCACCACGAGCTCACCATCGGGTACCGGGTACCGGCCCCCATCTTGGAATTTGCCAACCGTCTGCTGCCCGAGGCTGCTCCTGGCGTCCGCCCGGCCGGCTCCGCCCGCCATCACAGCAGCCGACCGCGGCTCGTGGCCGTGACCGCCGAGCGACGGGCGGCGGCCGTGGCCGAGGAGGCGGAGCGACTGACTCGCCGCTGGAGCTCTCTCGGCATCGTCACCCCCGACTCAACCCACGACGAGGTGGTGACCGCCCTCGAGGACGGCTCGGTCGGGTTCGTCGACGGGCAGCGGGTGGCCGCCCTCGGCGAGCGCATCACCGTCCTCTCGCCCTCCAGCAGCAAGGGCCTGGAGTTCGACGCGGTGATCGTGGTCGAGCCGGCCCAAATTGCCACCGGGGAGCCCAACACCCTCCGCCTGCTCTACGTCGTCCTCACCCGCGCCGTCCAGCACCTCAGCATCGTCCACGCCCAACAACTCCCCGGTCCGCTTGCCGGATAGGGCGTGTGGGGCCGCCCCGCTGTTTTGGAGCCGCAACAAATGCAGCAACAATCGTGACAATAGGTGGCTCGGATAGAGTCACCCGTATGGCAAAATCGGCAATCGTCATCCCCGAGCGCCTCCGGGCCCTGCTGTCGACTGCTTCGGATGACGGCTACCCGGTCATCGCCGCCAGCGTGGACCCGGATGGCCAACCGGAGCTGGCCTATTACGGATCGATCCAGCCGTTCGAGGCCGGGACGCTCGTGTTGTGGGCCCGGCAACCGGCCCACATCGCCGACCGGCTCGGGGCCCATCCCAAGCTGTCCTTTATGTATCGCAATCGGGCCGAGCGGGTGTCGGCCCGGCTGTACGGGACGGCTCATGTGGTCGACGAGCCCGAGCGGCGCGACGCCATCTTTGCTGCCGCCCCCCAAGGGGAGCAGGACAAGGACCCCGGGCGTGAGGGTGTCGCCATCGAAGTCGAGCTGACCCGCATCACCGGTGCGATCCAAGGGGAGCCCTTCACCGTCAGCTAGCGGCCAACCGCGGCCCGCAGCTCGTCCGGCTGGTCGAGGGCGTCGACCGGGCGCCGCCCGCCGAGCGTCGAGTTGGGCGTCAGCCACCAACCAGCCAGCTCCCAGCCGCTCAGCCGGTCGGCCATCGCCTTGACCACCTCACCCACGATCGGCAGGGGCCGGCCGTCCGGGCCGAAGCAGAAGCCGGCGTACACCTCGAGCCCGGAGGCCGTTCGGAGCGGGAACACCTTGCGGGTCTTGACCCACTGGCGCACCGCGGCGGTCGGGGAATGGCCGCGGGACCCGGCCCGCCGGGCTGCCTCCGCCGCCGTGAAGAGGCCCCACTCGGCCTGGACCTGCGCCCGCCACTCCTCAACCTGGTCGTCGGTCATGCGCACCATGCTGCCCGCGCCGGCGGCCCGAGCCGAGGCGTCTCAGCGCAGATCGGCTGGGACGGACCGGCCGGACGGGACCGGGTTGGCGGCCGCCAGCACGAGGATGGATGGCCGGCGGAGGTGTCGATCGAGGTCGGGCCGTTGCTGCAGCGATTCGGCGGTGGGGGTGGGCTCGGCGACGTGGCGGACGACCAGCCCGGCGGCGACGACCGCGTTGAGGATGGTGGAGAGGCGGCGGTGGTACTTGACGACGCCGTCGATCATCCAGGAGGTGTTCCGCCGGCTTTCGTCGGCGTAGCGGTCCACGATGCAAGGATCACCGCCCAGCTCGGGCGCGGCGGTCATGATCGGGTGCTCCATCGAGGCCACCAACCAGCCTCCCGGGCGGAGCCAGGCGGCGACGCGGGTTATGAGCCCGCCGAAGTCGGCGACGTAGTGGAAGGCGAGGCTGCTGACCACCAGATCGACACTTCCCGCCGGCAGCTGGGTGTCTTCGGCGAACCCGCGGACGTAACGCACCCGCCCGTCGGTGGTCCGCTGGTGGGCGAGGCTGAGCATCCGCTCGGAGGGGTCGATCCCCAGCACGGAGGCTGCGCCCTGAGCGGCCAGGTCCCGGCTGAGTTGGCCGTCACCGCAGCCGAGATCGACCACGGAGGCGCCGGCGACCGGCGGGAGAAGAGCCCGGAGGGCGGGCTGCTCGACGGCCTCGTTGATCCCGGCCTGGGCGTCCCGCATCGCCTGGTAGAGGGTGAAAAACCGCTCGTCGTCGTAGACGTTCTGGCCGGCCACGGGCTCATCATGACCGACCGGCCCGGGCCATCCCCGGGGATTACCAGGCCAGGCGCAGCCGGTAGACGATGAAACAGGGCACGCCCACAACGGGTCCGAGCTCGTCGGGGTATCGCCGCAGGCCCTCGGCCGTCGGCTGAGCCTCGACGACGCGGTCGACGACCAACCCGGCGTCGGCGAAGGCGGCCACCACGGATCCGAGAGGTCGCCGCCAGAAGTGCTGGGTGACCTCGACACTCCCCTTGGTCCAGGTGTCGCTCACGAGCTCCGTGTCGAAGTAGCCACCCCGCTGGCTGGCCAGAGGCGGAGCAAAGGGGTGATCGAGGGAGAGGACCACCCACCCGCCTGGGCGCAGGACGTCGGCGAAGGAGCGGAGAGGGACGGCCCAGTCCCGGAGGTAATGGAGGGCGAGCGAGCAGGTGACCCCATCGACTGTCCCGGGATCGAGGGGCAGGGGTTCGGCGAGGTTGGCGACCAAAAACCGTCCCCGGTCGCCGCAGCGCCGCCGACATTCCTCGATCATGGCCGGGCTCAGGTCCACCCCGATCACGTCGGCTCCCTGTCCGAGCAGCCATTCGGCCTGCCCGCCGGCCCCGCACCCGGCGTCGAGCACCACGGCGCCGGACAGGTCGGAGGGCACAAGCGAGCGGAGGGCGGGGCGCTCCAGGTGGCCGTTCCACGGGCCATCGTCGGTGGTGGCGGACCACACGGGGGCCAGCCGGTCGTAGGCGTCCTGGGTCAAGCGGGCGAGCGCGGCGGGGTCGGAGGGCAGGTCGGCTGTCACCCGTCGATAGTGCCAGCCGTGTCCGAGCGGGACCGCGAAATTGTTACCGCACCGCTCCCAGCGTCAGCCCGTTGACGATCTTGCGCTGGGCGACGAGGGCGACGACCAGGATGGGCAGCACGGCGATGAGCGAGCCGGCCATCAGCAGGTTGTACTGGATGCGGTTGATGTTGGCCTGGAAGATGGTCAGGCCCTGCGACACCATCATCAGACTCTGCGAGGTCGTGACGACAAGCGGGAAGAGGAAGTTGCTCCAATTTTGGAGAAAGGCGATGATGGCAAAGGCTGCCACCATCGGCTGGGCCAACGGTCGGTAGATGCGCAGGAAGATCTGCCACTCCGACGCCCCGTCGACCCGGCCGGCGTTGCCGATCTCCTCGGGCACGCCCATGAAGAACTGCCGGAAAAGGAAGGCGCCGAGGGCCGAGGCCAGGTTGGGGACGATCAGTCCCTGGTAGGTGTTGAGCCAGTGCACGTCGGCCAGGATCTGTACGACCGGCACGAGCACCACGGTGAAGGGGATCATGAGCCCGCTCAACACCAGGTAGAAGAGCACCCGCCGCCCGGGGAAGTCGAACATGGCGAAGGCGTAGCCGGCCAGCAGGCCGGTGGCGATCTGGCCGACGGTGGTGACCACACTAAAGATGGCCGTATTGATGAAAAACCGGCCGAACGGGGCCGCGTTCCACGCGTTGACGATGTTGCGCCACTCGAAGTGCTGCGGGATCAGCGACGAGTGGGGGTTGATGATCTGCCCGTTGGACTTGAGGGCCGACGCCAGCATCCAGATCAGCGGGAAGGCGGCGATGGCTGCCGCCACGAAGGTGAGGATGTAGACGAGCATCCGGGCCCACCGGGGCAGAAGGCTCACGACTCCTGCCTCACGGCCCGGCCGACCAGCGCGAGCTGGGCCAGGGCGACCAGGACCGAGATGCCGAAGAGGATCACGGCCATGGCATCCGCCTGGCCGGTTGACCCACCCGCCCCCAGCCCGAAGCCCTCCTGGAAGATGTAGTAGAGGACCGTCTGCGTCCACCCGTTGGGACCGCCCTGGGTCAGGACGTAGATCTGGGTAAAGGCCTGGAGTCCGTTGAGGGTCGCCACCACGCTGATAAGGGCGGTATTACGTCGGAGCAGCGGCCAGCGGATCCTGAAAAACCGGGCCAGGGCGCCGGCTCCGTCCACGGTGGCGGCCTCGAGCAACTCACCAGGGAGGGTCTTGAGCCCGCCCAGGTAGAGGATCACCACCTCGCCGACGAACTGCCACGCCCCGAAGGAGATGATCGCCGCCATGGCGATCTTCGGCCCCGACAGCGTCACCTGGGGCAGTCCGAGCGGCGTCAGGATCCGGTTGAACAATCCCGTGTTGGGCTGGAAAAACGTGTACCAGATGAAGGCGGTGGCCACCGGCGGCACGACCACCGGGATGATGAAGAGTGCCCTCGTCCACCCCGTGCCCCGCAGGCTCACGTCGAGCAACAGGGCGATGGCCAGGCCAACGGCCATGGTGACGACCACGAACCCCACCGTGTAGATGAGGGTCACGAGCAGGGCGTGCCCGCCCCCGTTGGCGAAGACCTGCCGGTAATTGAACAGCCCGTCGAAGTGGAGGTTGGTACCGAAGACGTTGCCGACGTACAGGCTCCGGCGGAACACCAGGACAAGCGGAAGGATCGAGAAGATGACGGTCAGGACGAGCACCGGCGCGACGAAGGGGTAGGCAACCCGCCAGCCCTTCTGCCCGACCGGGCGGCTGGTGTAGCGGCCGCCCCGACGGCGCGCCTCACGACCGGCGCGTGATGCGACTCTCATGGGGCGAGGGAGGTCAGGACGTGCTGCCGCCGTTGGCGATGGCCTGGTCGCCCTCCTTGGCCGCCTTGGCCAGGGCCGCCGCCGGAGAGATGTGCCCGGTGAGGCAGGCGTTGATCTCGTTGGACAGGTCCAGCGAGATGGTGGCGTAAGCCGGGATGGTCGGCCGGCTATGGCCGTACTTGAGCTCGTTGGCAAAGACGGAGTACCCGAAAGTGGATTTTTCGGCCTGCTTCACCAAAGGCTCGTGCAGCTGCGCCGGCGAACTGGGGAGACCGCCCGACTTGGCGGTGAGGTAGGCGCCCTGCGCCGGCTCCGCCAACCACTCGATGAACTGGGTCGCGGCATTGTTCTCCGCGGTCCCGTGGTCGAACTCCGACGCCACCCCGATGCCGATGTTGGTCGCGCTGCCCTTGGTGCCCCGCGGGAATGGCGCCACCCCGAAGTTCAGGTGAGCGGTTTGGGAGGTGGCGATGGCCCACTGGCCGTCGATCACCATGGCCACGTCGTTGCCGGCGAAGGCGTTGGCCCCGTCATAGCTGCCGGCCTGGGCGAAGCTGGTCGTCGGCGCGGCGTGATCCTTTTGGACGAGGTCATACCAGGTCGTGAGGGCGTGGACCCCGGCCGGGCTGTCGAACGCGGTCTTGGTGTTGTTGGCGTTCATAAACTGACCGCCGTCGGCCCACAGCTGCGCCTCCCAGTCATAGGAGATCCACTCCGCAGACCCGAGTGGGATGTAGATGCCGTAATGGTGCTTGGCCGGATCGCTGAGCTTGATGGCGTCGGCTTCCAGTTGGGTCCAGGTCGCCGGCGGGTGCGAGATGCCGGCGGCGGCAAAGTCCTTTTTGTTGTAGAAGAGCACGAAGTCGCCGACCCCGCCGAGGGGCATGCCGAGCTGTTGGCCCTTATAGAAGACGGATTGCTTGATGCCCGGGTACAGGGCGTTGGTGAGGGCGTCCATCTTGCCGTTGAGCGCGACGACCTTGCCGCTCTCGGCCAGGAAGGGCAGCTGCGACGGGTCCTGTCCCACCACGACGTTCGGCTCGGTGCCGGACTTGATAGCCGCCACTTCCTTGGCGGTCGTCTCATCCGAACTGGCGATGTACTCGCCTTGAACGTGCATGCCGGGATGCGAGGAGTTGAAGTGGGAGTCGAGGTACTTGATCTCGGCCTGGTTGGAGTTGGACGTCCAGTAGGTGATCTTCACGGTCTTGCCGCCGCCACTGCCGCCGCTGGCCGCGGTGGTCGACGAGCTGCCCCCGGAGGAGGTGCTCGAGGCGCTGCCGGCGCCTCCGGCCGTCGTGGAGGACGAACCCCCGGCATTGGGGTTGCTGGACGAGCTGCCCCCGCCGCAGGCGGCGAGGAGGATGGCGGCGGTGATCACCGCTCCCGCCCCGACGGTCCGTCGACCGTATCGGGCTAATTGCTGCTGTGCGGACCCACCCATCTGCGGCCTGCCTCCTGTCCCGGGGTATCTGCGACCTGCTCGATCAGCGTAGTGGGCAAAAGGCTCCAAGGGGCGGGAGGGCACCGACCTGCAAACTTAGGGCTCGGGCAGGTCCGTCAAGATGAGCTGGTAGGCGTCGAGCAGGCGCCGGCAGTCGTGCTCGTTGAGGGCGCGGCCGGCCGGCCGAGGGGCCGTGGCCATGGCCCGGAGGAGCGCGCGGCGCATCTGGTCGACCTTCCAGTGGCATACCTCGGCCAGCCGTCGGGTTTGAGAGGCGAGGATCCGGCCGTGGGCGAACTCGACCAGGACGGGCGGTAACCCGACGAACAGGTCGTCGATCTGTTCGTCCGCCCCCGGGTCGACCGCGAGAAGCTCGGCCGGGCCGACCTGGAGCGCTCCGGCCAGGGCGACGATGGCGTCGAGGGTCGGGTTGCCCCGACCCTTTTCCAGGTTGGCTACGTAGGGAACCGACAGTCCGGCCTGGGTCGCCACGGTGAGCAGGGTCAACCCCAGCTCGGCCCGCCGAGCCCGCAGGCGCTCACCGAACATGATCGCTGGCTCCATACCCCTATTCTCACAGAAAACATCATGCGGCTAGTTGTCCACCAGAATACTCTGACGATCGTGAGCCCGCAAAGATCCACCCGCTCGGCCGCCGCCGCGGAGGAGCCGGGCGAACGCGGATCGAAGCTGGCCCTCCTCTCCGAGCGGGATTTTGGTCTCTTTTGGGTGGGCCAGACCACCTCGCAAGTCGGCAGCTGGTTGCTGACGATCGCCTTGCCGCTGTATGTGTACGCCGGGACCGGCTCGGCCCTGTCGACGAGCTTCGTCCTGATGTCGAGCACGCTTCCCGGACTGCTCCTCGGCCCCATTGTCGGGGGTTTGACCGATCGCTGGCCTTGCCGGGCCACGATGATCGTTACCGATCTCGGCCGGGCCGCCGTCTTGGCCATCCTGCTGGCTGGTCCGTTTCGGCACCTTCTCTGGGTTGTTTATGTCGTTGCCGTGGTCGAAGCGTCGCTGGCCCAGTTCTTTTCCCCGGCCCGGACCGCGGCGCTACCGGCCATTGTGCGCAGCGGGCACTTGCCGGCCGCCAATGCCGCGGTCGCCGCCGGTTCCGAGCTCGCTCTTCTTGGTGGTCCGGCGCTCGGCGGTCTGGTGTATGCCGCCGCCGGGCTGCCGCTGTCGGTCGGGCTCGACCTCGCCACCTATGTGGTGTCCGCGGGGAGCCTCACCCTGCTGCGCGTCCCTCCGCTCCGTGGCCGGCCCTCTGGAGGGTCAGCGGCCGCCGGCCGTCGCCGGGGTCTTTTCGCCGAGCTGGCCGTCAGCGTTCGCCTGACCCGCACCAACCCCTCCCTGCGAGGGCTCCTCGTCGTCACCGTCGTCCTGTTCACCGCCGGCGGCCTCATCGGGGTGCTCATCGTGCCCTTCGCGCGCGGACAGCTCCACGCCACCGGCATCGACTACGGCCTGGTCCTCTCCGCCCAAGCGGTCGGCGGCCTGCTCGGTGCCGCCATCGCGGCGCCCGCCCTTGGCCGCTTTGGGAGTGTTAGGGCGCCGATGACGCTCTGCCTCGCGGTCATTGCCGTGATCGTGGCCGCTCTCAGCGCCACCAGCCGGTGGGAGCTGGCCGCCGCCTGCCTGTTGATCGGCGGGGCGCCCACGACGATTTCCGGCGTCATCACGACCACCCTCCTCCAGACGGCCGCCGGCGACCGCCACCGGGGTCGCTTGACCGGTTTGTACTCGGCCGCCGCGGCCCTGGGCACGCTTGTCGGCAGCCCGGCCGCCGGCCTGCTCGCCGGCCTGGTCGGCGTCCGCCCGAGCCTGGCCGTCTGCGCCGCCGTCTTCGCCCTGTCCGGACTCCTTGCCCTCGCCACCTTCCCCGCACAACCGCTGGCCGTCACAGCCGGTCAATGACCCGCCGGCGGTGCCGGGCTCACCCGAGGATCGGTAAGGTCCGTCCGTGACCGAGAGTCTGTGGGCGGCCCGCGCCGACGAGCTGCTGCGCCGGACGGCGTCGGCGGATCCCACCCCTGGCGGTGGCTCTGTGGCCGCCATCGCCGGCGCTCTCGGTGTCGGTCTCCTGCAGATGGCGGTGGCCGTCACCGCCGATCTTGGCCTGGAGGGCCACGCGGCGCGCCTGGCCCAGCTGCAGGAGGCGATCGTGCCCGCCGCCGACGGTGACGTGGAGGACTTCACCGCCGTCCTCGCCGCCTACCGCTTGCCGCGCGGCGACGACGCCCAGCGCGAGGCCCGCTCCCGGGAGATCGAGAAGGCCAGCGTCGCCGCCACCGAGCGCCCGCTGGCCCTGGCCGAGACCTTCGCCGATGCGCTGGCCCTGTCCCACCAGCTCGAGTCGCTGGTCAAGCCGACCATCAAGAGCGACGTGCTCGCCGGCCGGGACGTGATCCTCGGCGCCGCCCGAGCCGCCGTTCGCACCGCCGACATCAATATCGGTCAGCTCGATCGGCTCTCGTCGCCGTCGGCCCCGCAACTGCACGCCCGCCGGGACGCGGTCCTGGTGTCCCTGGAGGGGCAGACGTGACCGCCGTCGTGCTCGACCCGTCGCCGATCGCCGCCGGCTACCTCGCCGAGGTCCGAGCAGACGTCGAGCGCCTCGCCGGGGAGGGCCGGCGGCTGCGCATCCTCGGTCTGCTCAGCCAGCAGGAAGGCCCCGCCGCCACATACGCCCGGTATGCCCGGCGCGGATGCGAGGCGGTCGGCATCCAGCTGGATGTGCGCGATATGCACTCCGACCAGGTCGAGCCGGCGATTGCCGCCGCCAATGTCGACCCCGAGGTCGACGGCATCTTTCTCTATTACCCCCTGATCGATCGAACCGCCGACCGGTGGCTTCGCGAGCTCGTGGATCCCCGCAAGGACGTGGAGGGCCTGCACTCCTTTTGGAGCCGGTTGCTCTACGAAAATCAACGGTATGTGGACCCGGCCCGCACCGTCCGGGCGATATTGCCGTGCACCCCGCTGGCCATCCTCAAGCTTTTGGAACACGCCGGTATGCGCGGCAAAGGCGGCGAGGCCCCGCTCGAAGGCGTCACGGCCTGCGTGATCAACCGCAGCGATCTGGTGGGCCGGCCTCTGGCCGCCATGCTGGCCAACGACGGCGCCCGGGTGCACTCGCTCGACATCACCGGGTCGGTTACCTTCGAACCAGCGATCGGCAGGAGGACTCATGACGTGCGTGATTCCGGGGTCGACCGGGCCACCGCCCTCGGGGTCGCGGATGTCGTCATTTCCGCCGTGCCCTCCAGAGATTTCCGGTTGGTGAGCGGTGACGAAATCCGGGACGGAGCGATCTGCGTCGACGTGGCCGAGTACACCAATTTCGACAAGTCTGTCCTGGAGCGAGCCAGCGTCTTCGTTCCTCGCGTCGGGCCGCTGACCATCGCCATGGCCACCCGCAACCTCACTCGCCTGGTCCCCGTTCGCAATCTGACCGCGGGTTAGCCAGCCTCGGGCTCCTGTAAAGCACAATGGGGGAAAGGGCTCGTCGCGCGCGAAGGCCAAGTGGCGGCTCTACGGACCTGGTCCCCCGGTGGCCGAGCGCCACCGCCGTATTACGGCGTCAAGCAGCCAGCCGGGCGCCCAGCCACGAGGTGGTCGTCCGCTTGGCCGCGGCCGCCATCCCGGTCGGGAACGAGGTGAAACCGTGGTGGGACTCGGGGAACACGTGGAGGTCGACGTCACCACCGGCCGCCGCGAGGCGGCCGGCCATGGCCAGCGTGTCCTCGAATACGAGGTCGAGCGTTCCCGCGATCAACAGGGCGGGCGGGAGGCCGGCCAGATCGCCATAGAGCGGCGAGAGGTCAGGGTCGGTGCGGTCGGTCACATGGCCGGCGTACGCCTCGATGAACCACTCGTCGGCATAGAGCCGTCCGCTCGGTGATTGGCCGCTCAGGTCGTAGGCCCCGTATTGCAGCACCACGCCGGCGAACCCCTCGAGCAGCTCCCGGCGGCGCAGGCGAAAGAGGGTCGTCAGGGCGAGGTTGGCGCCGGCCGATGCGCCGCCGATCAGAAGCCGGTCGACGCCGAAGAGGGCCCGCGCTTGGTCGAGGACCCATAAGGCGGCTGTCTCGCAGTCGTCGGGGGCGGCCGGCCACGGGTTCTCGGGGGCGAGGCGGTAGTCGACACTGACCACTGCCACTCCCAGGGCATCAGCCAGGGCCACGTTGCGCCCGTCGCTTCGGGCCGCGGAGCTCATGAAGAAGCCACCGCCGTGGATGTCGAGGTAGACGCCCCGAGGCTCGCGACCGTCCGGCCTGATCACCCGGACCGGCACCGTGCGGCCGCCCGCTTCCGCAACGTGCTCGACCGCTCGCGGGTGGGGGGACCGAGCGGGCAAGTTGTCCCGTGCCCGCTTCAGCTCCTCGTAGTTGGTCGGGCCTTTGGCGCTGCCAGCCGCCTTCGCCGCGGCTATCGCCGCCGCGTTGAAGGTACGGCTTTCCTCGATGTATGCACCCAGCTCTGCGTCAATCAGCTGCGACAGACCCACCTTCACGTCCCGAGGTTCGCGCGACGCCAAGGGGCGGAGCGAGCCTCCACTCCCCGGCTCCCGCCCTTAGGGCAGGAGCTCGAGCCGCTTGACCAGCTTGGCCACGCGGTTGCGGGGGCCGACGACGCTGAGGGCGAGCAACTGGAGGTCGTCGGCGTCGGTGCGGGCGAGGGCGGCGAGGTAGTCGTCGTAGACCCGGGTGGCCTGGGCGGCGGCCGGCATGGCCGTCACGTGGAATCCTTGGGCGAGGGCCCGTTGCCGGAGCGCCGCCAGCTCCGCCGGCTCGGCGCCGAGGACCGAGCAGCCGGCCCACGGAAGGCCGCGGTGCCAGGTGCCGCTGGCGTCACGACCGCCGGGACCGAGCAGGCCGGGGATGTCGGGCGAGGTGGAGGCGGCCACACAGATGGCGGCGTTGACGGCCGAGCCGGCGGGGAGGGAACGGTCGACGATGACCACCCACTTCAGCCGGGCGGATCCGGTCGCCGCGTCGGTGCGGATCTCCTCGTCGGTGTACTCGATCTTTTCGTCGGTAGTCGGAGTGATGAACGAGGTCACGAGCCAACGGTAGGCACCCATACGGCACGAGTACGGAGAGTTCGTACTTCATACGGATAAACTGCCGCCATGGCCGGACTGGACGAACTTGATACGGCGCTCCTGATCCAACTGCAGGGCGACGCACGGATGACCAACCGGGAGCTCGCCGCGGCTGTCGGGGTCGCTCCCACCACCGCCCTGGACCGCCTCCGCTCCCTGCGCCGGCGGGGCGTCATCCGGGGGGCGAGCCTCGATCTCGACCTGGCCGCCATCGGCCGACCGGTGCAGGCCCTGGTGGCGGTGCGGATCCGCCCGCCGTCCCGCCGCCACATCGAAGCGTTCCGGGACTGGGTCAAGGACCTGCCGGAGACGATCGGGGTGTTTGTCCTGACCGGCACCGAGGACTTCCTGATCCACGTGGCTGTGGCCGACAACGACCGCCTCTACGGGTTCGTCATCGACCGGCTGACCCAGCGGCCCGAGGTGGCCGACGTCCGCACCAGCGTGATCTACGAGCACCTGCGCAGCAAGACGGTGCGGCCCGACCCCAGCGCCTCCCGGTAGGCGCCGGGCTCACAAGGTGACGCTCAGGACGACGATGGTGATCACCAGGGCCACCCCGGCGGCCAGGGTCATCCAGAAGACCACATTGCCCTGACGGTCGGCCACCCGTCGCTCCCTACTCGGCCACGACTCGCAGGTTGGCCAGGGACTCGTCGGCGGCGCCCTCGACCATGGCGCCGGAAGCCACACCGCCAACCGCCTTGCGGAGCTCGTCGGGATCCATGGGCGCGCTCGTACCCCGATGCCGGCCGGGCAACGCCGGTCAGCCCCCGGTCGCCCCCCGGTCGAGCGGTCCCCACTGGGTGTTCTGGTCCTCGACCACGCGGGCGGCCTCGTCGACCACGTCGGCGGCGACCCAGGCGACCGGCTCCAGGCACTCGACCAGCGGCTCGTTGTCCGGGCCCCGTCCCCGCTCCCGGCCGAGCAGCACCCACGGCTGGGCGTCGGGGCGGCGGTCGCCGAGGTGGCGGTAGTCGTAGAGGCGGCGGGCCACCCACAGCCGCAGCGGCCGGTCGCCCCACCACGGCTCCACCCGCAGGGTGCTGGCCGACAGGCCGGGCAGCTCGATCCCGGTGAGCTCGTCGCGGCTGCGGCCATGGCTGTCGATGTCCGGGCCGGCCGACCACCGGACGAACAGGTTGTCGTGCCGGCGGACCAGCTCAGCGAGCTCGTCGAGCGACGCGATCGTGTGGGCGGGAAGTTGCCTCGTCTTCACCGGCTCAGATCAGGGCTGCAACAGGACCTTGACCGCGCCGTCGGCCTTTTGCTGGAACATGCGGTAGGCGTCGGCGGCCTGCTCGAGCGGCAGGTGGTGAGTGGCGAAGGTGTCGACACCCAGCGGATCGTCGTCGCCGAGGAGCGGCAGCAGGTCAGGGACCCAGCGGCGCACGTTGGCCTGGCCCATCCGGAGCTGCACCTGCTTGTCGAACAGCTGCAGCATCGGGATCGGGTCGCTGGCGCCGCCGTACACGCCGGAGAGGCTGATGGTGCCACCGCGACGGACCAGGTCGATGGCGCTGAGCAGGCTGGCCAGGCGATCCACGCCGGCCCGTTGCATCAGCTTGGCGGCGAGGGCGTTGGGCAGGAAGCCGGTGGCCTGTTGGGCCGTCCTGGCGATGGGCGAGCCGTGCGCTTCCATGCCGACGGCGTCGATGACCGAGTCGGGGCCCCGGCCGTGGGTCAGGTCGCGCACGGCGCCGCCGAGGTCATCGACGCTGTCGAGACCGAGGGCGGTGACGCCGTGGGCCCGGGCCCGTTGGAGCCGTTCGGGGACCAGGTCGACGCCGATGACCTGCTCGACGCCCCGGTGCTGGGCGATACGGGTCGACATGTCGCCGATGGGCCCCAAGCCGAGGACGAGTAGCGAGCCGCCGGGCGGGACGGCGGCGTACTCCACCGCCTGCCAGGCGGTCGGCAGCACGTCGGAGAGATAGACAAAACGGTCGTCGGGCGGGCCTTCCGGCACCTTGATCGGTCCGTAGTGGGCCTGGGGCACCCGGAGATATTCGGCCTGGCCGCCCGGGACCTGCCCGTACAGCTTGGTGTAGCCGAACAGGCTGGCGCCGGTGCCGTATTGGTGCACCTGGGTGGTCTCGCATTGTGACTGCAGGCCGTGGTCGCACATGAAGCAGTGGCCGCAGGACACGTTAAAGGGGATCACGACCCGGTCGCCCGGGGCGATGTGCGTGACCTCGGGTCCGACCTCTTCCACGATCCCCATCGGCTCGTGGCCGAGGATGTCACCCGGCTCCAGGAAGGGTCCGAGCACCTCGTAGAGGTGGAGATCGGAGCCGCAG
>Ga0209061_1003907_pt1 | contig 15269 bp, 18 predicted proteins | sample Coa_R1_10_FD_187157 | JGI IMG/M metagenome (GOLD analysis project Ga0209061, IMG submission 187157) | Surface soil microbial communities from Centralia Pennsylvania, which are recovering from an underground coalmine fire - Coalmine... | ecosystem: Environmental > Terrestrial > Soil >...
TACGTCTACGATACTGCATGAGTTCAAATGCGATACGTAGCTCCGAGTCGGTCATGCGAAGACCATGCTCGAACCCGGGACATCATAAGTTACTACAAAGGACTTTAGAAAGTCTCGGCCCACGAGGCCATCATAGATGATGTCTTGGAAGGTCACCATTGGGTTGCATTGGGAAATGGTTGTAGCACCAGCGACGCTGATTTTGCCTTGGATCCTAGAGTGGAACCGGATATACTCATAGCCGGTTTCATCCTTCCCTTTGATGATTTTTGTTTCTTTGTTCTCCTTGCTGATGCCCAGATCTCTCATAAATCGCCGATTTAGAATCATTGAATCTGTGCCCGTGTCGACCTCGCATGAGATCAACTTGTCGTTAGGCAATCGAATATCCAAAAAGAGGGAAACGCAAGGCCCATCCTTGACGACTCGAATTGGCACCCGCCTTCCTTTCTTCAGGAGTTCGGAAAATGAGCTTTCGTTCTCGATTGATATCTTGCATTTCGTGTAATCGATTGTGAATGGTATATCTTCGAAGAACTGAGCAGAAACAAACCCACCAACGGAAGAAAGCTCTGACGGCAGGTTCTCCATATCAAACACTCCGACGGGGAGCTTCTCTCTTCGCATGGAACCCAAGGAGAGCGATGAAAGTTCCGAAAGCGGAACCGAAATTTCCTGCCCAGACATCCTCTTTCCTGTGTAGCTGCGCCCGCTCAAGACGCATCGTGATTGATCAGCGAGTCTTTGAGAAATCAGGTTTATGCCTATTCCTGTATCAAGAATCAATTTGGTTTCAATTGAATCGTTGATCAGAACTGGGGCCGCGACGAGATGGTTGATCGCAAGAAAGGGTATTACTTGAGGCGTGGGGCGCTCAGCGGTACGGTCAAGGCCTTTCAAGGGTCTTTTTTGTCCTCAAGCATTAAGGTTTGATCCGATATTTTGAAAATCTTACCGGTCATCCGCGCTTGAAATTCTTACTTTGTTCCCAACCAACCACGGAGGAGTTTCGAGCAACGCGGTCGGAGCCTGTGACAAGGATGGTAACTACTTCATCCTCAACGCCGCGAGCGGGTCACCAATCTTTCCGGTGAAGGAAACCCCTGTGCCATCAACGAATCCGGAGTGGCAGCACCCGTGGCCCACGCAACCAATATCTTCCGTAGAATCGTTCACACCGATCAATGTGCATACGCCGTATTCAAAGAACGACACGGCCGTCCCGGAGTTTACCCCTTCCGACCACGCACCCCCTCCTCTATGCGCCTGAAGCGGACGGTGGCTGCGAGTGGCCCAGCGCCGCATGCAGCCCGCGCACCGGATACGTCTACTTTGGCACGAGCTACTTCCCAGAGGAGATAACTGCAAACAAGTCCAATACGATGGCATTTGGTAGCGCGCTCGTCTCACCGGTTCCTGGAATCCCTGCGCGCGTTGACTACGGCATCTTCGGTGCAATTGATACCAACATCGGAACGGTGGCGTGGACGATCCACGTCCCGCAACCCGCCGTCTCAGGAGTTGCTGTCGGAGGCGACCTAGTCTTCTTCGGAGAAGGGAACGGCCTCTTCGTCGCTGCAAATGCTGCGACCGGCCAAATCCTGTGGACCTTCGACGGAACCAGCATTCATCATGGCGGAGGCGCGAACGCACAGCCCTCCATTTACGTTTCAAACGGCCGGGAGTTCATCGTGAACGCGTTCGGAGGAAACAACGGAGACAGGAGCGCGAACATCAACTCGCCCCTGGGCGACGCGATAGTTGCGTTCAGCCTGGAACCGTAGGTCCCTTCCCCTTTTTTTGGGGGAGTGACTTGCTAACGCTCGAGCTTGAACATCGAGTACCACGAGCCGGTGGCTCCCGCGGCTATCACCCACGCCGGCACCATCAGTTCGAGCCACTTTGAATTTTCGATGCCGCCGAAATCAATCGTCCCCGCCCACCCAAACTGCCTCAGGACGTTGTTAGTGACCTTCTCCTTGGTCGGCTTGTCGTTCCCACAGATGAACATCTCAGGGTGTGGAAATTTTGGCTGAAACATTGCAACGTTGGGCACCGAGTTGAAGCACTTTACAACTTTGGATTCGGGTAGTTTCTTCTGCACGGTTTCGCCTATCGATGTTTCTCTGAAGCGGGGGAGGATCCCCGGCGGCATCCCTCTCGAAAAGTCAAGAGGATTGGTCGCATCGATCACTACCTTGCCTGAAAAATTCGCGGCTCCAGAAAGATCCAATGCGTTCTCCACGCCCTCCCCCAAAACAGCAAGTACGATGATATCCCCTCCAAAAGAAGCCGCCTCCGAAAAGCTGCCCGTGCGCACACCCGTTGCCGATTTTCGTGTCCATTCCTCGAGTTTTTCAGGTGAGCGTGACCCCATTTTGACTTTGTATCCGATACTAACGAAGCCCTTCGCCAAAGCCTGAGCGACCTGTCCGCTGCCCAGGATTCCGACAGATTTGTCTTGCATAACTCGTTCCGAGAGAGGCGGGACCTAATAAACAAAAAAACTCGATTGCTCACCGCAGCGACAACAAAGGGAATTGAGAGGGTTCGCCGACCACACAGTGGAGAAAAACGATAATCAGAACTGGCGCCACAACTTCGGGGTAGAAAATAGCGCGATCGCAGCATCCGCCAGCCGGACAAAATCGGCTTGATTGGGAAATATCCGATTTTTTATTATCTCAGGGCCAATTCATTCCATTTTTTGATGCATTGAGTTACTGATTCATGCTAAACCAGCAAGAGATAAAAACTATCTGGCATCGCTTGAGCGGTCAAGTCTTTGGTTTAATCCATTGTCAAATGAGAAGGAGTGAAGTCAAGCTCCCCTTGAAAACAATGCATGAACTAAGAAGTAATTACACACTAATCTTTGGAACAAGGGATCAAAAGTTCAGGATCTCGAGAGTGTTCGATAGTAGAAAGGGGGAAGATGGCACGGCGGGGGAGGATCCGGAAATGCAGACGTCCAGTTTTCAAATGAATCAGTCTGGTTCGCGATCGATTCAGGATCATCCGCGCATCGTAGTTGTAGATGATGAACCTCACATCGCGAAGCTCTTTACTATATTTTTGACAAAGGCCGGTTTCAACAACACGAAGACATTTTCAAACGGGAAGGAATTTTTGGAGCAGGTTGCAAATTCACGCGCTAACGTAGGCGCGACGGATGAACTTCGACCGGACATAGTGATATTGGATTACAGGATGCCGGGGCTCGATGGTATGGAAACAGCAAAGCGCCTGAGGTCGCTCTGTCCGAGGACGAAGATCATAATTATCACGGGCTACGAGCTTCCGAAGGAGAGCGAGGGGTTGTTCGATGCGTACCTCAACAAACCGATCTCGGCAAACCAGCTTATCCTTACGGTGTCTTCTTTGGTTGCAAGCTGAGGTTTCGAACCCTTTCTTGTCTTCAACCTTCTGAAAGGGAATCTTGGCTCTGCTCGGGGAGGATATCGCCGCCCGTCCCTCTCGCCACACCCGTGTCCGTGCCGGCGGTGCCTCCCCCTGAGATTTCATCTATCGAAGTATGGGTTGCCTCCTTGTGAATCTGCAAATCCTGCAGAGAATCAAAGTCCTTCCCGCACGTTTCACAACGGAAATCGTCTGCACCAGAGTCCAAGGTAGACGACATTACTTGAGATCGCGCAATATCAAATCCAGGTCGATTATTGGAAACGGCATGAAAGCATCCTCTCAATGAGAGAGCGCGAGGAAGCGTATCGAAGGCAGTTGCGCTCGGAACCATGATGAAAAGGGAAGGGTATGAAGTTCGCTATCATGAGTTTGACGGACCCCACACCGTTCCTCCGACGATCGCTCGTGAGGCCCTCGATTGGTTCGCGAGCCCCAAAACGTTGACCTAGAAATCTACCGAAAAGAGCTTGCTCCAATCACCTTACAAGGCCCGCAGGATCTGTCCGGTGCTCCTGACCCGGCCCATCATCCTGAGCGCGTAGTTAACCGAAGCGTTGTGCATCTCGACCGACATCGAGGTCATCGCGTCCTCGGCGAAGATTTGCTGATAGCCGTATTCGTACGCGAACCTCGCGGTGCTCTCGACACCGTAGTTTGTCGCGATCCCGCAGAGTACTAAGGTTTCCAGCTTTCTTCTTCGCAATTGGAGGTCAAGATCCGTACCGAAAAAAGTGCCCCACTGCCTCTTCCCGATGATGATGTCGCCGTCCTTCGGCCCAATCTCGGGCACGAACTCTGACCAATCGTTTGGTCTCGGACCGCGCAACTGGAACTGATCGTCCGATCTCACGTTCAGTCTGTCCGCCTCTGTGGCCACCACGTGGACCAAGAACACTGGCATCCCGTTGTTGCGGAAGGCCTCCGCAAGCTTTGCGGCGTTTGAGACGACCGTTCTTGAATCGTGCGGAGCGGCAGGAAGCGAAGTTATTCCCTTTTGAAGGTCCACCACGACCAATGCGGTTCTCGACTTTTCTATGTCCAGTACCGAGTCAGAAGATGAAGTAGAGCTCGATGCCAAAGTGTGAACCTTCCTAGAAGATTATTTTGAGGTCTAAAAATGATATCCTGCTCAGTTCGTGACTTCATGCCGAATAAAATTCGTCTTTAACAACGAAGATGATGGCATCCCTTGCAAAGTCAACAACGACGGTCATGGAGAGATTTTTTCGCTGGGAAGAACGCTCCGAAAGATCGCAAGTATGCCCTCCGCATATTCTCGAAGGATGCTTTCTCTGCTCTGAACCTGTCTTCGAGGCTTGAAGTATGATCCCAATGGCACGGCGTAGAACTTCAACTCGCTTGCCTGATTTCGGGGATCAAAGTACGCAAACTCAAAGTTGTACACTTGAAATATCTCCTTCTGCCTCTTCATCGTAAGGCGAACGAAGAATTCTCGCCTTCGGAATGTTGGCTTGTCAGCCTTCATCGCAACGGAGATCACCGATCCATGAGAAATCGCAATGTTAGTAGGATCACTTGAGAGCGAGTCAAGGCTTGATTTCGCATAATCTTCCAGATTCTTCGGCACAACGTCGGTCACGAGGGCTGTTCCCCACCGCATCTCTCCTTCGAGCCAAAAGTTACTCCTGCTCTTGGGCTGGCGTATGAAGATGGAACGCCGATCGGTGACGAGTATGGCGTATTCCTTTGGGTAACCGGTATCCGGCACGATTACTCTATGGATGAGAGTGAGCCTTTGCTCCGATGCGTTCCCCATCGAGATTTACAAATCGAACCCGGGATAGCTCGATGCTGAGCAATAATAGTTTCTCTTTAACGCTCTTGATGGATCGATGAAATCGAGAACCTGCCTCTCCTTCTGAGGAAATTAGTTGAGACAATCGGTGTAAGTTTGCACTCCGGTGACTGTAGTTTAGGTTATCTTTGGAACCTTTAAATCAAACAAAGACGGTTCCTCGAGTAACCGGGTTGTCACGAGCGCAGAGTGAAGAAAGGTTCACACTGTTAGAGTCATACAGCCCTAGCACCTTCATCGAAAAACTCGATTTTCATCTCACACCGTACTTCGACGCAGCAGGTATCATCCTCAAGGACTACATTCGCGAGCAGGGCACTAATTTCTGGAGCACTTTGCCCTATCGAATACTGAACGAGAAGGGGATAGCTGACACTTGCGCGGTAGATCTGCTCGAAATGGGAGAGCAGGACGATTTCGAAACGAAGGAGTATGTCTTCATCTCAAGGCAGCTCGAGGACGAAGCCAAGCACTTTATGATGCTCGCCAAAATCTACGAGCGACGAACCGGCGCGAAGATTATCCCCAAGAATCTCGTGCCCCTGAAATCCCAGTCCGCAAAGTACGATCCGCTGATGAAGAAGGGCGAGTTCATACGACGCGCCGCGAACAGGTTCGCAGGTGAGGGCTTTGCGTACATTGCCGCCAAAACCACGGCCGAAATGGCCGGCGGTGAAATCGGCGATGCGTACAAAGTGATCACCGCGGACGAATTCTTTCACAAGAAGCTCGGCCAATTGCTCTTGGAGAGGTATGCTTCCTCCGTGGACAAGCGGAGCACCATAAAGGAGATCGTGGAGGAGAGAGCGAAGGGCAGCATCAAGATGTATCTTGAAATCTACGGCTACAACAAGGAAGCCATCGAAGTTTACGAATCAAACTTTGGAACGCTCGACGAGGACAAGTAGTGGGCGCTCCGAGCAAAGCGGCTCTCTCAACGTATCGGCAAAAAATCACGGGGTTTCCGGATGCCGGTACCAAGCTATGTAGTCATCCAGGGCGGCCGGCATTTCGTACATCGGGGTGTATCCGAGCGTACTCCGGCTTCTGGACAGGTCGATCGGAGGTTCGGTCGGAGTCGTGGATGCTTTCTTCTCCACATCAACACTGGCACCGGGTATCCGCTCGTTGATCAGCTTCGCTATCTGTTCCGGTGGATACACCTTCCCCATCCCGACGTTGAATATCCTTTGATTCCCGAACTTTTTCTTCTCATCCAAAGCAAGCATTACCGCTCTCGCGCAATCCTTGGAATAAACAAACTCGTATTGCCTGGAGGATAGAGTGTATCCCTCTCCCCTGAGAGACCGTTCTATGGCCTGCCTGACCATGTTCGAGGGACCTCCGCCACCGCCCGCCCCGCTCCAAGGCCCGATAACCGCTCTGAAGCGCAACGCCACGAAATCCACTCCGAATCCTTCCGCGTAGTTGAGCCCGAGGTTCTCGCACGCTAGTTTCGTTGAGGCGTACACCGTCGTCGGTCTCGGGTAGTTGTCCTCGGAGAGTTTTCCGATTTCTGTACCGGGTCGCGAGTTTGTGTATAGCACCGAGGAGCTCGGAAATACAAAGCGTTTCACACCAAGCTTCCTAGACAACTCAAGGGCATTCACGGTCCCCATGATGTTGAGATGAACCGCGAAGTATGGATTTTCCTGAGCTCCCACGGTGAGCATTGGATTCGCCGCGGTGTGCACTATGGCGTCAACGCTCCTTGATTTCATGACGTTCTCGAACTGATCCAAGTCCAGCACGTTACCCTCGACGATCTCTACCTTGTCCAGGGGGACGATTCTCCTTATGCTATCGCGCTGAGGCTTGAAATCGTAGATTATGGGCCTGATTCCCTGCTCGACCGCCAGAGCCGCGACCTGCGAGCCGACCAGTCCGCCACCGGTGATGAGTAGAGTCATTGCATCTTTCTTCGACACGATCGGTTTTATAATTCTTGGATCGCGTAGTCAAAGAATGCAAGTTCCGCCGCAAGGGCTTCTCTATTCGTGCTACCACTGTCCCCGCAGAGGCAATCCTACGTGACCGGCTCAATTTTTCATAGCGGGATCTCAGCCACCGATGTGGTCACGCACATACGTTTTCAGGTGTTGAGCACCGTCACCCGTTGCTTAGAGATGGTGGTAGAAACTCCCGTTGGAGCCGGTCCGCTCAAGAAAGCATACCATGATGCGCTGTGGAATGAGGCCGAAGAGTAGTACTTGTTCACTGGGAACATGAAATTGAATCCGGCGCCGCTCGAATCCGACGGGTACGGCTGGTATGTAGTATAGTAGACCTCTTCATAGTCGGTATAGTTATAGTAGCCACAGTAGCTGTTTGCGAGAACGAAGTATGTCCCGCCCGTCTTGACCGAAAGTGACCACACCTGATTCGTGCCTTGGAAGACCTCGAAGGAAAGCGTTCCGCTGATGAAAGTCATCTTAAAGGTGTATGTTATCCCGGGCTTGAGCGAAATGGCTCCGGGGTTATAGTAGTAGGTGGGTGAGCCGGCGCACGCATTGCTGGTGTAGGAGTATGTGAGACCCCACACGCCAAAATCTGCTGAGATGCCGAGCTGGTCATAGCTTCCTCCATTATCAAACACGGATACCAAGACATAGTAAAAATCGCCAGAGGGAGGAAGCTCGGAGGGGATCTTGATCTCAGTAGTTAGTTTGGTACTCGTTACTTGATTAGAAGAAGCCCAGACGGCTCCGGCATACCAGTGGCTAGTGTAGCTGGGAGATAGACCGCAGCAAGGAATCGCAGCGGGAGGGGGTCGGGAGATCGCCGCGCTCTGGATAGTGAGCAGCGGAGAAAGACAAAACGGAATTAGGACAATCGCAAGAAGTGAGATCGCGATAGATTCTTGCATCGCTTTCATGGCTCGCGCATGAGGCGTGGTCGGATTTAATGCTGGGGGAGGTATTCCACTGCATGAAATTATGTAAAATAAACCTCAGAATCATTAAGTATGATGAGCGCCTCCGACAGGTTTCTTTCTACATAGAATCTCGGCCCCTGGTGTGAAGCAAGAATTTATGCAATGGTATTCTAACCTCGGATCGCAAGGTCGAAGAACGCAAGCAAAGTACTATGAAACCGACTGACCTCAGATCGACACTCGATTTCTCGCCCCGCCTGTTTGTTTATAGCCATGTCAATAATGGCCTTCGGAAATGTTGCTTCTAGACAACAATTTTCCAAAGGATGTTTTGAAGACCAGCTTTGCCATGGAGTCTTGAAACCCGCCCGCCTCTACCTGAAGGGTACAAGTATATTGAACTTCAGGATTGTTCGCTCCCTTTCGGCAGCAACGATGCTAGGATGAATCGATATGGACTTCGTGACTACTTCAGATTCAGCCAGTTGGAGGATCACCTTGTTATTTTGAAGATTAATCGTGAAACTCACGCAAACATCGGATTCCAAATTGAAGGAGTGATGGAGATCATAGTACGAAAGAGACATATCTTCATTGAAAAGCTAGTCCGCAATTCCGTGATTAATATTGAGGGCAGGGTAGGTTTCTGGTTGATGGCGCTTGCAGAAAACATAGCTCTATGGCTACGCAAACCAAAGATTCAGCTGTACTCCTTAGAGCAAGTAGTGCCATGGTATTCCGACCTCGGATATCAGCCATACGGCACAGCAAAAGACGATGATGAGTTTGGAACTCTTGTTCCCATGGAGAAGACGCTTTAGAGGCCTAGAACTCTTCGCTCGATTGGTTAGGAGCAACGAGCGGATCTTTGACTGGTTCCGATCTAATCGCCCTCAGATATCCAGCAATCGTCTTGTTTTCCCTAAGAGCAGTTTCGATGACCTTTGCTCGATTTACTCCTCTCGCTAATGCTAACCCTTCGATAGCTTCGACTAGGTCTCTATCTAACGTGACCGCGATTTCACGTGCAGTTTCCAACTGCTTTCGCACTGTGGTTTCCAATGCAATCTTCTCTATTTACCCGGCAGGACTACATTTATTGACATCGAAGTCAGAACAAAGTTCTGGAATCCTATTTCTTTGTGAGACAGGCATAGAATATACGTATTACCCACAGGCCCACCAATAAATCACTCATTTATAAAGGCTAATGCTCATTTGCTGGGTTAGCAATCTCATTATAGGCATCTTTGCGAACATTACGGTACCTTCGCCTTGATGCCCTTTACTATACGGTATAGTAATCTGATGAGTCGGTACCCGCATAGATTCCTATTCGATGACCTTCCCATCCACGGTTACGGTTGTCAAAGGGGCGTCAACACCGTATCCCACCTCGACGTGGACAGAATGAACCTCGTTTGTCCCGACAGTGTAATCATATGAACGACGAGGGTCGAGGAGAGGAATCAAGTCTGCATACAAAACGTCCGTCTTCCACTGACCGTCAATCTTTATCGCGGTAACTCCCATCCACCTAGACCAGCTGATTTCAAGAGTGTGCTTTTCCTTTTCTCCAAAGACTACTTTCCTTTTACCCATAGAATGAGACCCACCACTAAAATCCAACGACTCCGATATTGGCCATGACCATAGATTAGTTCTAGGAGTTTTTTGGATATTTAGGTCGTCCGGAGATTTGAATTGCTACTTGCTTCGAACGTATTCCATGTATCTGTTCATGTTGTACAGATCGGTTTTGCGGCCAGGTCCGTTCTTCAGCGCCCGGAGCCATCTCTGAATCGAGTCAAATTTCAGGAGATCTTCGACGTTTGCGGTCTTTCGGTCTTCTAGAGAAATTAGTCTCACTGAGTGCGTTTGTTTTTGAAGCGCGTACAAGACAGTTCTCACTCCCGACTCTTTGTACCCAGTCTTAAGAGCGATTGAAGCTGACGAGAGCGGCAATCCAGCTTCTTTAATGGTACGCAGGATAAGTTCCGCCTGTGCCTTTGATTTCTTCAGATCGTCGGGCCATTCAACAGGATCTTTTTCGAAGGACCAGATAGCCATGTGGAGTGTGAGAGATAATCACTGTCAAATATAAGAAAAGCGTTAGTAGCCCGGCTCAGATTCGAACTGAGGTCACCGGCTTTCTTCACCGATTGGCTCCAAAGGCCAGTACTCAATGCTTTCCTTCATCGAAAGCTTGCTTGACCGTTGTGCGCCTCCGTGAGAGCCCCTACACCACCGGGCTAACGCAGGTACATCTTTCAAAGCTTCTACTTGATCGACTTTAAATCAATTGTGAGATCAACGGGAATAACTATTTGAGATTCGCTCGTCGAGCGTATCGGCAGGATGCCCGAGGAGACCCCAAAGAAAAATGAGGCCGTGACGATCTACGGGCTGAGCTCCGAGGGCTACGGGATTGCATCCAAGCTTGCTTCCAAGGGCATGGAAGTATTTCTCATAGACGAAACTCTGGGCACCGCGATGGAGCTCCGCCCTGAGGTAGCCGGCGACTATCGTGAGCTCAGGCAACTCCTCTCGGATGAGATCCTGATGACGATCAAATCCTCGAAGGAGTGCATAGCCAATTCCAAGGTGATCTTCTTCACCCCGAAGTTACGCAGGAACGATGAGGACATACTCGCCGAAGTCAAGGGGAGGGTCACCGAACTCTCAAAGCACCTGAACAGCGGATCCCTGATCATATTCTGCCTGCCCCTGGGGATCTCCGGAACCAAGGAGATCATAGAACGAATCGAGAGAACCTCGGGTCTCGTCGCCGGGAAGGACTTTTACTTTTCTTACTCTCCGGTTGACGGAGGGAGACCCAGCGTCTTCGGCGCCGACGGGAATCTGGTGGATTATGCCCCCATCGTGGACGCCGCCGGATTCTCGATGGAGATCTACGCCCTTGCAAAGGCGGAACTCGTGCACGCCCAGAAGCTCGTCGCGAAATACTCCTCCCTTGCGTCAACGTTTGAAAGCGCAAAGAGGCTCGTCCAGATGGGGTTTGACTGCCCGAGGGAGTACAAGCAGATCTATTCGGACGACATCAGCGGGATGCTGTACGACCTCAAGCTCGTCTCGGAATCTTTGGACACCGGGGATCCCATACTCTACCTTGTTTCGGGTTCGCTCAAGAGCGTCGAAAGTTACACCCGCTTCCTCATTGAAAGGATAAGGGAGTTTGTCCGCGCAAAGGAGCTGAAGGCCGCGAGGCTCCGCATACTGCTTTTCTGCGACAACGACCAGCTGGAGATGCGCGGCGACAGGATAGGGTTTGCAAATTTCCTCCAGGATAAGCTCCGCGACTTTTACTCCGACATCGAGCTCCTGAACATCATGAAGGAGGGGTTCTCCCTCCCGATGGGTATGGAAAAGACAAACCTCATGATCTTTCTCTCCGGGAGCGCGGAGCAGCGATTGCTTCAGCTCTACGAGGATCAGATCTCTATGACGAGGTCTCACATAGTCCGCGCGAACCTCCCGGTAGAGTTTGTGAGTTAGTTAGTTAGGTTTAGATGCGAAGTTTCCCCAAGCGGTGATACTCGAATTTGAGCGCAAATAACATTCGAATCGGAGTCGTGGGCACGGGCGGCTGGGGAAAGAACCACCTAAGGGTGTTCAGCGAGATGGGAGCTCTTCAGTGCCTGTGCGACATCGACCCCGCCCGGGCATCCTCCTGGTCAGAAAAGTACGAATGCAATGGGTATGTGGATCTCGATAAGATGCTCGACAGCGAGCGGCTGGACGCGGTGACGGTCTGCACCCCAACAACCACGCACTTTTCGGTCGCGACCAAGGTCCTCGCGAAGAAGATCAACTTATTCGTGGAAAAGCCGATGACGGCAACTTCGGCGGAGGGAATGAAACTCGTGGAGATTGCCAAGGACTCTGGCAAGTTTCTCACGATCGGGTTCATCGAACGGTTCAACCCGGCGGTTGTGGAAGCAAAGAGGGCAATCAAGGAAAAACTGTTAGGCGATCCGCTCCTCTTGGAGTTTCACAGAGAGAACAAGTGGGCCGGGAGGATAACGGACGTCGGGATCGTTGCCGACACGAGCGTACACGACATCGATACGGCCCGTTGGCTATTTGATGAAGAGCCGCGCGTGGTTTTCGCGCGCGTCGGTAACGTGCTCAGCGCGACGAAGGAAGACTTTGCAGCAATCACGCTTGGGTTCGACGAAAGGAAGACAGCCTTCCTCGTTTCGAACTGGGTGACCCCGAAGAGGCAGCGCCAACTCACCATAGTGTGCACTCAGGGTGTGATCACACTGGATTTCATTACTCAGGAGACGAGGTTCGATGACGCCAAGGGCACGACCATACCTCGAAGAGACTTCAAGGAGCCTCTCACCGCGGAGATGGAGGCGTTCCTCGATGCTCTCAAGAACAATCGTGCCCCGCTCGTAAAGCCAAAGGATGGTCTCAACAATACCATAGTGGCTGAAGCCGCGCTCGCGAGCAGCTCGAGCGGGATGCCAATCTACCTGAAACTCTAAGCCAAAGGATACCCAAACTATATATTTGGGATACCTCCCGAATATTGGGTTAGAATTTCCCGAACTTGTCGCTTCTGAACGAAGGCCAGAACCTCCTCGCCTTGGAGGAGGTAGAGCTCCCCAGCCAGAATGATCTCTTGGTCTTGGAGGCAATCGGTGGAGACTCTGACGCTCAAAACGTTTCCTTTCAAGGGATCAAGAGAAAGCTCGGCCTGCATCAGGAGACATTGTCACGATCGCTGCACAGGCTTCAGAGGGACGGATACATCGAACGCTCCCAGCACGGTTACAAGATCAGCACAAAGGGACGAAAGGTCACCACGCTTGATGGAACTTACTCGGGGAAAAAGAATGCTGAACGAGATCGCTACCCGGTTTCGATCTTGAAGGCGATGCTCCCCGAGGACGCTAAGGTCCAGGACATCGTTTCATCGCTGAGTTACAGATGGTTTGGAAACCTGAGGTGGCTCGGGTTTGGCGAGTCGGATGGTTCCACTACGATGAGCTGGATAACCGCGGACAGCAGCCTCACGATCACAGTGAAGATTCTGGAGGATTCTCTGAACATCGAGTCCTACGCGAAGGATTCGGGATCAATGTCTCTCGCGATAAGATCTGCGTACGAGCTGTTCGATCACATCACAAAGGCGTTCAAGACAAAAGAGAGCGCTCCCTCGCTTCCATCTTCTTCCTCAGCCCGCGCTGGTTGACAACGGTGTGACCTGCTAGGCTCTTTGCCTAGTCATTAACTACGCTCCAACTCCTAATTCTCCGTCACCTATTGGAAAACAAAAAGGTGACAATGAATCAAAGATGACAACAATTGTAGGAATCACGTGCAAGGACGGAGTCGTGCTGTCCTCGGACAAGAGGGCGAGCAAGGGTTTCTTCATCGGTTCGAAGATCACCCAGAAAATCCTGCCGATCGACGAAACAATCGCGGTCGCAATCGCAGGCCAGGTCTCGGACGCGGAGTATCTTGTGAACGCCGTGAGAGCTGAGAGGAAACTGGTGAGCCTCCAGAGGGGCTATCCCCTGAGCGTCAAGGAGACCGCGAAACTGATCGCGAACATCGCTTACAACGGGATGAAGAATTACCAGCCGTACTACGCGGAGTTCATAGTTGCCGGCGTTGACGCAAGCGGACCGCACGTGTTGATCTCGGATATGAGCGGCGCTGTCTCGACCGAGGACTTTGTTTCCACGGGTTCGGGGAGCCCGATAGCGTACGGTGTCCTTGAGAGCACGTACAAGCAAAACATGGGGCTCGAGGAGGGAAAGAGCGTAGCGGCCTCCGCTGTGAAGGCGGCGATGGAGAGGGATCCGGGTTCAGGAAACGGTGTGGACGTATTGGCGATCCCGATGATAGCACCGACGATCACAGTAAAGTAATAGGAAGGAGTTGAGACAGCAAAAAATGGAATCTCCACAAAATCAGCAGCAGTACGGCAGAGCGCCATACTTCTACGGCCCTGAAGGGAGCCTGGTCCAGGTAGACTTTGCGCTCGAGGCTGTCAACAGGGGTTCGACCACCATCGGGATAAAGACGAACGATCACGCGATCCTCGCGAGCCAACTCAAGCCGACGAGACCTCTGATTGACCCCTCAGAGAAGGTGTTCAAGATAGACGACCACCTGGGAGCAACGGGTGCGGGTTACATCGGGGACGTGTTGAAACTGGTGCAGGAGCTCAGAGTGGAATCTCAAAAACACAACCTCACCTTCGGCTCGCCGATCGACGTAAAGACAGCTGCCGAGTCGCTCAGTTCATACCTGCATCAGTACACGATCTACGCGGTGAGGCCGCTCGGGGCGTCGGTGATACTCGCGGGTGCAGATCCCACCGGGTTGCAGCTCTATCAGGTTGATCCCAGCGGGACGTTCTTCAAGGGATCTGCCTTTGCAATCGGGCAGAGATCTGACTCGGCGATCGAGTTGATCCAAAAGAAGTACAATCCAAACCTTTCACTGGATGAACTCGCTTCACTCGCAAATGAAGCCATCAAGACGGCCACGAATGAGGATTCGCCGATCGAGCTCGGGATACTCTCGAAGGCAACATCGAGGTTTGAGAAACCCCCGCTCGCAGTCGCCAAGTCTTCGTAGCAAACTGAATTCAGGGTAGAGCCGCGTCTCCCTGGAACGGGAGGCGGGCTCTCCCCCTCCCTCCTAACTTTCTACTGCCCTAATTTCAGATCTTCTTCTCGAACTTATATCTTTGAAAGGCATGAAAAGGTAAGACTTTTTTGCTTCTTTCCGCAAAGAGATTGTCCGAACCTCAACATGCCGAGAGCGAGAAGCGTCGAAGAATTGAGACAATCCCTCCTGTTCAACAATACGCTTGAAGTATGGATGGCCCTATGCACGGAGCGTGGGCGCGACTGGAGGAACCTCGATTCCTACCATCGTTTCTTGGATCACCTGTCCAAAACGGGGGTGAAACTGGATACCTCTGTCGTGTGTCCGCCGATAAAGGGGTTCTCGGACAAGCCTCCAAAGGCGTTCAACGTTAAACTTGACAGCGGGACGATTGAAAAGATCAAGAGTTTTCAAGAAGAGACCAGTGCTTCATCGGTTCCAACAAAATAAATACGCGGAAAAACTTGGTCTGATCCCTCTGAACAAGAGAAAAGAGAGTTG
>Ga0209061_1003911_pt1 | contig 15260 bp, 10 predicted proteins | sample Coa_R1_10_FD_187157 | JGI IMG/M metagenome (GOLD analysis project Ga0209061, IMG submission 187157) | Surface soil microbial communities from Centralia Pennsylvania, which are recovering from an underground coalmine fire - Coalmine... | ecosystem: Environmental > Terrestrial > Soil >...
CAGCGCGGCCGGCGTCACAGTCGCCGAGCCCCCGTTCGGAACCCTCGAGCTGACCGAAGCCGCCTGGTGGCACCCCATGCGCGCCGCCGACCCCGCCCTCACCTGGCTCCGCGCCATCGTCCAGGAGGAGGCCAGCCATGCCTAGTCCCCCAGGACCGCGACATGGTTCATGCGGCGGGCGGCCGGGGTGATCATCCGCCCGACCCGCTCCACGAGCAGGGACATCTCGTAGGCGACCAGGCCTAGGTCGCAGTTGGACCCGGCCAGCACGGCAAGGCTCGCGCCGCTGCTGATGGTCATGACCACCAGCACCCCGGCCTGCATCTCCACCACGGTCTGCACGACTATGCCGCCCTGGAAGGCGCGCGCCGCGCCCTGGGTCAAGCTCGCCAGGCCCGACGTCACCGCTGCCAGCTGGTCAGCCCGATCCTGCGGGAACCCGGCGCTGAACGCGAGGGGAAGCCCGTCGGACGATACGACCACTGCGTGGGCCACGTCGCGAACCCGCTCGACAAAGTCCGTGACCAGCCAGTTCAGGTCCTGCGTCGGATGACCCGGGGTGCTCACCTGTGTGCTCCTTCCGGCTGCTGCCGTCGTCAGCTCTCGTCTGTTCCGAAATTCCACGGCGCGGCGGCCCGGCCTTCCCTGGCGCCGCGCTGAAGGTTGCTGAGCCGGTCGCGGACCTCTTCCGCTGACCGCCCCGGCGCGCCCTCCGCTGGCTGCCGGTTCTCCGCCTGTGCCGCCTGCCCCGCCTGTGCCGCCTGCTGCCCCGGCGGCCGGCCGCCGATCGAGCCAGGGATCAGGTTGGCGCTCGGCACCCGCTTGGGCAGTCCCGCCGCGGTCGTCTCGCCGACGGAAGGCGAGGCGACCGCCTCGGCCGCCCGGAATCCCTCATCCCCGGGCGACGTCCACGGGCTGTTCCCGGAACGGCTCCCGGCGCTGAGGGAGCTTCCGCCTCGCCGGAACCAGTCCGACTCGACCGCGTCATAGATCGGCAGCCGCGGATCCCCGGCGCCGCCCGGCACGGCGGTACCGCTATCGGGTTTCGGTTCCGGCGGCGGGGCCGGGACGGGCGGCGGGACTGAGGCCGGCGGCGGGACTGAGACCGGCGGCGGAGCTGAGGCGGCCGGGTCGGCGGACTGCCCGGCGAACCAGTCGGCGCCGTCCGCCCGGGCGGCGCGCCAGCGCCCGGGTGCCATCAGCGCCGGTGCCTGGGTCGGCACCATCGGGGCGGCGGCCACGTAGCCGTCCGCGTCGAAACGCCGCCGCAGCCGGTCAAGCGGCGGCGCCGCCGCTATCTCGGCCACCGCCTCAGGCAGCCAGATCAGCGCGGACAAGCCGCCGCCGTGCGCGTGGCGCAGCCGGACCCGGACCCCGTGCCTGGCGGCCAGCCGGCCCACGACGAACAGGCCCATCCGCCTGGATACCGCGACGTCGATCACCGGCGGGTTGTCCAGCCGCCAGTTCGCGTGCGCCAGCTCCTGGTCCGGTATCCCCAGTCCTTCATCGATGATCTCGACCAGCACTCCGCCGCTGGCGAGCGGCTGGCCGGTGACGAGCACCTGCGTGTGCTCGGGGGAGAACGTGGCCGCGTTCTCCAGCAGTTCCGCGGCCAGGTGCACCACGTCGCTCGCGGCGCGCCCGGCGATGACGATTCCCGGCTGCACGCTGAGCGTGATCCGCTCGTACTGCTCTATCTCGGAGATCGCGGCGCGCAGCACGTCCACGAGCGGCACCGGCTGGCTCCACTTGCGGGACGCCTCATGCCCCGCGAGCACCAGCAGGTTCTCGGAGTTGCGGCGCATCCGGGTGGCGAGGTGGTCGAGCCGGAACAGGCTGCTCAGCCGGTCCGAGTCCTGCTCGGACTGCTCCAGTGATTCGATGATGCTCAGCTGCCGCTCGATCAGCGACTGGCTGCGCCGGGACAGGTTCACGAACATGGCGTTCAGGTTCGCCCGGAGCATGGCCTCCTCGCTGGCCAGCCGGACCGCCTCGCTGTGCACCTGATCGAACGCGCGGGCCACCTCACCGATCTCGTCGGTGGAGTCGACCTCGATGGGCTCGATCTGGACCGCCTCGGCGGTGCCCTGGCTCTCGCTCAGCCGGCGCACCATGTCGGGCAGCCGGCGGCCCGCCACGTCCAGGGCGTCGGCGCGGAGCTTGCGCAGCGGACTGATCATGGAGCGGCCCATCAGGATCGTGATGATCAAGATGAGCACGAGCAGCACGCCGACGACGACCGCGGTGAGCTTCTCCGAGTTCTGCGCGCCCTGCTGTAGCGCGTTGGCCTGCGCGACGACGGAAGCCAGGTTGTCGCTCTCGACGGACCGCATGGCGTTCAGGGTGAATGACATGTCGCTGAACCATGTCTGCGGCGGGTTGCCGCGCAGCGGCTGGCCGTTGCTCCCGCGGACGATGGCGTCGAGTTCGGTTGCCAGCGCCGCGTCGACGCCCGGCCCCGTGACAGCGTCGTTGAACTGCTGGGTCTCGGTGAGCGCGGGCGACAGGCCCGATGACGGGACGAAGGCGGGCAGGCTGGTGGAGTCCTGCTGGAAGGTGGCCAGGTCGCTCGCCTGGCTCGACTGCGCCGCGACGAGGGCGTTCAGGGCGCCGGGCTCGAACTGCCCTTCAAGGAGCGCCGCGTACAGGATGGCCCGTTGCTGTGAGGCCTGTTCTTCCGCCTGCGCGAGCGCTTCGAGCGAGGTCACCGTCTGCGCCAGCTGCGCGCTTGAGCTGCCTTCCGCGAGGTCGCTGTCGAACGCGAGCAGCGTCGCGATGACGGCGGAGTAGTGGTTGATCAGCGGGAGAGGGGACATCTGGCTGTGCGCGAGGCCGCGCAGCTCGGTGAGGGCGGACAGGCTGCTCAGCGCGAGCGACAGGTCCGCCCGGGCGGTGGCCGGGTAGGCCGGGCCGATCGTGCCGGCCAGCCGCTGCGCCGCCGCGAGGCGGGCGCCGGTCACCGCGTACTGGGCCTGCAACTGGCCGAGTATGGCCGCCGCCGCCGAGTTCTGGCCTGACAGCCGCGTCGCGACATAGCCGGCCGTGAGGTCGCGCTCATCCTGGATGGACTCCGCCAGCGCGGTGATGTCCGTGCCGAGCATGCCGAGCTGGCTGGTGCGCGCGGCGGCGGCCGAGGTGTCCTGCGCCACCTGGATGCGCAGCACGCCGAGGACGATCGCCGCCACGCTGGGAATGATGACCAAGGCGAGCACGCGCCATCGGATCCGCCAGTTCTTCACCTGCCAGAGCGACGGCAGTCCTCGCCCCCGGCCGCCGGGAGAAGCCTGCTGGCCCGGCAGCAGCCCGCTGCCGTCGGCCACCGCTGGCAGGGTGGTGCGGCCACTGTCTTGATTGACCATCGCTTGGAACCCTCTGCTCCCATTCGCGGAACCCGCAGAACTCGCAGGGAGAACGGCGGTAATTACTAAGGCATAGTTCACGAATGACTAATCGAGGCAGCAAGGCAGGCAGAACCAGGCCACGCACCTGCCCCGGCACGACGCGACCCGCCAGCGCGCTTAAATCAAATGACCATCACATAGCGCACATATCAAAAATAACCAGACGAGCCACCGCGGATGCCGTCGGTTAGCTAGTGATAACTATCTTGTAATGATATGGCCACGTATATGTTTATCCGATGGTTGGAGCTACCAGCGCGTTCGTGAATGGCCAGGTCCGGGGCCTGCGTCAATAGGTATTGTTCATCCTCAGTGCGGGGGAGCCCGCCGCCGCCCGCTCCATCCGTGACTCAGCGTCGTCGCCAACGTGGCGCTGCCGCTGCGCCGCACGCGGACATCTCCCCCTGGGACGGGACCCCGGCACGGGAGCTCCCGCCCCCATCCCCGGGAATCGGAGGAAGACCGAATGTAGGGCCGCGCCGGGCTCGGACTAAGTGGCCGTGCCGCCTCGCCTGCGGTCTGCGTTACCGGCAGGCGCCAGTCTTCTCGCCTCGTTTTATAGCCCGATGTTGATATCGTTAAGGAGGGCAATGCGAAGCCCATGTATGCGCCGGCTGGGTCTCCTGCTGGCGACCGGCCTGCTTGCCGCCGGGCTCGGTGCGTGCAGTTCAGGCTCGGCCGCCAGCACCGCCGCTGACAGCCCAGGGTCAGGGCCGGAGCTGAAGAACATCACCATCGCCATCCTGCCGATCACGGACGCCGTTGTCGTGCAGATCGCGCAGGAGGAGGGAATCTTCAAGCAGGAGGGATTCGACAGCGTCAAGGTCCTGGACCTGAAGACGCTGGCCACCTCGAACCTTCAGCTGCAAAGCCACACCGCGGACATCGTCGCGGAGAACTATGTCAGCATGTTCACCCAGCAGGCACATGTGCCGGGCCTGAACCTGCGCATCATCGCGGACATGGCGCAGTCAGCGCCTAACCTGTTCGACATCATGGTCGGGAAGGGCTCCACGCTCACGTCGCTGTCCCAGCTGAAGGGCAAGAAGGTCGGCTGCCCGGCGCTGGGCGTCAGCTTCTGCCAGCTGGGCCTGGACATGCTGCTGAAGCCCTATGGTCTCAGCATCAGCAACCTGACGATCGTCCCGGTCCCATTCGCCCAGGGGCCGACGGCACTCGCCGCTCATACGGTCGATGCCGTGTTCGAGGCTGAGCCGTTCATCACGATCATGGAAGGCAAAGGGGCGCGGATCCTGCAAGACCTGATGTCCGGGCCGCTGGCCGGGGCGCCGCAGTCCTGCTGGGGTGTCCAGGAGTCGTTCTTGCAGAAGTACCCGAAGACGGTGGCCGCGTTCGCGCGGGCGATGAGCAAGGCCGACGCCATCGCCGACTCCGATCCGGCGCTCGTCCGCAAGGACCTGCCCAAGATCATCCCCACGCTGAGCCCGAAGCTCGCCTCGGTCATCGGCCTGCCCACCTGGAACACCACGCTCAGCCTGGCCCGCATGGAGCGGGTGGCCGACATCATGGAGGAATTCGGCGCCCTGCCGAAGAACTTCGACGTCAAGCAGATGTACGTGCCGCCGCCGGCGGGATCGTGATCCTGGCGCTGCCGAGGCCGCCGAGGCAGCCGGGAGCTTACCGGCCGGTCTGCCTCGGCGCGGCGGGCTTCATCGTGGCAGGCGCGGCCGCCCAGCTGATCATGTGGGCCGGCGGGTTCGGCCAGGGCGTGCTCCCGCTGCCGTCTTCGGTGCTCGCCAGCGCCGCCGACCTGGCCAGGAACGGCATGTTCCTGGCCAGCGTCGGGTCGACGATGGCGGCATGGGCGGAGGCGATGGCGGCCAGCGTCGTCATCGGCGTCCTCCTCGGGCTGCTGCTCGGCGTGCTGCCCTGGGCCGGGTCAGCCGCCGGGCTGGTGATCGAGTTCCTGCGGCCGATCCCGTCAGTGGTGCTGATCCCGCTGGTCCTGCTTATCGTGCAGGACAACATGCGGACCGAGCTGGTGATCATCGTGTACGCGTCGGTGTGGCCCGTGCTTATCAACACGATTTACGGGGTCAGGGACGTCGATCCGGTGGCCAAGGAGACGATGCGCAGCTTCGGGTTCGGCCCGCTGACCGTGGTCGGCCGCGTGTCGCTGCCGAGTGCGGCGCCGTTCATCGCCACCGGCGTCAGGATCGCCGCGTCGGTCGCACTCGTCGTGGCCGTCGCGGCCGAGCTCATCGGCACGGGGATGAACGGCATCGGCGCCTACCTGACCAACCTGGAAAGCGGCACCGACAGCAGCGCTCCCATGATCGCGGTGGCGGTGTGGGCCGGGCTGCTCGGGATCGTCATCAACGCCGTCTTCACCGGCGCCGAACGGCGGATGTTCCGCTGGCATCACGCGCTGACCGGGACGACGGGCGCGGCGGACACGTGAAGCGCCGTCTCGCCCGCGCCGCGGTGCAGGTGCTCGTGCTGGCGGCCGCCGTCGGCGGCTGGCAGCTCGCCGCCGACTCGGCGGGCAACCCGTTCCTCCTGCCGCCGTCGCAGATCGCGTCGGCCATGTACCACCTGTGGTTCTCCGGTCCCGCCAGCCATCTGTGGCTGACCGCCGATGCGACGGGCAACCTGCTGCCCAGTCTCGGCCGCATGCTCGGCGGGTGGGCGGCCGCCTGCCTGGCCGGGATCGCGATCGGCGTGGCGATCGGCCGGCTGCCGCTGCTCGCCGAGCTCGCCGAGCCCATCGTCCATTTCGGCCGGGCGATCCCGCCGCCGACGGTGGTGCCGGTCTTCCTGTTCGTGTTCAAGATCGGCACGCCGATGGAGGTCGCGGCGATCGTCTTCGGCGTCATCTGGCCGGTGCTGGTGAACTCCATCGACGGCGCCAGGCACGTGCACCCGGGGCACATCGAGACGGCGCGCGCCTTCCGTGTCCCTGCCTTCCAGCGGCTGGTGCGGATCGTCCTGCCGAGCGCGGGCCCGAAGATCTTCGCCGGGCTGCGGCTGGCCATGGCCCTGGCCCTGATCATGATGATCATCTCGGAGTTTGTCGGCAGCACGGACGGGATCGGCCGGGAGATGCTCCAAGCGCAGGCCAACACGGACATCCAGCAGATGTGGGCGATCGTCTTGTTGCTAGGGCTCCTCGGAATCGTCCTCAATGGGCTGCTCAGCTTGCTGGAGCACCGGGTCCTCGCGGGGCAGCGCCGATCCCGCGCGCTGCCCTGAGCACCCGCGGGGCCTGATCACTGGATCTGACCGAAAATGCGCGGCCGCGACCGGCGGACGGGACACGTCCCCGGCGGCGGCCGCCACGTCCACGATGAGAGGTGGCCACCAAGGTGTGGGTTCCAGATACGTATCTCCGCTTTACGAAAGTCCGTACCCGGGGAGTGGCCGACCTGCTCGCGCGGGTCAGCCATCCCGCGCCGCGCCTGATCATCGACCTTGGATGCGGGCCGGGTAACAACACCGAGCTGATCACGCAGCGCTGGCCGGACGCCCGGGTCATCGGCGTGGACAAGTCGCCCGCCATGATCGCCGCCGCGCGCGGGCGGGAGCGGCCGGGGCACCTCGAATTCCGCCAGGCCGACATCGTCCAGTGGCAGCCGGACGAGCCCGCGGACATCGTGCTGCTCAACGCCGTGCTGCAATGGATCCCCGGCCACGTCGCGCTGCTGCCCCGGTTCGCCGCGATGCTGGCGCCGGCGGGGGTGCTCGGCTTCCAGACCCCTGGAACGCCATCGGGAAGGAGGGGAACGCCCCCCGACAACCTGGCCGCCATCGCCTGCGAGATGGCCCGCGAACCGCGGTGGCGGGACCAGCTGGGCGCGATATATGCGGACAGCGAATTGCCCAGCGCCATGGACTACGTCGTCGCGCTCGAAGATGCCGGATTGCGCGCGGAGGTCTGGGAGACCTGGTACACCCATACAATGGCAGGAACCGGGAACCTGGTGGAGTACGCGTCCGGCGCGGTGCTGCAACCAGCTCTCGCGGCTCTCGCGCCAGATGAGGCGGAGCGGTTCCTCGCCGAGTTTTCCCGGCGTGCCAGCGAGGCCTTCCCGCCGCGCGTTATCGGCGGCGAACGCGTCGAGGCAATCCGCGGGTACCGCATCTTCGCGGTCGGACGGTCAGCGCCGCTCTAATACCAGTGCTCGCCTGCTAATACTGCTAATACGAGTGCTCGCCCGCCGGCGCCACCGCACTCCGATTCTGGCGTACGGCGGCCCCGTGCGGCGAGCCTTATCGAGCCTTATCGAGGCTAAGCGGAGTTTTGTCAAGGCTAAGAGCCGGTATCGGCGCGGTCGGGGTTTTCGCGCGGCTAGATTCATCGGTGAAAGCGATAGTCCGTCAGCCGGGCGGCCTGACGCGGCAGCAGACGGCCGGATAGGAACAATGGTGCTTGAGGTAACCGACCTGACGCGGAGATACGGATCGCACCAGGCGATCGAGAATGTCAACCTGCGGGTGGACGACGGCGAGCTCGTCACGATCGTGGGGCCCTCCGGGTGCGGCAAGTCCACGCTGCTGCGGTGCGTGGCAGGCCTGCTCCGCCCCACGGCCGGACAGGTCGTCCTGGACGGTACGGTCGTGACCCGGGTTCCGGACCGGCTCGCCGTCGTTTTCCAGGACTACAGCCGGTCGCTCTACCCGTGGCTGAGCGTGGCCGACAACGTGGCGCTGCCGTTGCGCCGCACCGAGCGGCGCCGGGCGGTGCGGCGCAAGGCCGCGCTCAGCGCGCTGGAGTCGGTCGGGCTGGCCGGCTTCGAGGGCAGGTACCCATGGCAGCTTTCCGGCGGCATGCAGCAGCGGGTCGCCATCGCCCGCGCGCTGGCGTGCGACCCGGTGCTGCTGCTGATGGACGAGCCGTTCGGCTCGGTCGACGCGCAGATCAGGGAGGACCTGGAGGACCTGGTGCTGCGGGTGCGGGCCGAACGGAACATCACGACCCTGATCGTCACGCACGACATCGACGAGAGCGTTTACACCGGCGACCGGGTCATCGTGCTGACCCCGGGCCCGGGCCGCGTCCGCGCCGAGGTGGCGGTGGACCTGCCCTCGCCGCGGGACCAGATCACCACCAGGGAACTGCGCGAGTTCGCGCACCTGCGCGCCGAGGTGAGCCGCCTCGTCCGCGGCGCGAGGCGGCCAGAGCCCTGCCCGCCGGCCGCCGGCACATCCACTCGAAGGTGAGGCCTCATGACCACCGCGTACCACGCCGAGCACGTCGGCAGCCTGCTCCGCCCGCCGTGGCTGCTCAAGGCGCGCCAGGCGCACCAGAAGGGCGAGCTCGCCCTGGAAGAACTGCGCGCCGCCGAGGACCGCGCGATTCTCGGGCACATCGCCCTGCAGCGTGACGCCGGGATGCGGGTCTTCACCGACGGCGAGGCGCGCAGGGACTCCTGGCGGGCCGGCCTCATGGAATCGCTGGACGGGGTGGTGCCGGTCACGCGGGTCATGACGTGGTACCGGGACGGCAGGGAACTTCCCCCGGAAGAGACGCCGGGCGATGGCGTGGCGGCCGCCGCGCCGGTGTCACGCAAGCAGGACCTCACCGGCGTCGAGGCCGCGTTCATGGCCAGGCACGCGCCCGGGACCTTCAAGATCACGATGATCAGCGCCTCGATGGGCGGGATGATCTGGGATCCGCGGATCAGCGCCGCCGCCTATCCGACGCCGGCGAGCCTGATCGAGGACCTGGTGGCGCTGCAACTGGAGGAGATCGAGGGCCTGATCGCCCGGGGGGTGCGCTGGATCCAGCTCGACTCGCTGGCCTACAACCGGGTGTTCGACACAAGCAAGGACGACAACGTCCGCGGCGGCCTCAGCCCGGAGCAACTGCTGGACGCGACGGTGACCGTCGACGCGAAGATCGTCGCCACGGTGAAGCGCGGGCACCCCGACGTCACCATGGCCATGCACATCTGCCGCGGCAACTACCGCAGCGCGTGGGGAGGCCAGGGCAGCTACGAGCCGGTCGCCGAGCGGCTGTTCAACGAGGTCCCCGTCGACAGGTTCCTCCTGGAGTACGACACCGAGCGGGCCGGCGGCTTCGAGCCGCTGCGCTTCGTCCCGCGCGGCGAGACGGGCCCGACCGTGGTGCTTGGCCTGGTCAGCACCAAGGTCCCCGAGCTTGAGGACGCCGACGAGCTGTGCCGCCGCATCGACGAGGCGGCCGGCTACGTGCCGCTGGAGAACCTGGCGATCAGCCCGCAGTGCGGCTTCGCCTCCGGGGCCGTGGGCAACCTGATCACGGTCGACGACGAGCGGCGCAAGCTCGAGCTCGTGGCGGCCACCGCCAGCAGGGTCTGGGGCTAGCGCTCGCGGCGCGCTCCTTGACGCCGGGGCGGTTCGCGCCCCTGGAAAGCGCTGACCTGCCGGCGGCCGCCTTCGTCCAAGTCTGCCGTACGGCGGACCCGGCAACACGTGTCAGGAGGATCCCCGCCGGCGGAGCAAGCGGGGCCGGACGCAGCCACCACGGTACGTTGCGGGGCGTGGGTATTCTTCGAAGCATGTCTGTCGAGTCGGTCTACCCGCGGCTAGAACCCCTGCTGCCGCTTGTCCGCAAGCCGGTGCAGTACGTCGGCGGCGAGGTGAACTCGGTCCTCAAGGAGTGGGACGAGACCGATGTCCGGTGGGCGCTGCTGTACCCCGACGCGTACGAGGTCGGACAGCCCAACCAGGGCCTGGCGATCCTGTACGAGGTGCTGAACTCCCAGCCCGGCGTGCTCGCCGAGCGCACCTACAGCGTGTGGCCGGACCTGGAGCGGCTCATGCGGTCCCGCGGCATCCCGCAGTTCACCGTGGACGGGCACCGCCCGGTCGGCGCCTTCGACATCCTCGGGGTCAGCTTTCCCACCGAGCTTGGCTATACGAACCTGCTCACCGCGCTCGACCTGGCGGGGATTCCGCTCTTTTCTTCCGAACGGACGGTGGCGCATCCCCTGGTCATAGCCGGCGGTCACGCGGTGTTCAACCCCGAGCCGATCGCCGACTTCCTGGACGCCGCGGTGCTCGGCGACGGCGAGGAGGCGGTCCTCCAGATCACCCGCCTGGTGCGGGAGTGGAAGGCCGCCGGCCGGCCCGGCGGCCGGGACGGCCTGCTGGCCTCGCTCGCCGCCACCGGCGCGGTGTACGTGCCGCGGTTCTACGACGTGGCGTACCTGCCAGACGGGCGGATCGAGCGGGTGGTGCCGAACCGGCCGGGCGTGCCGGCCTCCGTGCGCAAGCACACGCTGCTCGACCTGGACGCCTGGCCGTACCCGCGGGCGCCGGTTGTGCCGGTCGCGGAGACCGTTCACGAGCGCTACAGCGTGGAGATCTTCCGCGGCTGCACCCGCGGCTGCCGGTTCTGCCAGGCCGGGATGATCACCCGGCCGGTGCGCGAGCGGTCGATCACCACGATCGGGAAGATGGTGGAGGGCGGCGTGCGGGCCACCGGGTTCACCGAGGTGGGCCTGCTGTCCCTGTCCAGCGCCGACCACAGCGAGATCAACGAGATCGCGTCCGGCCTCGCCGACTGTTACGAGGGCACGAACACCGGGCTGTCGCTGCCGTCCACCCGGGTCGACGCGTTCAACGTGGCGCTGGCCAACGAGCTGTCCAGGAACGGGCGGCGGTCGGGGCTCACGTTCGCGCCCGAGGGCGGCTCGGAGCGGATGCGGGCGGTCATCAACAAGATGGTGACCGAAGAGGACTTGATCCGGACCGTGACGACCGCCTACTCGTCGGGATGGCGGCAGGTGAAGCTGTACTTCATGTGCGGCCTGCCGACCGAGACCGACGAGGACGTGCTGGCGATCGCGGACCTGGCCAGGAAGGTTATCGCCGCCGGGCGGGAGGCGACTGGGCGGCGGGACATCCGGTGCACGGTGTCGATCGGCGGGTTCGTGCCGAAGCCGCACACCCCCTTCCAGTGGGCCGCGCAGTGCCCGCCGGAGGTGGTGGACAGGAGGCTGCGCGCGCTGGGAGACGCGCTGCGCGCCGACCGGGCCTATGGGAAGTCGATCGGGTACCGCTACCACGACGGGTCGCCGTCGCTGGTGGAAGGGCTGCTGTCCAGGGGCGACCGCCGGGTGGGCCGGGTGATCCTCGCGGCCTGGCGGGACGGCGCCCGGTTCGACGGGTGGAGCGAGTACTTCTCGTTCGGCCGGTGGGTGGACGCCGCGGCGCGTGCGCTGGCCGGCGAGCCTGTTGACCTGGACTGGTACACGACCCGCGAGCGCGACTACGGCGAGGTGCTGCCGTGGGATCACCTGGACGCCGGCCTGGACCGGGACTGGCTCTGGGGGGACTGGCGGTCCGCGGTCGCGCCCGAGGGGGCCGGCGAGGTGGAAGACTGCCGCTGGACTCCGTGTTATGAGTGTGGGGTGTGCTCGGCGATGGGCACGCAGATCCAGACGGGCCCAACCGGGGAGCGGCTAGACGGGCGCCGTCTGCTTCCCGTAGTGGCTACCGGGAGATGAGCGTGAGCAAGGCGGCACCGCGCGGCGACGCGCCGCAGCCTGCGGTGCAGCACCTGCTCGTCCGGTATGCTAAGCGCGGAAAGATGCGTTTTGCCAGCCACAGGGATGTGGCGCGGGCCTTCGAGCGGGGCGTGCGGCGGGCAGGGCTGCCCGTGGCGCATTCGGCAGGGTTCACGCCGCACCCGAAGATCTCCTACGCGGGAGGTGCCCCGACCGGGGTCGCGAGCGAGGCAGAGTACCTGAGCCTCGCGCTGACCAGCCGGTACGAGGCGGACACCGTGCGGGAGCGGCTGGACGCGGCGCTGCCTGATGGGATAGACGTGATCGCTGTCACTGAGGATGCCGGGGGGTTGCCGGCCAGCCGGCTCACCGCCTCCGAGTGGCAGGTAATCCTTCCCGGCGTGACGCCGGAGGCCGCCGCGCCGGCGGTGGAGAAGTTCCTCGCCCTTGAGCACGCTCCGGTGGAGCGTCTCACCAGCAAGGGCATGCGGCGCATGGACGCCAGGTCCGCCGTGGCCGAGATGAGCGTTGCCCCCGCGCCCTCCGGAGCCATGCTGCGGATGGTTGTCCGGCACACCGTCCCGGCGGTGCGGCCCGACGACGTGCTCACCGCGCTACGCGAGGTTTCCGACGTGGTCCCGGCCGCGCCGCCGCTGATGACGCGGCTGGCGCAGGGGGCACTCGGCGAATCCGGGGTGGTCGCGCCATGACCGCCGCGGAAATCAGGAATGCAAACATGTCTGGGCGCCGCGCCGGCAGCCCCGCGCGTGCCCGTTTCCCGCGCGGCGCCGCCGGCGGCCACTGCGTCAGCGACGGCAGGGCCAGCGGCCCAGGCGAACGAACACTACGAGCTTCCGTGCGGCGCGCCGCCTCGTTGCGCGCGGTCGCGCCCGGAAGCCTGACTGGAGATTGCCCGTATGCTCGACAGCGAGCTGAACAGCTACGACACAGACGATAACGAGGCCAATGGCCAGGCACAGGGCGGGACGCAGCCCGCGCAGGTCCCGCCGGCAGCGGTAGCGCCGTCAGCACCGGCGGCGCCGCCGGTACCGGCGGCGCTCTTCCAGCCCCCGCAGGTCGTTTTCCAGCCGCCCGCGCCGGTGCCCGCGCGGGAAGGCGGCCGCGACGTCGGCGACGACGACGCCGACGCCGACGGCGGCCGGGGCGGCCGCCGGGCTTCCCGTGGCGGCCGCGGCGCGCGCGGTTCCCGCGGCGGCCGCGGCGACGGCGCGCCGGACGAGGAGCTTTCCGGCGCTGACAGCGCGGAGGACGCCGATTCTGAAGCCGGCGTAGCCGACGATGCCGGGGGCGCGGCGGACGACGGCGATGAGGCGGGGACCGGCCGCCGTCGCCGTCGCCGCACCCGCGGCCGGGGACGTGCCGAGGCCGCCGCGGAGGGCGCGGACGCCGACGGCACCGCGGCGGACGGGGCGGACACCACCGACACGGCGGACGCGGACACCGGCGGGGGCGAGCCCGGCGGGGGCGAGCCCGGCGAGGAAGGCGGCGTCTCCGGGACGGCCGCGGGCACGGGCTCCGGCCGCCGCCGGCGGCGCAAGCGGCGCCGTGGTTCGGCGGACGGGGACGTGGTCTCGCCCGACGACCCGCCGGACACCGTGGTGCACGTCCGCGAGCCGCACAACCCCGCCGACGACGTCCGCGCCGTCAAGGGCTCCACCCGGCTCGAGGCGAAGAAACAGCGGCGGCGGGAGGGCCGCGAGTCGGGCAGGCGCCGCCCGCCGGTGATCACCGAGTCGGAGTTCCTGGCGCGCCGGGAATCCGTCGAGCGGACGATGGTCGTGCGGCAGCGCGGCGACCGCACGCAGATCGCGGTGCTTGAGGACGGCGTGCTCGTCGAGCACTACGTGAACCGGACGACGCACGCCTCGTACGTCGGCAACGTGTACCTGGGCAAGGTACAGAACGTGCTGCCGTCGATGGAGGCCGCGTTCGTGGACATCGGAAAGGGCCGCAACGCCGTGCTCTACGCCGGCGAGGTCAACTTCGACGCCAGCGGCCTTGAAGGGCAGCCGAAGCGCATCGAGTCCGCCCTCAAGCCGGGTCAGTCCGTGATCGTGCAGGTCACCAAGGATCCGGTGGGCCACAAGGGCGCCCGGCTGACCAGCCAGATCAGCCTGCCCGGCCGGTACCTGGTCTACGTGCCGGGCGCGTCGATGACCGGGATCAGCCGCAAGCTTCCCGACACCGAGCGGAACCGGCTCAAGCACATCCTGAAGAAGGTGACCCCGGAGAACGCCGGCGTGATCGTGCGCACGGCGGCGGAGGGCGCCGCCGAGGCCGAACTCGACCGCGACGTGACCCGGCTGGCCGCCCAGTGGGAGAACATCGAGAAGAAGGCCAAGACGGCCACCGCGCCCGCGCTGCTCTACGGCGAGCCGGACCTGACGATCCGGGTGATCCGGGATGTCTTCAACGAGGACTTCAGCAAGCTCATCGTGTCCGGCGACGAGGGCTGGGACTTGATCGACGAGTACGTGCGGTACGTCGCGCCGCACCTGGCGGACCGGCTCATCCGGTGGCAGGGCGGGCCCGACGGCGACGAGGACGTGTTCGCCGCCTACCGGATCGACGAACAGCTCGCCAAGGCCCTGGAGCGCAAGGTGTGGCTGCCCAGCGGCGGCTCGCTGGTCATCGACCGGACCGAGGCGATGACGGTCATCGACGTGAACACCGGGAGGTTCACCGGCCAGGGCGGGAACCTGGAGGAAACCGTCACCCGCAACAACCTGGAGGCCGCCGAGGAGATCGTCCGGCAGCTCCGGCTGCGTGACGTCGGCGGCATCGTGGTCATCGACTTCATCGACATGGTGCTCGAGTCCAACAGGGAGCTGGTGCTCCGCCGGCTGCTCGAGTGCCTGGCCAGGGACCGGACCAAGCATCAGGTCGCCGAGGTGACGTCGCTCGGCCTGGTGCAGATGACCCGCAAGCGGGTCGGCGCCGGCCTGCTTGAGGCATTCTCCGAGCCGTGCGAGTGCTGCAACGGCCGCGGGGTCATCATCACGCTGGACCAGCCGGAGCCTGCCCACCGCTCCTCGGCCGGGCACGGGCGCCGCCCGGGCGCCAGGGCCGGCAACGGCCACGACCACGGGAACGGCAAGGCCGAGGGGAACGGCAAGGCCGAGGGGAACGGCCGCAGCGCCCGCCACGGCCGGGACCGCGCCCCCTCAGATCACTCCGCGCCGGACCGCTCCGCGCCGGAGCCGGCCGCGGTCACCCCGGACGGCCAGCCCCCGGTCACCGCCGGCGGCCAGTCCCAGGGCGGCCAGCCCCCGGTCACCGCCGGCGGCCAGTCCCAGGGCGGCAGGCGCGGCCGTCGCGACGGCCGCACGAACGGCGGCACGGCCAGCGCCTCGCTGGTGAGGGCCGTCGGCGCCGAGGTGGCTGT
>Ga0209061_1003913_pt1 | contig 15248 bp, 13 predicted proteins | sample Coa_R1_10_FD_187157 | JGI IMG/M metagenome (GOLD analysis project Ga0209061, IMG submission 187157) | Surface soil microbial communities from Centralia Pennsylvania, which are recovering from an underground coalmine fire - Coalmine... | ecosystem: Environmental > Terrestrial > Soil >...
TGTTGGCGAGCTCGATCCGGTCGGCCCCGAGTTCGGCGGCCAGGTCCAGGATGGCGCCGATCCGGTCGATGTTGTGCCGGTGCAGGACCACGTTCAGCGTGAGCGGCCAGCCCAGCTTCTTCACCAGCCGTGCCGCGGCCAGCTTGCGCTCGAACGACGGGGTCCCGGCGATGCGGTCTGACAGCGCCCGCTCGTCGGCCTGGACGCTGATCTGCACGTGATCGAGGCCGGCCGCGCGCAGCAGTTCCGCGCGACGGGTGGAGAGGCCGGACCCGCTGGTGATGAGGTTCGTGTACATGCCCTGTGCGCTCGCGAACCGCACGATGTCTGCGATGTCGCGGCGCTGGAGCGGCTCGCCGCCGGACAGGTGAAGCTGTAGCACCCCCAGCTCCGCCGCCTCGGCGATCACCCGCTCCCACTGCTCCGTTGTCAGCTCGTCGGAGTAGTCGCCGAGGTTGAGCGGGTTGGAGCAGTATGGGCAGTGCAGCGGGCAGGCGTAGGTGAGCTCGGCGAGCAGCGCGAATGGCTTATCCACGGCTGACCTCCACGCATCGCCTGGCGAGCAGCCCGGACAGGAACAGCCGTACCTCGTCGCCGGGCACGCGGCCGTACCGGCCGCGCAGCTCATCCAGGATCTCGGCGACCGTCCGCCTCCCGTCGCACAGCTCCAGGATGGCCGCGCCGGTACCGTTCAGCAGGGTGACCGTTTCCGGCGTCAGCAGCACGTGCCGTTGCCTCGCCTGGTCGTAGGTCAGCCGGACGTGCGGCGCGAGGCGGGGCCGGGAGGTCGGCCGGGGCTGGCTGGCCGGGTCAACAGAGCCGGTGCCGTTATCGATCTGCATAGGCCCGGTCGATCGCATCGAGCATGCTCCATAGCACGTCGCATTTGAAGGACAGCGCCGCCACGGCCGCCGCCTGCTCGTCCGGGGTCCGGCACCGTTCCGTCACCACCCGCAGGGCGTGCCGGGAATCGCGCGGTGCCTGCGACAGACGCGCACGGAAGTAGGCGAGCCCGGCAGGATCGACCCAGGTGTAGTAGCGCTCGAACGCGGCCAGGCGCTCGGCCATCAGATCCGGCGCGAACAGTTCGGTCAGCGAGGAGGCCACCGCCTCGACCCACGGCCGGGTGCGGGCGAAGGTGACGTAGGCATCGACGGCGAACCGCACCCCCGGGACAACGTGCCGTTCGTCCCATACCTCTTCCCGGGTCAGCCCGGCCGCCTCGGCGAGGCGCAGCCACGCCTCGATGCCGCCTTCGCCCTCCGCCGTGCCGTCGTGGTCGAGGATGCGCCGGACCCAGTGGCGGCGGACGCCGGGATCGGGGCAGTTGGCGATGATCGCGGCGTCCTTGCGGGGAATGTTCGCCTGGTAGTAGAAGCGGTTCGCCACCCAGCCCTGGATCTGGCGGCGGCTCAGCTTCCCCTCGTTCATCTTGCGGTGGAAGGGGTGCTGATCGTGGTAGCGCTGGGATTGCGCCCGTAGCGCCGCCACGAAGCTATCGGTTTCCGTTGCCGTCAGCATGGCGCTCATATCCGTAGCTCCAGCCCGTCCACGGCGACTTCCATGCCGTGCTGCTCGAGCGTGCGGCGTTCCGGCGCGTCCTCGAGCAGGATGGGGTTCGTGTTGTTGATGTGGATGTAAATCTTCCGGCTGATCGGGAGCGGGGAAAGCTGTTCGAGGCTGCCGCCGGGCCCGCTGATCGGCAGGTGCCCCATCTCGCGCGCCGTCTTGCCTGCCACGCCCAGGCGGATCAGATCGTCGTCGCGCCAGCAGGTCCCGTCGACGAGCAGGCAGGCGCAGCCGGCGAGCTGGGCATGCACCGGCGGGGTCAGCTCCTGGACGGCCGGCAGGTAGACCAGCGTGCCGCCGGTGCGCTCGTCGGTCAGGCGATAGCCGACCACGCGGCCTTCACCGTCGCCAGGCCCGAAACGCGCCCGCTTCGTCGTGGGGACATCGAAGGCCCGGTACGATAGCCCGTCCCCCAGCGGCACCTCGCGCCCTGGCACGACGGGCTCCCATTTGACCGGGCAGTAGGCTTCAAGCGTCCGGAGCAGCGAAGTCCCGTCCCAGAGCGTGTCGCGGGCCGCCGCGGTGGCGTGGACCTCGAGGCCGCGCCCCTCCCGGAGCAGGAGCAGGCCGAGCGTGTGATCGAGCTCGGCGTCGGTGAGCAGCACGGCCTGCAACGGGACCACCCGCCCGCCATCGGGGGCACTGCGGGGGTGCAGGGCGGGAAAGGCCTCGATCTGGGAATGGATATCAGGCGAGGCGTTGAGCAGGAACCACTGCCGGTAATCGGGGCTCACGGCGACCGACGACTGAGTGCGGGGACGGGCGGGCCGGGAACCGTCCCGCACGGCGCGGCAGACGGGGCAGGCGCAATTCCATTGCGGGTATCCTCCCCCCGCAGCCGATCCCAGTACCCGCACCCACATGCCGATCGCCGACTCCCTATGTACGGTCCGTCCGTGTGGTTCCGGCCCCGGTCTCACCGGGGGCAGGCGCCGGACGACACGCCGTCCGGCGCCCTGTCCGGTTTAAATCCAGTCCTGGTCCTTCCATGCGCCCATGTAGGCGCACGCCTCGGGCGACACCCTGATCTCCTCGGCGAGAGGGGTCTCCCAGACATCCCCCTGAGGCCGACGGGCAACGCGTTCCCGCTCCACGGCTGTCACCTCCTTTCCTCTTTCGCTACCGGTCTCGTGGGTGGCCGCGCCGGATCCGCGCGGATCCGGCGCGGAGACTGCGCCGCTAGTCCGGCAGCGCGAATGCGAAGAGGGCGGCCCCGTGGGGTGCACCGAGCATCCCGGGCACGAACCCTTCGACCCAGCCGCCCCACCCGCTCGGCACGGCGATGTACTGCCGTCCGCCGACGCTGTAGGTTGTCGGGCTGCTGTGGTGGCCGCTTCCGCACTGGAATTGCCACAGCAGTTCCCCGGTGCGGGCGTTGAACGCGTTGAACTCCCCGCTCGGCGCACCGGCGAACACGAGGTCGCCCCCGGTGGTCAGCACCGACGCGCACATCGGGGTCTCGTGGCGCCAGCGCCATACCTCCTGGCCCGTGCGCGGATCGAAGGCGCTTATCGACCCGGCGATGTCCTCGGAGTCCACGGCGACGCCTGCTCCCCAGTACGGGATGCCCTCCTTGAACTCCCTGCGGCGCCGGGTGGCCGTCGCGCCGATGTCCTGTACCGGGACATAGAGGAGCTGCGTGTTCGGGTTGTAGGCCGCGTGCGTCCATTCCTTGCCGCCGGCCGGCCCCGGCCAGAAGTGGACCGGCTCCCCCTCCTTGTCGGGGTACACCTTGGGCGTTACCTTGCCGTTGCTGTCGATCTCACCCCAGGTGATGCGGTCGACGAACGGGAACACCCGGACCAGCTGCCCGTTCGTGCGGTCCAGGATGAAGCAGTACCCGTTCTTGTCGAAGTGGGCCATCACCTTGCGGCCGTCCATATCGAACAGGATGTGCTCGGCGATGCTGTCGTAGTCCCACAGGTCGTGCGGGGTGTACTGGTAGTGGAAGCGGATCTGGCCGTTGTCGGGGTCGACGGCGATCATGCTGTCGGTATAGAGGTTGTCGCCCGGCCGCACCTCGCCGTCGAAGTCCGGCGCGGGGTTGCCGGTGCCCCAGTACAGGAGGTTGAGCTCTGGGTCGTAGGTGCCCGTGATCCAGCCGTTCGCGCCGCCCCGCGCCCAGGCCTCACCATCCTTCGGCCAGGTGTCGGACCCGGGCTCACCGGGCTTGGGCACCGTGTAGCAGCGCCAGACGTGCTCTCCGGTCTCGATGTTGAAGGCGTCGAGGTGACCGCGTACCCCGAACTCACCGCCCGAGCTGCCGACGATCACCATGTCCTTCACGATGAGAGGAGCGACCGTCCCGCTCTCCCCGGCCCGCAGGTCGCCGTACGCCTTGTCCCAGACGGGCTTGCCGTTGGTCGCGTCGAGCGCCATCACGTGGGCGTTCAGGGTGACGTAGAAGACCTTCCCGTTCGCCACGGCGACACCGCGGTTCACGTTGCCGCAGCACAGCGACGTGTCGAACGGCACCGCATGCTTGTACCGCCAGAGTTCCTGCCCGGTCGCGGCGTCAAGGGCCCAGCACCAGCCGTCCCAGCCCGTGACGTACATGACCCCGTCCACGACGACCGGCGCGGCCTCGAACGCGTACGTCGTCGCGCCCGCCTGCAAGCCGGTCGCGCCGCACTGGAAGACCCACGCCGGGGTGAGGCGCCTGACGTTCTGCGTGTTGATCTGCTCCAGGGGGCTGTAGCGCTGCCCGTCGTAGGCCCCGTAGTAGGTGAGCCAGTTATGCGGCTCCGAACGGGCCCGCAGAATACGCTCGTAGGTGACGTTCCTGGCCACCGGCGGCGCGTTCCCGGCCACGAATGTCAAAGACGCCTGATTGACGGCATGTCCTGCGTCTACGTACGGCTCTGCCGTTTCTGTCATCTCCTGCTCCTTCCGCAGTCGTAGTGGGTTCGGGCGGCCGGCCTACGGCCGGGGCTGCGGCGGGCGGTCGAGGCGGGCCTCCTCCGGAACATCGCCCATCACGACGATCGCCCCGGTCAGCCCCCGGCCCTCGTCGTTTCCGGTGGGCGAGCTGTACCAGTAGTAGCCTGGGCCGTCGAGGTTGAGGGTGGCCGTCCCCCGCGAATGGTTCACCAGCCAGATGAACTGGCTGTCACCGTTGCTCGGCAGCAGCGCGCAGTGCGTGTTCTTGTCGTCGTTGATGAGCTCCAGCTCCAGGTTGCCCCCGTGGGGCAGGATCAGGACCGCGGGGTCCCAGGCGATCTCATCGGGCAGGATCCGGACCGTGGCATGCATGCGGCCATCGGTTCCCTCCTCCGCGCGCCCGACCCTCCCGTTGGCGAGCAACCTGCCTATCGTCGCGCCGTTCTGCTTCGCCAGCTCCGGAAGTACTTGCTCCACTCCGGTCGTCGTCATTGGCTTGACCTCCTATCGCAGTCGACCTGCCGGACCAAGCGGGCGTGGCGCCGTGACGGCCTGCTGCTCACTGGGCGCGCCGTTCATCACTGCGGGCCCTCCCGTGGAAAGCCCCCGCCCCGTGGCGGGTAGCTACCGGTCCAGGCCTGCGCCCCCATCCCGTCCCCTGGCCGCCGCGCCCGCCTCCCACCCTTGGAAAATCGCCGCCTGGCGGCTAGCGTGGTGATCCCGAGCGCGGCGGTACCTTTTCAGGTCGTCGGTGCGTCCGCTGATCACGAACGTAGAACCCCCCTCCCCACTACTCAAGGGGCCTGGGAGGAACGGCGTGAAAGATCCAACGAACGGCGCATCACCCGCAACGAGCGGGGCAATGCTCGCTGACGTAAGCCTCAGGAGCACGGCCGCCGCCCGGGAACGCTTCGCCGCGGGAGCGGACACCGTCCAGGGGGTCCGGCCGGAGATCCTCATGTCCTGGTACCGCTGCCGGGAGGAGTACGGAGTCGATCCTCACCTGGACCGGGCGCCCGCGGCGGCGGAAGCATGCCCGCATTCGATCGAGCACGATGTGGTCCTCGCCGAGCTCGGCGCTGTGGCCGCGGCCGCGGCCGGCGAGCTCGGCGGTCCAGACTGCCTTGTCACGGTGGCGGATTCTGAGGGGCGCGTCCTGGCGTCGCATGGCGGCCAGCGAGTCCTGCGGCTGGCCGCGGACGCCAACCTGGCCCCGTGGTACGCATGGTCGGAATGGGCGAGCGGCACCAACGGCATGGGAACCGCCATGGAAAGCCACGATCCCGTCATCGTGGCCGGCCCAGAGCACTGGTGCAGGGGCTTTCATTCGCTGATATGCGCTGGCGTCGCTGTCCGCGACGCTGTCACCGGCGAGCCGCTCGCCGCGCTGGGCGTCTCGTGCTGGAAGACCTCGCTGCCCGGCAGCGCGCTTTCCTGGCTCCGCAGGGCCGCCACGGCCACCGAGGATAAGCTACGGCAGCACGCCAGCCATACCGGCACCCTCTTGGCAGCCGCCTTCGCCGACAGCAGGCTGGCGCCTTCGACGCCGCTTGCCGTGGTAGACGTGGCCGGCAAGGTCGTCCTTGCCAACACCGAAGCCGCTGTCCTGCTGGGAACGCCCGCGGACACCCCCGCTTACGCACCGGACGACCGCTGGACGCCGCACCTCCCCGCGCTGCCGCGCCTGATCGGCCGGGCCGTGGAGCGTGCCCGGCAGGATCGGCTCTGGAGCGGGTCAACGCGGATCTTCGTGCCCTTCCTCGGCGCCCCCGTGCCGATCGCGGTGCACCCGGTCCGCGCCGGTTCCCGGGTCATCGGCGCGCTTGTGGCGTTCGGGTCTCCCGACGGGCAGCTTCCCGCCGGGATCCGGTGGTGTGACGAGCTGACCGCCCCGGCGGCCTCCGGCCCTGCCCTGTGCCGGGTCGTCGGCCTCCGGCAGGACCGGTTGGTTCTCCTGGAGCCGACCGAGATCCGTTTCGCCGAAGCCGACCGCAACAACGTCTGGCTGATGAGCGACCAGGGACGGCTCCTGGCCGCTACCCGGGGCCTCGACCACCTGGAACGGCAGCTCGCGGACAAGGGATTCCTGCGCGTCCACCGCCGGTTCCTCGTCAACCTGAGCCGGATAAGGGAAATCGAGCAGGGCTTCAAGGGGTCGCTGTTCCTCCACACCGACACCCGCACCCACGAGAGCATTCCCGTCGCCCGCCGTCATACGCCGGAAGTCCGCCGCGCCCTTGGCCTTCAGGCCCACGGGTAGGCCCCGAAGCCCTGTTCGCAGGGCGGCGGGCGCCATGAACAGGCCCGCTCACGGCCGCGTCGGCGCCTAGAGCGCGCTGTCGCGGGCATGCTCGCGCAGCTCCCTGCGCAGGAGCTTGCCGGTAGGCGTTTTCGGCAGCTCGGGCAGCACCTCGACGTGCCGCGGGTACTTATAGGCGGCCATCTGCTCGCGGCAGAAGGCGATCAGCTCGCCGGGCGTCGCCTCCGCCCCTGGCCGGAGGCTGACGTATGCCCACACGGTCTCCCCGCGGTACTCGTCCGGCACGCCGACCACCGCGGCCTCGCGGACGGCCGGGTGCCGGAGCAGCGTGTCCTCGACCTCCCGCGGCCACACCTTGTACCCGGAGGCGACGATCATGTCCTTCTTGCGGTCTACCAGGTAGAACCAGCCATCGGGGTCCATGAACCCCACGTCGCCCGTGCGCAGTTCCCCGCCGGGCAGCGTCTGCTGCGTCGCGTCCGGCCGGTTCCAGTATCCGGGCACCACCATGGGCCCGCTCGTGACGATCTCCCCGATCTCGCCGGGCGGCAGGTCGTTGCCGTCGTCGTCCACGATCCGGACGACCGTGTTGAAGACCGGCACTCCCACCGACAGCGCTCCGCTGGCCGGGTCGACCGGGGCGCGGCGGCCGAACGGCACCGCGTGCGACGGCGAGGTCGTCTCGGTCAGCCCGTAAACGTTGTGTATGTAAGGTCCGACCTCGCGCTCGAACCGCTCGACGATGCTGGGCGCGATCGGCGCGCCCCCGCTGTATGCCTTGGTCAGCGACGACAGGTCGCATCCGGTGACCGTCGGGTCGTTTGCCATGGCGGTGAACGCGGTGATCGCCATCACGGTGAACGTGCAGCGGTGCCGCTCAGCCAGCCGGTTGATCGTGGCCGGCTCGAACCGGTAACCGAGGGCCATGGGCATCGGCACCAGCATCGCGACCGCGATATGGCCGATCAGGCCGGTGATATGGAACAGCGGTGCGCCCGCGAGCACGGTGTCATCCGGCGTGAGGCTCATCCACTCCCGGTAAACGGCGGCGTTGAACGTGACGTTGCCGTGGGTGTTCATGGCGCCCTTGGGGTCGCCGGTCGTGCCCGAGGTGTACGTGAGCAGCGCGACGTCGGATGGCCCGAACGCGACCGGGTCTGGCCGGGCGCCGAGGTGGTCCCGCACGAGTTCGGCAAGGTCGACGGCGCCCGGGGTGGCCACCCGGCCGTGCCCTTCGAGTACCGGGGGAACGTCCTGCGCGCCGAGGTAGTCCAGCGGGCTCGTGGTGATCATGGTTTTCACGGGGGTGCCCTCGACCGCCGTGGACGCGACCGAGTTCCACAGGTCCTGGAGGCTCACGATGGCGCTCGCGCCGCAGTCGCTGAGGACGTAATGCAGCTCGCGCTCCTTGAGCATCGGATTGACCGGGACCGCGATGCCGCCCGCCTTCCAGGCCGCGAGCAGGCCGATGACGAACTGCGGCATGTTCTGCAAGTAGAGCGCTACCCGGTCGCCGCGGCCCAGGCCGCGCTCGGCGAACGCGGCCGCCAGGGCGTCGCTTTCCGCCTCCACCCTGGCAGCGGTCACCGGCGTGTCGAAGTAGTACAGGAACGGGCGGTCTCCGAAGCGCGCCAGCCCGGAGCGCCACATCGAGAGCGCGTCGGAGTGCTCGGGGGTGATGTCCGCGGGCTTGCCCGGCTGGTAGAGCCGGAGCCAGGGCCGGTCGCGATAGGTACTCGCCATGGGTGACTCCTCCGCTTAAGCGGTTCACATCTTCACAAACCCCCGTCACAGGACTACACCTAGTAATGGGACAATCGCAAGCGGCGAGGAGACGGCATGACTGAGAAGACAACGGCCCACGTGCTCGCGTGCGGGACAATGCACTGCGACCTGACGTGGCTGCTATTGCAGCCGGGCCGGGCGATCACCGACCGGTCGCAGCCGGCCAAGCCGGCCGAGTGGATAACCTGCCCCACCCACGCCGTGCTGGTCGATCATCCCGAGGGCCGGATCCTGTGGGACACCAGCTGCCCGCGCGACTGGGAGACCCGGTGGGCGCCGACGGGCTTCCAGGAGTACTTCCCGTACGACAACGTGGCCGAGGACGAGTACCTCGACGCGAGGCTGCGGCAGCTCGGTCTCGAGGCAGGGGACATCGACATCGTCATCATGAGCCACCTGCACTTCGACCACGCGGGCAACCTGAGGACGTTCGCCCGCACGGGCACCCGGCTGATCTGCAACGACAAGGAGTACGAGTTCGCCACCGGATTCGAGGGCCTGTTCAAGGGCGCGCACCTGAAGGCCGACTACGAGGGGATCGAGTTCGAGCTGGTCAGCGGCGACACCGAGATCGTGCCCGGCGTCACCGTGCTGGAGACACCCGGCCACACGCCCGGCTGCATGTCCCTCCAGCTCGACCTGGCCGACACCGGGACGATGATCTTCACCTCCGACGCGGTGTACATGAGGGCCAGCTACGGGCCGCCCCCGGTCGGCGCCGCGATCGTCTGGGACAACCAGGCCTGGCTGCGTTCGGTCGAGAAGCTCCGCGGCATCGCCGAGCGGACCAACGCGACCATGGTGTTCGGCCATGATCCCGACCAGATCAGGGACCTGCGGGTCGCTCCCCAGGGCTCCTACAGCTGAGGGGGGCTCGCCATGGCGACCGAGTACATCACGGAGACCGTCTTCACCTGGGGCGCCCCGCCGCTGAAGTTCGGCGTCGGCGCGATCGACGAGATCGGCTTCGACTGCGGCCAGCTAGGGCTGTCCCGGGTGCTGATCGTCACCGACGAGGGTGTGGCGGCGACCGGCATTCCGCAGCGGGCGGCCGAGTCGATGCGCAGCGCCGGGCTCAAGCCCTCGATCTTCAGCGGGGTGCACGTCGAGCCGACCGATGAGAGCTTCCGCGAGGCGGTCGAGTTCGCCGAGGACACCGACTGGGACGGGTTCGTGGCCGTGGGCGGCGGCTCGTCGATCGACACGGCCAAGGCCGTCAACCTGCTGACGACCAATCCCGGCGACCTGATGGACTACGTCAACAAACCGGTCGGCGGCGGCAAGGCGCCCACCGAGCCGCTCAAACCGCTGGTAGCGGTGCCGACGACAGCGGGGACCGGGTCGGAGAGCACGGCGATGTGCATCCTCGACATCCTCGCGCTCAAGGTCAAGACCGGGATCAGCCATCCCAGGCTGCGGCCGGTGCTGGCCGTCATCGACCCGCTGGTGACGCTCACCGTTCCGCCCCATGTCACCGCGTCCTGCGGGATGGACGTGCTGTGCCATGCCCTGGAGTCGTACACCGCGCGGCATTACCGGTCCTACCCAAGGCGCCTGCCCGAGCAGCGGGCCGTCTACGTCGGCAACAACCCGGTCTCCGACGCCTTCATCGAGAAGGCGCTGCCCCTGATCTCCCGCTCGTTCCGCCGGGCCGTGCTGACCGGCCGGGACCTGGATGCGCGCACCGACATGCTGCTCGCCGCGTCGTTCGCCGGGATGGGCTTCGGCAACGCGGGCGTGCACATCCCGCATGCCTGCGCCTACCCCATCGCCGGCCGCGTGGCCACGTACCGGCCTCCTGATTACCCGCAGGCCGAGCCGATGGTGCCGCATGGCGAATCGGTCTCGCTCACCGCGCCCGAGGCGTTCCGGTTCACCTTCCCCGCAGACCCGCAGCGCCATCTGCGGGCCGCGGAGCTGCTCGATCCGCGCACCGGCGAGATCAGCGACGCGCGGGAACGGCTGCCGCGCGCGATCGTGTCGCTGATGCGGGACATCGGCGTTCCCAGCGGGATCGCGGCGGTCGGCTTCACCCATGCCGACATCCCGGATCTCATCGAGGGCACGCTGAAGCAGCAGCGCATCCTCAGCATGGCGCCGCGCGACGTCATGGCCGAGGACCTGGAGATCGTCTTCCGCAACTCGATGTCCAACTGGTAGCGGCGATGCCCATCTACGAATACGCGTGCGGCTGCGGTCATCGTTTCGAGACGCTGGCCAAGACGGCCGGCTCTCCCGTGCCTCCCTGCCCGGCCTGCGGCGGCGTGCCGCGCCGCAGGCCGGCATCGCGGGTGGCGCTCCTCGGCAGGGCCGCGCTTCCCCCGCGCCGCGATGAGGCGCCACGGTCATGGGAGCAGACGAACGGCGGCGACCGGGAGACGATCCTGCGCTGGCAGCACGCGCTGGAACAACGGCAGAAGATCGAGGAGAAATACCCCGAACTCGCCGACCACAGCCGGCCGGTCCTGGCTCATGAGGGCCCGTATGCGGCCGAGCCGCTGCGGGCGGCACCGCCCGATCACGCGCCCGGCGCCGCCGGGCACACCCACCCGCACGGGCACGGCCACCCGCACGGGCACGGCCACCCGCATCCGGCCCAGCCCGCCCAGGAGTTACCCGCCGCCAGGCGCATGAGGTCGCCGACGCGATCTTCCCGCCCGGGGCCTTACCCTCCAGTGGCCTGCCGGTACCGTTCCACGACGCTCGCCGGCACCCGCCCGCGCTCCTTGATCTCGATACCTTGTTCCCTGGCCCAGGCCCGGACTGCCGCGGTGTCAATGCCGCCACCGCCGCCCCTCCGGCCGCCCCGGCCCGAACGGCGGGCCCCGCTGATCTTGCGGGCATGGGCGATGTAGGGCTCCAGCAATTCGCGCAGGGCTTGCCGGTGTGCCCCGTTCAGGTCGATTTCGTAGTCGGTGCCGTCCAAGGCAAAGCGCACCGTGCCTTCGGCCTCGCTGCCGTCGATGTCGTCAATGATAAGGGTCTGTACCTTCTGAGCCATGGGTGCTCCGTTCGTCACTGAGCGGGTCCTGACGCTGCCGGGCCGGTACCGCATTCCCGGCCACGGCGCCTAGGCCGCCACGTTCGGCCATCACGCTCCCGGTAGCCTGCCGGGCACTGCCGCCCGGCCTCCTCATCGGGGTGCCCGGCCTTGGCCCTGGGGGCCGCGGCTGCTTGATTGCGTGCCATCACGGGCTCCCTTCGGCCCGCGGCCGCTCAGGCGGCTACCCGGGATCTGAGCTGCCCGGCATGGATGCCGGCGGTGTTAGCCTGGCGCCCGCCGGTACGAGCTCCCCGGCAAGCGTGCCGCCGGTATGGCCGGGCCGGCGATTGCGATCTTCATGATCCCCCGTGGTCTGCGTGTGTTGTGCTGGCGTGCGCGGGTCAGCGCCCGGACCGCACCGGGCCGGGCGCCGCGCGGACCCGGTACACGGCGCAGGGCGGTTCCCGGCGGCCGGTGTCCCGGCCGTTCATGCGAGACCGCGACACCGGCCGGTATCGGCGTGTCGATCGTGGCGACGAACTCGAACTCGCCCGTGGTCCAGGTAGCCGGCGGTGCGGCCATGAGCCAGCAGGTTCCGCGTACCTGCCCGCGCCGCGGGCATCGGCATGTCCTGGTCCTGACTGCGGCCGAGTACCCGGCGCCGACTAGCATAAACCGCAGGGTTGCCAGCGTGAATACCGCGCCTCTCAGGCGCGGCCGCACGGGGATGTCACCGCCGCATCGCCCAGGGCGGCAGCTGTCGCCGGCCGGCCGGGGGCCCTTGGCGGTCCGGCCATGCAATTTGTCACCGCGGGCCAATGTGGCGTGGCGGACGGCTGCCACCGGAAATCCGCTTCTGCGCCGTCGCAGGTGACGCCTACGATCTGAGCATGGTAGCCGGAATGCCCGCCTGGCACGAGGTCCAGCTGCTGATCGCCCAAGAGATGAGTGAGCCGGTGTCCGATGCCCGGCCGCTTGTGCCCGCGCGACGGTCGGGGATGACGTGGGCTGCCCGCGCGCAGCGAACCGGCGCGATCATTGTCAAGGTCAGGCACGGTGACCGCGCGCAGGAGAAGACGCGATGGTGCGCGGCGCACCTTCCCGTGCTCAGGGCGCGCGGGTATCCGGCTCCCGCGATTTTGTGGCATGGCATGATCAGCGCTCAGTGGCACGTGACCGTCCAGAACCGGCTCCCCGGCCGTCCGCTTTCCACGCCGGGCGTTGCGCTGGACGGGACGGCGCTTGATGGGCTGCTGTGCCTCGTCGAGTTGCAGGCCGAGGCGGGGATCCCGGCCGGGGACCGCGACTTTGCCGGCTACGTGGCGAACGTGCTGTTCGATAACTGGGACGAGGTGTGGGCCGACGCAGCCCGGGCGTGCGCGGCGGCCGGCCCGCTGTGCGCACGGCTGCGGCGCTGGCTTGAGCCGGCCTGGGGGCTGCGGCTGCCGCCTGCCGACTACGCTCACAACGACCTGAACCTGTCGAACGTCTTGACCGACGGGGCACGGATCACCGGCGTGGTCGACTGGGACGAGTTCGGGCTGGGCAGCCGCGCGCTGGACCTAGTCGCCCTGGCCGTCGACTGCGAGCGCCGCGGCGACCACGCAGCGGCAGACCGCCTGCTGGCCCGGGCGGCCCTGGTGGCTGGCGGTGACGGGCTACGCTGCCTGGTCAGCTACCGCGCGATCGCCGGACTGGCCTTTTTCGCCCACGAGCGGCAGGCATACGGCGATTACCTCGGCGATGAGGAGTGCGCCGCGGTCTCGGCCATCCTCGACAGGCTCCAGGCGACAGGCGGCATTGGCGCCGGAAGGCCGCCTGCCGCCCGAAGCGCTCAGTCCCGGCAGCTCGGACGCTCAGTCACACATCACGTCGCCGGGGCGACGCCGGTGAGCCACCGGGCGATCACAGTCACAGCGGAGTCCGCGGCGGGCCCCGCGGAGCTGTGACCTGTTCGATATCGGTCAACTGACCGATGTCTCCTGCCGCAACTTGCAGCAGCATTTGTCGTGCAACCGGCACCGGAACTAAGGACTCCCGTGTGGCCAGCCTCGCGCCAGTCCGTACCCCTGCACGCACGCCTTCGGCCACGCGGGCCAGGTTCCCCGGTAGCGAGTCATCGAGAACGGACCTGGCTGCCCGCCGCCGTTCCCGCCCTCGCTACCGGGGGACCTCCCCTCAGGGCATCTCGTCCCGGGAAGCAACCCGTCCCCTCACAAGGAGCAGCCCGTGACAGTTCACGCTCGGTCCGGCGCGGCATCGTTCGCGGAATGCCTGCGGTTGTTCGGGCGCTACCCGCTGGCGGTCACGACGCACGCAGCGGACGGCGGGCACCGGTCGATGGTCATGATGAACCGCGCCGCCGGGGCGGCCGCCCTTTTCGTTCTGACCCAGGCTCGCGACGACCTTTTCGTCGTCCGCTCATGGAACCGCTCTGAAGGCATCCACCAGGAGATCCGGCCGGGCGAACCCGTCCCGGACGTCATCTGCCAGGTCATCGCCGACAGCATGCCGATCCCCCGCGACGGCGCACTGCTCGGCTGGGTGGCCGACAGCCAGGTGACCGTGATGCTGGCGGTTGACTGGAGGCGGCCCGAGCCCGGGGACGCCCGGGCTCCCGTTCCCCGGATGCGGGTCATGCCGATGGCCGGCACCAGCGAACTGCTGCACTGGCCGCCGTTCACGGCCAGCCCGTTCGGCGACGGACGACTATGGGAGCGCTTCGAGCGGGGCCAGATCGTGGACATCGTCCCCCTGCTGACCCGGCGCGCAGGACGCGCGTTCTGGGTCCCTTGCCAGCACGGATGGGTCGCCGGACGCCGCGCGGGGGGGTGCATTGTCGTCAGGGACAACCTGCCAGCCGACGATTACTGGCTGCCCGCCGGCGTCTACATGGACCACTGGACGCTGCGCGAGGGCATCCAGGCACCGCCCGCCGGCTGGCTGCTGGCGCTGCCGGGCGTCGTGGACCTGGCCTGCGGGCTCGGGTAGGCCAGGCCGGCCGTGTCCGCGGAACGCGCCGTGGTGCGGTCCCAGCGGCCGCCCCATGCTCGCGGAACGATCAGGCCCGCTACGGCAGGCGCCAGGAAGCCGCCCGCGCCGCCGGACGAGCGGCCAGCCAGCGCGAGAGCCGCGGTCAGCGCCCGGAAACGAGCGCGGTCACGCCGAAACGCGGTCCCGGGCGCACGGAAACCCGGCGCACGGAAACCCTCCGCAGCGTGTTATGGCCCGCGACCCTCATGCCGGCTTCCCTGGGGGATAGATCCTGGCGAGCGGGAAGCGGGATGGACCCGCTCGCCATGACCCAGCCGCCGGACGTGAGCCTACTGGGCGCCGGCCAATCCGCCCGGCGCGCCGCCAGCCGCTTAAGGAGGACGTAAGCTCCGCTGCCCGCGGCGCGCAAGGTAAGAGTCAGGCGGAGGGCATGCGCGCCGCCTGATGATTACGGTACGTGAATCCCAGCCGTGATCGCCGTCACAAACACGGGGTTCCCCGTTCGTTTGCCCGATTCCCGATCGATTGGGATCCTATATGCGCAACCGGGCAAACCGGGCTCATCTGCCGCGCGGCCATACGGGATCGCCGGTCACCCGGAGGAGTCTCTCCACGGCCCGCGAGGATGCCACCGGCATTGCCTAGCGGCGGCGGCAGCCGACGCAGCGGTGGGCGATCGACAGGTGGCCCAGCGTGCGGTCAGCGCGGGAACGGAACACGCCATACCGGACATGCCCTGACGAGCTGTACTTTTCAGTATTCTCACCGAAGTCGGCT
>Ga0209061_1003914_pt1 | contig 15240 bp, 12 predicted proteins | sample Coa_R1_10_FD_187157 | JGI IMG/M metagenome (GOLD analysis project Ga0209061, IMG submission 187157) | Surface soil microbial communities from Centralia Pennsylvania, which are recovering from an underground coalmine fire - Coalmine... | ecosystem: Environmental > Terrestrial > Soil >...
CGTTCTTTCCTCCTTGGGCGATTGATAGAAACACCTTGCGCACAATCCCTCCAATTCAGAGGGCTTAACACGCTCATTCACTTGTCCCAGCAGCTAGACGCGGGAACCTGCCGGGAGATTCAATCGATTTATTTAGCCCCGCTTTTTTTCGGTTGTTTGAAGTAGGCTTCGATGGCGGCGCAGCAGGATACAACCAAGATTAAGGAGAGCGGGCACGCCGTCACAAAGAGAGGAGAAGTCAGCCAAAGCCGCAGTCCCAGTCAGCCGGAGTGAAGACAGCCGGCGCCGGGATACATGAAAAAGAACCAACAGAACTAAAAGACCGGGAGTGCATCGTTCGCCTCACGGATCAATGGGTCCCTAGAACATGGTAAGGCTTCGTCCAGGGGATCGTCAAGCGTGAAGCATCAGAATTGCAGAAGCCGCCCCACAGCCTGGCACAATTCCGCTGCCTCCGTTTGTTGGGGGGCTTCGGCGATGACACGGATGATCGGCTCTGTATTACTCGGTCGAACGTGCAACCAGCGATCCGGCCAATCCAGACGCAAGCCATCCAGCCGATTGACCGCCGCCTCCGGCCAGCGTTGGATCAGCAATTCGTATAGCTTCGGCAGATGCTCGCGCGGGACCGTGTACTTGTCTTTGACGATGTGATACACCGGTAGCTCGGCGGCCAACTCGCTCAGCTTACGGCCGGTCTCCGCCATCAGATTGAGCACCAATCCCATACCGATGAACGGGTCGCGCACCAGACCGACGCGCGGATCGAGGACGCCGCCGTTGCCTTCGCCGCCGAGAAGGGCGTCGACTTCGAGCATTTTGTCCGCCACGTTGGCTTCGCCGACCGCTGTACGATGACAGGTACAGCCGTATTTCGCCGCGATGTCTTCGTTGATGCGCGAGGTGGACATGTTGATGACCACCGGTCCACGCTCCTGCCGCAAGCGGAACGACATGGCCAGGGCCAATGTCAGTTCCTCGCCAATGTAGCGGCCTGTCTCATCGATCAGGGCCAGACGATCGGCATCCGGATCGAGGGCGAAGCCAATATCGGCGTGGTGCGCGACGACGAGCGGGCCAATGTCGCGCAAATTGTCAGCAGTCGGTTCCGGTTCGTGCAAGAATACGCCGTTGGCCTCACCGCCGCGGCAAGTTGTCTCCACTTGCAATGCTTGCAGCAGACGGCAGCCCAGCGGCCCGCCCGCGCCGCCGTTGGCGTCGAGGAAAGCGCGCAGGCCGGCAGCACGGATGCGCGGCACATCGATCTGTTCGAGAACCCGATGGCAATGCAGCTCTTCCGCTTCACGGTAATCTTGCACTGTGCCCACGGCGTCCCAGGGCACATACCGGATAGTGCCGCTCTCGAAACGCGCCTGCACTCTACGGCCCTCGGCGGCGCTGAGGACGCGGCCATCGGGACCAAATAATTTAAGTCCATTCCACGGCGCTGGATTGTGGCTGGCGGTGATCTGGATGCCGCCGACCGCTTGCCGATGACGTACCGCCAAGCCCACCGTCGGCGTGGGCGCCACGCCGATATCGTGGACCTCGCAGCCAGCGGCGGTCAGGCCGGCGAGGACAGCGTGACGTAGCATGATGCCGCTGGGCCGGCCATCGCGGCTGACAACCATTGTGCCCCCCTCTGTATGGCTGCCTAGCGCCTGGGCAAAGGCCAGTGCCGCCGCTGGCGTCAGCGCTTTCCCCACGATGCCGCGAATCCCCGATACGCTGACAATCAAGTCTGTTTCGGCGTTCATCTACATTTGTCCTTTCTGATGGAATTTTCAGGCAAAGTCTTGTATCTTTTTTTCAGGATGAAACCGAGCCGCGTCCTGGAAGGTGGCGCCACCAGCTTCAGAGAAACAACTATGAAAACATCTCGACCACGCATTCGTCTTTGCCTGGAGCAACTGGAGGACCGCATCGTCCCCTCATCCTCGATCGAGCTAACCTATGCCACTACAACCGATGCCCGGACCATCAGCGTCAATTACACGATCAATGGCGGCAGTCTTGCCGGCCAAAACGTCAGCTTCAACATCTATCGCTCCGCCAGGTACGATTCTCTGGGCGGTGCTCAGCTGATTGGTACGGCGACCATTCCCGGTTCCGACAGTGCCGACTTGAGCGTCGGCACGCACACGGGCATCAAACTATCGCTGACAGCAGCGAATGGCCAACCTGTGACAGCTCTGACGCCGAATACGGCCTTGCCGTTTATTGTGGTCGTTGACAATCTCGATAATAGCTCAGCCTCCTTCCAGACGCACGTCCTCGGCGTCATTGCCCACGGCCTGGAATTCGATCCGTTCTTGGTATTTTCGGACCAGGTGCCGCAGTGGGAGACGCAGATGGCGGCGGACCTGAAGAGCGATGGCTACGACGATGCCATCGCTTTCAATTGGGTGCGTTTGAGCGTTCTGCCTTTTCCCTTCGCCCTCACGCTGGCCAGTAACTTGCTCTATCAACAAGTGGTGGCCGAGGCCAACCAACTCGCCGGTCAACATCCGGGCGACGTGGTAGACATCCATTTTATCGGCCACAGCCGCGGGGCAGTGGTTATCAGTGAAGTGCTGCAAGATCTGGTCGGCACCACGGACCCGGCCTTGCAGGGCGGATACATGGAAATGACTCTGCTCGATCCCCATCCAGCCAACCCGGCTTACAGTCAATTCAGCGCCGCTCCTTTCGTTCCTTATGCAAAAGACTTGATTGCATTTGTGACCACTTTCGAGAAGCTGACGCTGGATCCCCAGGTGATTATTCCGTCCAATGTCGATCAAGTACAAGACTTCGATCAGCAAACGCCAGCGGGACAGTTAGGGTTCTTGCTGGGGGCGTGGGGCGCCTTTGAGACCGCCAACTATAGCCAGGTCATTGATCAACTCATTGAATTTGCGCTCAATCTTTGGGGAGAACCGGCTGCGGCTCTTCCCAATCAATCTGGCCAGCCGATCGCGGAGACGAATTTGACAAACGTGTTTGCCTCTGGCATTGGCCTCATCGGCCATTCCGATGTGCCGCTTTGGTATCTGAACAACGTAGTGGCCCCGAGCGAGACATTTTCGTATTTCGGTTAGCAAAACCAATGAACTGGAAGCATGAGCGATGGCAATTCCGTCGCTCATGCTTCCAGCTCATTGGCATCACGATTTTCAATCAAACCTTCTTCAACAACTCTTTCCAGCGTTTCCATGCATCGTCGCGAGCTTTTTTGTTGGCCTCGTTGGCATCTGGCGCTTCCCCGGCACGCATGAAGCCGTGGCCTGCGCCGTCGTAGATCACTGGCTCATAGGTCTTGCCGGCCTTCTTCATCAGCTCTTTGGTTTGGGGAATAGTGGCATTGATGCGATTATCTCTCTCGCCATAAAAGCCGTATACCGGACAGGTGATTCGTTCCAGGGCGCTCTCATCAATGTCTCTTCCCTTGGTCGGCGGCGAGCCGTAAAAGACATAAGCAGCCTTGATGTCCTTATTGTTGGTGGCAAAACGGAATGCTTGGCCGCCACCCCAGCAGAAGCCACATACAACAACCTTACCATTGCAGGAAGGCAATTCGGCGACGTATCTGGCCACCGCATTGAGGTCTGCGGTAATCTGCTCCGGCGGTACCTCGCTGATCGCTTTACGCAGGTTCTCGAAATTTTCGCCTTCTTTCAAGCCGGGCACCAGGTTGGGAGCAATGGCGATGTAGCCGGCCTCAGCCAGCTCATCGGCGAGGCTGCGGACCCAATCGGTCAGGCCGAAAATCTCGTGAATGACCACCACAGCGGTGGCCTTCTCCTTGACCTCAGGATAGACAAGGAACGATTGGACATCCCGTTGTCCCTGTTTGACTTTCACCCATTCCCCATGACGCGGCGATTTCTCCAGACGTGCCTTGGCCCAGTCCTGAGCCTGGACCGCTACAGCAGACAGCAGGGCGACGAAGAGCGCAAACAGAAAACGGTGCATGGCAACTCCTCCGATGCGAAATAGTGTCGATCGAATCCGAAGTGCGATCGACTCGCTGACTGTTATATCGATTTGACACCGCGGACAATGCCCAACCAGCCCTCGATGCGGATTCGGCCATCTTCCTGAAGCAAGGGACGGTAGCCGCGTGCCGACGGACCCGACAGCAACCACTGCCGCACTGTGGCCTTATCTTCCGCAGGCGTGCCGCGGTCGAACCATTCATCGAAATCGAGAACAAGTGGTTCTTCGATGAAGCGTAGGTCGGTCAGGCCGGCGGCGACGAATAGAGCCACCATCTCTCCCGGCGTGGGATTGCGTGTATGGGTGCGGTCCCGGGCGCATTCGATACGTTGGTGCCAGGCGCGGCGAGTATCATCGGGGTCGGTAGTGTGATCGCACGCCGTCAGCACGCCGCCGGACCGCAGCAGGTCCGCCTGTCGGCGCAGGAAGGCAAGATGATCCGGCGTATGATGCAAAACGAAGCGTGAAATCGCACCATCGAAAGGACCGGCGAGAGTCGGATCAAAGAGCGACTTCTGCTCGAAAGAGGCGCGCTCGCCATAAGAGGCACAGCGTTGGCGGGCCCGGACAATCATCTCTGCGGACAGATCGACGCCGACAACGCGATACCCGGCCTGCAAGAGCGCCTCGGCAACCAGACCGGGACCGCAGCCGGCATCGAGGATGCACCCGCCGGCCGGAAAATTCGCTGCCTGAATCAGACGAGCCAGCAAGGTCGGATCGGTCTGCACCGGCGCTTTCTCAAACTGCGCGGCCCTCATATCGAATGCTGCCGCCAAAGCACGATCGTGATTGCTCATGTTTTTCCTTGTCTTCTCTTCCCGGAGCGATCATAATTCGGAGATACGAAGGACTGGCCGCATCTGACCGAGGGACTCTCATGACGCTCCAAGTTCTCCCTTCTGTGGATAAATTAGATAAGGAGGATCATTATGACAAAGCGCAACCGTCCCGCTTTCACGCTCTTTCAACTGTTGGTTGTGATCGCTATTTTGGCGATCCTCCTCGGCTTGCTGTTACCGGCAATCCAAAAGGTGCGGGCAGCAGCGGCGCGAACGCAATCGCAGAACAACCTCAAGCAATTGGTAATCGGTGTGCTCAATTACCACGAAAATTATCGCGCTTTCCCGTCCGGCGTCGATGACAACCACTTCTCGGCGGCCAGCAAACTGCTGCCGTTCATCGAATACCAGAACGTCTACAATCTGATCGATTTCAAGAAATCGATCGATGATAAGGCCAACGCCCAGGCCCGCAAGTTGCCAGTCAAAGTGCTTCTCTGCCCGCAAGACCCTATTCAGAATGTAAAGCCCGAATGGGGCGCTACCAACTATCTCTTTAACGACCTGGTGTTTTATCTCAATTCCAAGGAGAAAATCGCCTCGATCACCGACGGCTTGAGCAATACCATCGCCATCGGGGAGACCCTCAAGGGAGACGGCAAGACCCAGGCCATCGATGTGCGTCGTCAGTACGTGCTTCTGAAAAAAGAAGACCTCAAGAACACCGGCCCGGACACCGGCGTGCAATATTTCAAAGACAACAAGAACATTGCCGGCGATCGTTGCGCCAGTTGGATGGATGGACGCTTCCTGCAAGGCACCTTCAACGGCAAACTACAGCCCAACGACGAACGGCCCGACGTCAGTTGCGGCGGCGTCGGCGGCGTTTCGGCGCTGCGCAGTTTCGGACGCTACGTCCAAGTCGGCATGTGCGACGGCAGCGTGCGAGCCGTAGATAAAAGTGTTTCGCACAAGACCTGGAAGGCAGCGATGACGCCCAGCGCCGGCGACATTCTCGGCAACGATTGGTAAGCTTGCTTGATGATGTCGGTTAGCGGCGCTTTGCAGAAGCGTCGCTAACTGACATCATATCTAACCAACTGCCGAGGGATCGTGTCCGATCAATCGCAGCGCCTGCTGCTTGAAATCGATGGCGAACCGCTTCAGCAATTCGTCCACTTCTCGACACTGCCGCCGCCAAGCGTCGTCGGACATGCCGGCCGGACGCGGCGGCGAACACGCTTCCAGGTACATTTTCGCTTTCGGCTCGGTGCCGCTTGGTCGCAGCACTACTCGTGCGTGTTCGCCGCAACGGAAAACCAGGACGTTACGCGAGGCGGCATCGGTCGCACCCTTGATGGGACCGAAACGCCCGTTTTCGTCGCGCAGATCCTCGAACGCCGTCACTTCCAGCCCGGCGATAGTTCGCGGCGGCGTCGCGCGCAGGCGATCCATCATTCGCGTCATCTGCTGCTTGCCCTCCAGACCGTGCATGAACACCGACACGCCCTCATTGCGGAAGTAACCGAATTCGCAGAACAAGCGCTCCAGGTAATCCACGACCGTCTGTTGGCGGCGCTTCTGATCGAGGGCCAATTCCGCCATGAGCAGGGCCGCCCCGGCCGCATCCTTGTCGCGGATGTGCGGCGTCACCAGAACGCCGTGACTTTCCTCGACGGCCAGGACAAAATCTTCCGGCGTGCCGGTCACGTCGCCGTAAACGCCTTCCCGCTCCAATTGCCATAAGACATCCGCAATATATTTAAAACCGACGAGCAAGTCATCGATGATCTGGGCTTTGAAATAGCGAGCAATACGCGTGACAAGGCTGGTCGTCACTTCGGTGCGAATGACGATCGGTGACGGCGGTAGCCGGCCTTGCTGTGTCAGCTTGTTCAGCTTGAAATGCGTCAACAGTGCCGCCATCTGATGGCCGTTGACGACGTGCCATTTGCCGTTTTTGTCCGGGACCATCGCGCCGAGGCGGTCGGCATCAGGATCGGTGGCGAGAACGAGGTCGGCCTTGTGTTGCTGGGCCAGGGCGGCGGCGCGATCCATCGATTCGGGCACTTCTGGGTTCGGCGTCTTGGTGACGTTGGGAAATTGGCCATCCGGCGTCATCTGTTCGGCGACCGGCAGGACGCGGAACCCTTGCTCCACAAGCGTTTTCAGGGCGGTCAGGGAGCCGACGCCATGCAGCGGGGTGAAGACGATCGTGAAATCGTCGAGTTTTGGCGGCGGCACGAGACTGGTCTTGCGGCACAGGTCGATGTAGGCACGGTGCGGTGTTTCATCGAGCCAGTGCAAGCGTCCCGAGCGCTGCGCTTCGACCCACGGCAGCGCCTTGATGACCGTCACCTGATCGACGAGATCGGCCATGATCTGATCGTCGGGCGGCACCGGCTGTCCGCCGCGCTCATCGTAGAACTTACCGCCGTTGTCATCGGGCGGATTATGCGAGGCCGAGATGTTCAGTCCGCCATGCGCTTTGAGAAAACGAATGGTGAAAGACAACTCCGGCGTGGCCAGGTAATGCTTGCTATCCGGCGGCAGCATGTAGGCGTGGATGCCGTTGGCAGTGTAGACGCAGGCCGCTTCACGCGCCAGAGCGCGCGAGGACAGGTGCAGTACGGGATTGGGCAGGTCGGGATTGTACTGGCGGCGCTGGTCCTCGAACCGACGCACGTCATAAGCCAGGACGACGCACAGCGGCTCAACACCAGGAAATTGCTCCTTGAGATATTCGCAATGTCCCTGAACCGACGCCCGCAGCGTCCAGGCGTTCATGCGATTGGGACCGATGCCAACCGCTCCGCGCCGCCCGCCAGTGCCGAAGGGCAAAATCTGATAAAAACGATCGAGCAACCCCGGCCACTGCTTCGTCTCAATGAGCCAATGCAGTTGCGGACGGTAAGAGGCGAACTCGGCATCGGTCAGCCATTGACGCAAGAACTGGAGCGCCTGTTCCTTCAAGGCGGCGTCTGCATCGATTGTCTGAAAACCCTCGGCGGCTTGAGCCAGCAAATCCATAACGCAGCCTCAGTCTGATGAACCTTTTCCCAACGAAACCTTGGCAATGGTACTGAAAAACGAAGGGAAGAGGGAAGAGGGAGTGATGACCGTGCTCGCTTCTTCCGCACGCTGGTAGCCGCCGCCGCTCTCAAGGGCGAGAGCATGCGTGTTACGGTGGCGTTACGGTGGCAGCGGCAACTACCGTCAATGGAACAAACGCTGATTCTTTCACATGGATGTCTCTCTCAATTTGGGCGTGTCAGAGGGCTTACGTGCCAGGAAACCTACTCGGGGCGCTAACGCAACCGCGCTCGCCAAAAACGCAACCCCGCTATCGAAAAGGATCTCGAACTACTTCCTGGAAGTGCAACGAGTAGGACAAATTCCGGAAGTGTAGTCGCCATAGCGTGGGTTGTATTCCCTTTCCACGCAACGGGGTCAGGCACGAGTCTACCAAGCGGGCCGTGCCTGGCCCCGTTGATTTACTGATCGAGAAGACACTGGTTAGCCGCAGAGCAGAGCGCGGGGCCGTCGCGTTCCGCGGCACGGCTAACCAGTGTCTTCTCGAGAACCGCTACTCCCTCCACCGCCATCCATGCACGTACAGATCACCATCGAGGACTTCGTGCGTCCATTCAACCAGTTGTAGCGCCTCCGCCATCTGCGGCACGCCGATACCGCCGATTGCATTTGGCGCTGTCGCGCCACCAATCAGGCACGGGGCGATGAAGACGTGATACTCATCGATGGCTACGGCATCGAAAAATGCGCCGAAGACGCCGCTGCCGCCTTCGACCAGAACGTTCGTGAAACGCCGCCGACCCAGTTCTATCAGCAGCGCGTCCACGCTGACCCGACCGTGATGGTCCGGCAGAATCAGCACTTCGCAACCGTGCGATTGGAGCGCGGCTCGTCTGGTCTGCGGGATGCGTTCCGTAGCAGCGAGGATTGTCGGCGTGATGCGAGCTGTCTGTACCACAAGGGCGTCGTCCGGAATGCGGCCTCTGCTGTCGAGGATGATGCGGGCCGGGGTACGAGGACCGGGCGGACGGGCCGTCAGCTGCGGATTATCGGCGAGGATAGTGCCGATGCCGACGAGGATCGCATCCATACGGCCGCGCAGTTCGTGGACGCGGCGGCGTGAAGTTTCGTTGCTGATCCACCGTGAATCACCGCTGCGTGTGGCGATTTTGCCGTCGAGTGTCATGGCCCACTTGGCGTGAACCCAGGGCCGGCCCGTCGCCAGCAGTTTCCGATACGGCGCATTGAGCCGCTGTGCTTCCGTCTCACCAACGCCAAGCTCGACGATGACACCGGCTTGACGCAGCCGTTCCGCACCCTTGCCGGCGACAGCGGGGAAGGGATCAGGCATGGCAGCAACGACGCGGCGGATACCGGCCCGGAGCACGGCATCGGTGCAGGGCGGCGTTTTGCCGTGATGGCAGCAGGGTTCGAGCGTAACATAGAGAGTAGCGCCGCGCGCTGCCTCACCAGCGGCGGCAAGTGCATGAACCTCGGCATGGGCTTCACCATAGCGCTGGTGCCAACCTTCCCCCACGAGTTGGCCGTCACGCACCACCACCGCGCCCACCAGCGGGTTCGGCTCGACATAACCCCGGCCGCGCTCCGCCAACTCCAGGGCGCGGCGCATCCAGACATTATCCGACTCGGTCATTACGCGATCTCGTCCTGCGGCCCGTTATCGTTGGATGGCATTGCGGATGGCTCGCACCGTTCGCTCCGCACGGAAGGCGATGATCTTCTGGCCCCACTCGGCAAGCTCGGCAGGACTCATCGACATGCCGCTAATGCGAAGCTGGCCGGCAATCAGTCGCTGCTGCAAGCGAACTGTGGCTGGATTCGCGGCCAATAGCTGTGCGGTCACGATGAAATCGTCATGCACGTTCTCATTCTCCAGCCGGATGCCTTGTTGCTCCAGCCAGTGCTCCACCTCCGCATAATTGTAATATTCCGCAAGAAAATGTACGCGCACCCTATCGCTCGCCCATTGGGCCATGAGTCGTTGGGCCACAGCCTGCATTCCTTGCTGATTGCCCTCGCTATCGCCCAGAAGTACGATGTTCCGAAAACCAGACACGCGCAGGCTGGCACATACATCGTTCAGCAGCCGCTCGAAGGTGTCCTCGGTCACGCTGATGGTGCCGGGATATTTCATATGTCCACCAGGCGGATCGATGTTGCCCTCAGGCACAAAGGGCACAATGGGGGCCACGAGAGCGTTACCCAGCCGCCGGGCAACAGCCTCCATCGTGGCGCGGAGGATATAATTGTGCTTGCCGGTAGCCAGGTAGGGACCGTTTTGCTCGACGCCGCCGGTGGGCACAAGGACCGTCGTCTTGCCGCCGCGCACGGCGTCGCGCACCTCTATCCAAGTCATCTCTTCGAGAAATACTGTGTCGAGAGCGGCGCTGGGCCGAAGGGCATCCAGGGCGAAATGGGAGATGTGGGGCGGATTGGCGAGGCATCCCACCGTCAGTAGAACCACCAGCGAACCGAATCGGCGGTCCACACATCCTCTCCGGGTCAATCTGGAATGGATAGGTAAGGCGGCAAGTCCGTCTCGGTTCCTTGCCGGTTCAATCCTTTTAACCACCTCGAATAGGGGCTCATGGCCAGTCCTCACAGATAGGTCGATACAATAACTGAAAAAGCCGGATACCGCTACGCCAACCCGAAGTTCCCTCCTGGCCGGAACTCCAAGCGTTTTCAACACCTTCAACACACGCTGGTTTGGGAGTTCCTCTGGGGAGCTTCGCCATAGACGATGAGTACTTGGGACAGCCATTTCGCCGTGGGCTGGACTCAAGAAGAAGGAGGCTCTTTACGAGGTATGAGTAGAGCAGTCAAATCGGCGTGGGGTGGACTTCCACACCGCGAGTGGGGTCGCCAAGCAGACGGCGAACATCTTCCGGATGAACGGTCCCCCTTCGCCAATAGTGAGCGATCATTTCTTGGACCCAGTCCGCGGGCGGCAATTGCTGAAGGCGATCCTGGATCTGTCGGCGCAGTTCGGTATTTTTCGGGTCATAAAACATCGACGGGACCGCCTGGCCTGGTGGCCGGTGCGAGAAATCCTTACTCGCCCACGGGCGAGTCGGCCGATTGCGTCTCTTCCTCGTCCTCACGCGCCACCTGGGCGATCGACGCGATCTTATCGCCTTCGTTGAGGTTCATGATCCGTACACCTTGGGTATTGCGGCCGACGACGCGAATTTCGCGGACGTGGGTGCGGTTAACCATGCCGCCTGTGGTGATGAGCATGATGTCATCGGGATCACGCACCGATACCACGCCGACAACCTTGCCGTTGCGTTCGCTGGTACGGATGTCGCGGATGCCTTTGCCGCCGCGGCGTTGCTTGCGATAGTGCATGGCCGAGCGCTCATTTTCTCCGGTCGTGGACGTTTCCGACTCGCCGTCTTCGCTTTCTCCGGTCACGGATACTCCCGGCTCGTCTTCCTCTTCGACCTCAGCAGGCTCGGCACCGGCAGTATTGGCGCCGAAGGGTGTCCGTTTGCCGTAGCCGTTCTCGCACACCGTCAGCAGGTAGCCTTCCGGATCGGCGACGACCATGCCGACAACCTCATCGTCGCCCTGCAGGGTGATGCCTTTGACGCCGCGGGCGGCACGGCCCATGGCGCGAACGTTGGATTCGTCGAAGCGAATGGCCATGCCGTTGCGTGTGCAAAGCAGCACCTCATCGCCCGGCTGAGTCAGCACCACGTCGATAAGTGTGTCGCCTTCGTCGAGGCTGATGCCGATGATGCCGCCGCTGCGTGGCCGGCTGTACTCTTCCAAGGCCGTCTTCTTCACCAGGCCGCGGCGCGTGGCCATGAGGAGATGGCCGCCAGCGTCGAAACGACGCACCGGAATCAGACTGGTGATCTTCTCTTCCGGCTTGAGCGACAGCACGTTGGCGATGGCCCGGCCGGTCGAAGTGCGGCTGCCGGCCGGGATATCGTAGACCTTGATCCAGTACAGCTGGCCGCGATTGGTGAAGCACAACAAGTAAGCATGTGTCGAAGCGACGAAGAAATGCTCGATGAAGTCGTCTTCGCGTGTGGCGCCGCCGGAGACGCCCTTGCCGCCGCGATGCTGGGTACGGTAGGTGCTCAGCGGCAGCCGCTTGATATAGCCGGCGTGGCTGATGGTGACGGCGTTGTCCTCCTCGGCGATCAGGTCTTCCATGTCGAGCCGGCTAATCTCGCCGGTAATTTCGGTCCGGCGGTCGTCGCCGTACTTGTCGCGCAGCTCGCGCAGATCGTTCTTGATGACCTCGCGGATGTTTTGCTCATCGCTTAACAGTTGTTCATAGCGGAGAATCTTGCCGCGCAGGTCGTTGTATTCCTTGAGGATCTCGTCCCGTTCGAGGGCAGCGAGTTGGCCGAGTTGCATGCGAACTACGGCCTCGGCCTGCGCTTCGGTCATGCGGTAGCTGGGCAACACGCCGATTTCGCGCTGGAGTGATTGGAAATGCTCGTCACCCAGCGCTCGGCTCATGACGGCTGCCGCTACTTCGAGACCCTGCAATTGCCTCTTGGCCTCGGCCCGGCTCGGCGAGTGGCGGCAGATGGCGATGACCTCATCCAGGGACGAGATAGCGATGAGCTGGCCTTCCAGGACGTGCGCCCTCCGTTTGGCCTCGCGCATCTGGAATTCGGTGCGGCGGCGGATCACGGAGGCGCGGTGGCGGATGAACTCTTCCAGCATGCGCTTGAGTGTCAGCAGCTCCGGCCGACCATCTACCAGAGCCAGGAGAATGATGCTGACCGTTTTCTCCAGTGGCGAAAACTGGTAGAGTTGATTGAGGACCAGGTGCGGATCGGCGTCACGCTTGAGGTAAACAACCAGGCGCACCGGCTCGCCGTTGCGGGCGCTGGATTCATCGCGGATATCGCGGATGCCTTTTATCTTTTCTTCCTTGACGAGATCGCCGATAGCGGCGGCCAAGCGGTTGCGCGTTTGCTGATAGGGCACCTCGGTGATGATGATCTGCGTTTGACCGTTCTCCTCGCGGATGTCGGCACGGGCGCGGAGGGTGATCTTGCCGCGGCCGGTGGCGTAGCCATCGAGAATGCCCTGCCGGCCACAGATGATGCCGCCAGTCGGGAAGTCGGGACCAGGAATGATTTCCAGCAGCTCTTGCAGGGTCACATCCGGCTCGTCGATGACTTTGATAGCGGCATCGCACACTTCGCGCAGGTTATGCGGCGGAATATCGGTGGCCATGCCCACGGCAATGCCCTCGGCACCGTTGACCAACAAGTTCGGGAACTTGCTGGGCAGGACCAACGGCTCGCGATGCTTGCTGTCGTAGCTATCGATGAAATCGACGGTGTCGGCTTCGAGATCGGTAAGCATCTCGGCGCCGATAGGCGCCAGCCGCGCCTCGGTATAACGGGGAGCAGCGGGCGGCAGGCCGGCGATGGAGCCGAAATTGCCCTGCGGATGCACCAGGCGATAACGCATGTTCCAATCTTGGGCCATGCGTACCAGGGTCGAATAGATCGACTGATCGCCGTGCGGATGGTAGCGCTTCATCGTCTCGCCGATGATGCCGGCGCACTTACTGGTCGTTCCGGTGGGGCCGAGTCCCAGGTCATTCATCGCCACCAGGATGCGTCGCTGCGACGGTTTGAGTCCATCGCGCACATCGGGCAAGGCCCGACTGATGATGACGCTCATAGCGTAGGTGAGATAGCTGTCCTTCAGTTCGTCGGCGATGTTGAGCGAGTCGTAACCGTTGCCATTGCTGCCTGGCTCCGGCGGAATGTCGCTCGGCGGTTGTGTAGGGGAGTTCGTGGCGGGCGTAATGTCATCTGGCAAGGCCAATATCCTCCGTAGCGCTGCGTCGAAAAACCTGTGTGCGCAGCGAATGTTTCCTTTAATTTCCTTGATTTATTCTAACGAAAATGCCCCTTTCCCACCATGCCGGTTGCTCCTGGGTGGGAACCATTTTGCTTTCGCTACGGACTAAAAACGTGATAAGATGGGGTTACAGAGCGGATGAGCGGAGCATGTCAACGTTCCGATTGTTCTTTCAGCGAGGTATTGACACGCTCTGCTCACCCATTCGGCGATGCAGTGTCAACCGTTTGTCCGAGAGGAGTTATCGATGCGCCATCTTGTTGTGACCGCCAGTTTGTTCGCCGCCTGTTTGGCGAGTTCGGTCAACCTGTCCGCCGCCGATGAGAAAGACACGCCCAAGGCCGCCGCCACACGGAAGCTGTTGAAAACCAAGGTATCGGTAGACTACAAGGACACACCGCTGAGTGAGATCATTGACGACATAAAGGACCAAATTAAGGACAAAACCAAGAAAGTCTTGGGCGTGCGCGTGGACAACAAAGGGGGCGTCTCGAATAATACCAAGTTCACCTATAAGGCTGACGACAAGCCACTCGACGAAGTGCTAGATGAGATGTTCCAAAAGAACGACCTCGGCTACGTCGTCATTTCCCAGCAAGGAAACGCCTACGATGGGACGATCCTTATCGTCAAGGGCAAAGCACGCGGCTATCCACTGAAAAAAGATGACAAATAAACACCTGTTCGTTTCTGCCATGCCGCCACGTCTTTTTCTTGATCCGGAACGGGCCGATGCCGACGGCCTGGTCGGCATCGGCGGCAATCTGAGTCCGCCGTTTTTGCTCGAAGCCTACCGCCGTGGCATCTTCCCCTGGTTCGACGAGAACAGTCCAATTCTGTGGTGGTCGCCGGACCCGCGGGCAATTTTTGAGATGGATGGCCTGCACGTTTCGCGGCGGCTGGCCCGCACCGTGCGTTCGGGAAAATTCACGGTCACGGTCGATTGCGCCTTCGCTGAAGTCATCCGCGGTTGCGCCCATCGACCGAACAACGGCGTGTGGATCACGCCGGAGATGATCGAGGCTTATACCCGACTGCACGAACTGGGCCATGCACACAGCGTCGAGGTCTGGCACAATGGTGAACTGGCCGGTGGCATTTATGGCGTGACGATCGGCGGTCTGTTTGCCGGCGAGTCGATGTTCACGCGCGTCCGTGATGCTTCCAAGGTTGCTCTGGTCCATCTCATGGAGCGCCTGCGCCAGCGCGGTTTTCAGCTTTTTGATGTACAATTTCTCAACGAACACACGGCCCGCCTCGGCGCGATCGAGATTCCGCGTCGCGAGTATCTCCGGCGGCTGCGCAAGGCCATTGCTTACAATGTGAGCTTCACCTCATAGAAAAGCAACCGCCGCATTGTCAATGCGCTCCTTATCAGCCCCGGTGGGCTTACCGAGATCGACAGCGCCGGCCTGAACCAACAACGGTGCCCAGTCCGCCGCCTGCTTAGTGCAAGAAGCGGCACACAATCGCAGTTGATCGGTTAGCCATTGCTCCAGACTTTGACCCATGTGCTGGGCTGCTTGGACCAATACCGTTGTTCGGCCAAAGGCTGTGAACAAGCAGATTATTTCGTTCC
>Ga0209061_1003919_pt1 | contig 15221 bp, 14 predicted proteins | sample Coa_R1_10_FD_187157 | JGI IMG/M metagenome (GOLD analysis project Ga0209061, IMG submission 187157) | Surface soil microbial communities from Centralia Pennsylvania, which are recovering from an underground coalmine fire - Coalmine... | ecosystem: Environmental > Terrestrial > Soil >...
GCCCACTTCTGCGCTCGTAATGACGCGACCATGATGCGGAGTAAGTAGGGCCAGAAAGCGGCCAAGCAGCAACGAATTCGCGCCACCATTGACGCGCAGTAAAAATGTGCCAAGCAGGAGAAAAAAAGCGGTGTCGGGGACTCGCTTAGTCAATTTCGTTTTCCAACTGTTGCAGGGTAGCGACATGTTGTCCATCTTTCCGCTGATTACGCAGGGCTATAATCGCAAGCATGGCGCCGGCCAGCAACAATACAATAGCAAGCACCAGCAGAGTAAAGAGCAGCGGGCGCATTCTCCCACCACTTACAGATCCTAACGCCATTATACCCAGAACAAGCATAACTGCATCCTCTCTTCAGACCCTTCGTGGACAACTGAACAGCGCTTTTTGGTACAACACTAAAAGATGAAAGAACATGCATTTCCTGGTCTCATATAATACACCAGGATCGAAAAAAAGGAATAGAGGTTCATCTTTGAATACCACGCTTCCCAATCTATCGATTTTTCCTCCTTGATTCAAACGAGTAAGCTCCCTGGATAGTAGCGAAAGGAAGCTAATCTGTCAAACGAATAGAGTATGATAGGTGTAAAAAATGGATGAAACGCATTTTTACACCTATCATACTCTATTCGTCTGATAAAATGAGCCTTAACAGGCATGTTAGCATGCGCCAAGCGATTCCAGCTCTTTTCCAGCAACCAACTCCTGGGTAGCAAGGCTCAATTCCTTCTCGTAGGTCTTATAGATGTGTACGCTGCACAGACCATCCCGGTCGTAAAGCGGGGTAGCGCCGAGCAGACGGCCACGCTCAAAGAAGATATCGGCCCTGAGCTTTTTCTGAGTCTGCGGCGCGGGCGACTCGCCTGTGTCCTCAGCCAGCGTATAAGAAATACGCAGGAACTGCCGTCCGGGTTGGAAGCCCTCCCGTTCAAACAGGCTTTGCGCTCCCTTATTCGCTTTGCCGATCAGGCCCCGCAGGATCACGCGCGCTCCCGAAGGAGCCAGGCGAAGTGACTCACGCGCCTTCAACTCAACCATCCTCAACAGCAGCGTCCCGATGCCGCGATTGCGATGTTCAGGGTGTACGCAGATAAAAGTTAAGATCTCAGCCTGATCTTCGTGCCAGACGCAGGCAAAACCTACGATCTGTCCTCTGGTTGTGACTATGACCCAGGCATCGCTGGCCAGGTGAAAGTCTGGTCGTTGCCATTGAGACAGCAGGTCCTCCAGCGAGCTGCCCACTGTGCTCTCCTCGCTACTCTCACAGAGAGCAACCAGCTCTGAGAGAACAGCAAGATCGTCTGTTTGCGGTGAACGTGCTATAAGATTTTTCAGCAGTACAGCCATAGTCAGCGACTCCATTCTTTAAACTCTACCAGGATCTACTCCACTAGCGTAAACAAGCTTATATTCTTGTGTCACAGCACATGTATGTTCCAGGTCAGCTTCTACAGGCAGGCTCGTTTGAAAATCCCCAGATACAATAGCTTCCATTACTTATTCTTTCCTTTCTCAATCAGGCTGGAAGCGCCTGAGTACTGATTTCAACACCCGCGCGTAGCTCTTTTTCGTAGCTAATATTCTCCTGATCTGCATGCATCCCGGCCCGCTGATAAAGGCGCACGGCGCCGGTCAAGTTCTGCGAGTCCACGCCGAGGACGACCTCGCGCCTGCCACGACGGTAGAACTCGCCGAATGAATGCAGCAGGAGAGCCAGGCCAAGCCCCTTGCGCCGCCAGGGACGCAGGACTCCCAGCGTATCGACCCAGGCGGGCACACCATCCGAACAGAGCGAGCCTCCGGCAACCTGGTCGCCCGCATATGCGATAAACCAGAGCGTGGGATCGAAATCTGCTCGCTCGATCTTGCGATGCCGCCACTCGTCGAAGTCGCCCGGCACATGGCCCCAGTGGTCGCTGAACGCGGTGTCCATCAACTCGAAAACCGCACGGGCGTCACGCTCAGGCACAAAGGGACGCAGGATCACGCCCTCCGGCCACGCCGGAGTCTTGGGAGCCGTCTCCATCTCGATCTTCATGCGCCAGTACCGGCGAACTTCCTGAAAACCCATCCTCGCATAACGCGCCAGCGAATCCTGGTCAGTGGATGGCGCCCAGGCGTTCAAGCTCACGCGTACCCCTGGTTCGGCCTGAGCCATCCGCTCGCGCGCCCATGTCTCGCCCAGATCAAGCAGATAGTCGCCGGGCCGCGGATCGCTATAACCAGGCCGCACAAGCACATCCACAAAAAACTTCGCGTACATACGCTGCTCCAGATACAGGACGGCAAGCAGTTGCCCCTCTTGATCGAAGACCAGGCGCTGATCCTGCGCCAGATTGTGCTTTGGAGCAGACCAGTAAGTCCGCAAATCTTCAAGGGTCATATCCTCCCGGCCGTAATATGCCAGATCATACGCCAGTGTCAGCTCATGCACGGTTTCCAGATCGTCTATTGTCGGAGGGCGCATGGTCAGGCCCTCCGGGAACATATTTTTCATTGCTTTTTCCTCTCACTAAACGCCGCCGCCAGGGGCGAACCATTCCTACACCGATAGCGCTTGAGTACTCAATTCCACTCCCGCGCGCAGCTCCTTCTCGAAGCTTATATACTCTCTCGCCACGTGCATCCCGGCTCGCGTATAGAGCCGCGTAGCACCGGTCAAGCTCTGCGAGTCTACGCCAAGATATGCCTTGCGCAGGCCGCGACGATAGAATTCGCCGAACGAATGCTGCAAGAGCGCCAGCCCCAAACCCTTACGTCTCCAGGGGCGCAAGACTCCCAGCGTATCCACAGCCCCAAACTGCCCATAGATGGCACAGAGAGAGATGCCCGCGATCTGATCTCCCTCATAGGCAATGAACCAGAGCGACGGATCAAAGCCCGCCCGTTCGACTGTGTAGTGCCTCCACTCGTCATAAGGTTCCGGCATATAACCCCAATGATCCTGGAAAGCTGTATTAATCGCCTCGAAAACCCTGCGATCATCGTATCCTGACATAAAAGGACGCAGTTCAACGCCCTGCGGCCATTCTGGCGCGGCGGGCATCTCGTTCAATTCGATCTCCATGCGCCAGTGACGGCGAATCTCCCTGAAACCTGCCCGCTCACAACGATTCAGTGAGTCTTGATCAGTAGATGGTACCCAGGCGTTTAAGCTCACACGCACTCCTGGTTCAGCCTGAATCATTCGCTCGCGCGCCCAGCCTTCGCTCAAATGCATCAGGTAATCACTTACTCGCGGGTCGTTAGAATCTGGCAACACACGAATGGTGATAAAGCACTTCGCGTTCAGGCGATGCTCCAGCATTAACCAGCTGATCAGCCGGCCAGTCTGATCAAAAACCACGCGTGTATCTTCCGCCAGATTGACTCCTGGCGCGGAATGCCAGGTTCGCACGTCATCAAGGGTACTATCCTCTTCGCCGTATTGCGCGAGATCATACGTCCGGACCAGGCCATAAATGGTTTCTACATCCTCTAGCGTTGCAGGGCGCACAGTTAGCCCTTCTAGTAAATCTTTGTCCATGATTCCTTTCTCTCTTCAACATCCGTCAAGTTGCATCTCTAACTTTCTTTCGGCCTGGAACCTCGTGGCCAGTAGCTGACCACGAGGTATTTCTCTATATGCCGCTTTCTAAGGCTTTTACCCATTACGCTTCAAACGCCCGGTCCTCTTGGCATAGCGCTCGGCCAGCCCGAAGACCCACAGGCCCAGCGGAATACTGATTACACCGCTGATGAGCAGTGGCCATGTGCTGGCCCAGATCGTGGGCGACCAGATTGGCGCGTTCTGCTGCAAGCCCGCGCGCAGGCCATTCAGCACATAGGTTGCCGGCGAGATACGCGCAGCAGGCTGCATCCAGCCAGGTAACACGTTGATCGGATAGTATACGCCCGATATGAGTAACAGAACTGAACGCACAATATAGGACATTTGCGAACCGCGCTCAGTAAAGAGCAGGGGAAGCACAGATGCCCCTATCCCAAAGCCGACAAACGAGACGCTGCCTAACAGCAACATAAAGATCGCGGTGAGATAGTTCGCGTGACTCAAGTCCAGGTGGAAGAACGCAGCTACGATGAGCAACTGGACAAAGGTAAAAGCCAGACCATGTGCCACAGCATACCAGCAGCTCCCAACCAGGTGCGTTAGACGCGAAATAGGAGCCATAAAGGTATACTCTATCGTCCCCTCCCAACGCTCGAAAGTGATCACATCGGTAACACCTTCAAAGGTGACGCTCAGATACGTCCAGACGGAGGTACCAATCACCAGGTACAGCGTCAGGTAGTTAACTTGAGCCTGGGTCACGTGGCCCAGAATCTGGGTATTTTTGCTGATAAATGTGATGCTCAGCGCGTTGATAAAGTTGTAGCACAACCAGACAATTTCCCACCCCAGATAGCGCTTGGCCAGGTTCCAGTTGCGCTCGAAAAACGCGTAGCTGGCCCGTCCCTGGTGCATGAGTGAAGACATAAGCGGTGACTCCTCTTTCCTCTCCGCTTTTGCGCAAAAAACGACTTGACCGCCGTTTTGCAAAAACGGAAGAAGGATATATAGTAACTATTCCTCTTCTTTCAGGGCCTCAAACGCCTCAAAGGCTTTTTCCCAGCTGCCATAGCGCGCGATATCGGCCTCAGAGATGAGGTGGGCAACGGTATAATGCATAAACACTTCATTCATCGTTACCGGATTTGTTCGCCCCAGGCGCTCGGTTACAGCCCTCCTGAGTTCCTCAATGGTGCCCTCGGCGACAATCTTGCCCTGATCGATGATGGCCACGCGGTCACAGAGCGCCTCAGCTTCATCCATATCATGGGTGGTGATCAGAATGGTCGCATCGTGGTCCTCGCGCAACTGTCTGACAAACGTCTGAACATCGAGCTTGGAACGCGGATCGAGGCCCGTCGTCGGCTCGTCCAGCAGCAACACAATCGGCGAAGTCAGGAAGGCGCGCGCAATAGCTACCTTCTGCTGCATACCGCGCGACATGTCCTCCAGAGGCTGCCCGATGCGATCTTTAGGAATGCCCAGACGTGTCAGAATCTGCCGGATCTTCTCGCGCGCTTCTCTGCCCGGCATGTTATAGAGCCTGGCAGCATAGATCAGGTTCTCCATAGGCGAGAGCTTCTTGAAGAACGAGGCTTCGACACTGACCCGGTTGATCAGGCGCTGCACGGTACGCTCATCCTTCCTGACATCATAGCCAAAGATCGAGACGCGCCCGCTATCAGGAATGAGCAGGGTTGAGAGGATACGAATGAGCGTCGATTTGCCTGAGCCATTCGCGCCCAGAATACCCACAATCTCGCGACGCCGAATAATCATATTCACATGCTCAACCGCGCGTACTTCGCGCTCCTGCTCCTTCTTGCCCCAGGGCAGCCACGAGCGACGTTTCTTAAAGACCTTTGATACGTCATCAATCACGACGGCGTCTTTTGCGGGATCGATAGCAATGTTCCACGTCAGATCTGTCGCCTCTATATCTGGAATAGCCACTGATATATCTCCTTCGTCCGACTAATAACACAGCGATAAAATACTTCTCTACGTGCTCGCTTCAAGTATAGGTTGAAGAGAAACGAGATACATCGATCATCAGCACAGGCAGATGCCTGTACAGTTGGACAATATTCTTACAACATGCCTGCCGCCTCCCCAGGCAGCACTGCGCCCTCGGTCATCACGCTTCGATTGGCGCGCCACCCAGTATAACGCGGACTTTCCGACACCTTTTGTCAGGAAAAGAACAGCAGTTCTTTCTCCTTCTTTCCTTCCCGATCAGAAGAAAAAGAGCAACAAAAAACCGTGGGACTGATTTTTCATCGCTTTCGTCAGTGCCCACGGCTGAGGGTTACGGCTTTTAGTTGTCACCTCTTCTTAGGAGGTGGAGATCCCCTCGAAATGGGCACAATACGACCCCGAACCAGGCCAGAGATCGGCCCGGAGAGAGTGAAAACACTGGTATAGCGCGGATCACAGACGCGCGCAAACATGGCATGGCTCATGTAGCCATTAGCATCGCGCAGGCGCATCAGGCGCAGGGTTGCTGTAGTTGGAATACTAGCCATGCTAGTGCCCTCTCCTTTCGTTAATTTCGGGTCGTTGAATCAATTGCTGGTAAACATCCAGTTCTATCTTTCAAATGACGGCAGAGCTGCCTGAGCAACTTCACTACTAGGAGTATACGGGATGGCGTTGTGCTTTGTCAAGAGACAATGTTGCTCAGTTTTGATTTTTAACAGAGGTTTTACAATTACCATTTATGAGTGTTGTGCGAGCCATACACTTCGTGCATGGCTCGCACAGCACTCATAAATCCTTTGTGCGGCGCAGCCACGCGAACTCTCAGAGAGTTGGTTCCAGTTCTTCTTCCACAACGACTGTAGGCGCACTGCGACGAGTGCGACGGAAGAAGAGGCGGCGGGCCCCATCGCCGAACCAGGCAGGGAGATCTCGCAGAAAATGCGGATGGCGCACCACGTAGCGGACAAGCAGAGGGTGCAGGGACTTCCATAATCTTGCGACCTCGCCAGAGTCCCCCGTGCGATTCGGATGCTCAGGGCTATTCGGATCGGCCCAGCGCTCACGAGAGTAGATATCTCCTAAACGCTCAAAGGTCACGGTCTCCTCCGGGGCGACTGTAGAAAGCGCCAGCATATATTCACGAGGCGTCTGCGAACGCCTGTAAGCCATACCGGCCCAACCGGCCAGGACGCTGACGCGCCCATAGATCTGAGAGGGCAGACTCAATCCCCGGAAGAGGCGACGCCACCAGAAGCTGAAGTAGAGCAGACCGCCCAGGATCACCGCGATCAATACCAGCAGGACGACACCCACATCCATGCGAATCAGGCTGGCCCCGTTAGAGGTGTTGTTTCCTGTCGAGCCACTGCCAGCGCCGGTTTCCTGGGGAAGAACATTTCTGAGTCTGTTCGGGTTAGCCTTACCATTGCTGGTAGAACCTCCCGGTGCAGTAGAAGAGTTGCTACTCTGGATCGGACGCGTAAACAGCGAGAAGGTAGCCGATGGCTCGAAGTTAATCCAGCCGTAGCCAGCGAAGTAGACCTGGGTCCAGGCATGAGCATCGGTTCCACTGATCACCCACTCACCCGTCTTCGCATCAAACTTTCCGTTGGTATAACCGACAGCTATACGCGCCGGAATCCCCAGCTCGCGAGCCATCAAAGCCATAGCGCTCGCGAAGTAATTACAGAAACCGCGTTTCGAGTGAAACAGGAACCAGGCGGTTGCCTCTTCGCCTGGCGGGGGGGCCGTAATATTGGCATCATACGTATAATTCTCGCGCAGATACGTCTCCAGAGCCGTTACCTTATCATACATCGTTGACGCGTGCGCCGTAATTTGCAAGGCCAGTTGCTTAATAGCCGGGTCCAGATTGGCAGGAGGCTGAGCATAGGTTGCCAGCACGGCGGGATTAAAGTAGGTGGGAGGAACCGGAACATCATTGTTTGGCGGAATCTGCGGCGAATCCTGCGGCATAGGAACACTTCGCAACGTCGCCACATCCGCTCCAGAGACATATGAAGTCACCGTGTAGGTATCCCCCGCCGCTAGCTTGCCATTTGTGCGTAGCCAGGCCACCGGCTCGCCATCACTTCTGTTTATGACCACCTGCGCGGCCTGACTCGATGAAACAATTTGTGGTGCGCCAAAAAGATACGCGTATTGCTCTCCAGGAGGGTTTACTACCTGAATTGTCTGGTTAACAGTGGTAAGATCTTGAGAGCCATCGTAGAAAACCGTATTGGCCTTATTGGGAATCGCATCCAGTGTACTATTCGACCAGTGGCTTACCCCATCGTACTGATCGTAGCTTGAATACATCAGATACTGGCTTCCATCGGTCGTCTTGACCTCAAACACGGGAGTATTGACCAGATTGGGGTTGCCACCCAGAGTGAGAAGGTTCGTGAAGTTCCCGTGGTTCTGGGGGGTATCTCCACCGCTGACGGAGAATAAGCGATTCCAGATGTTCTCTGCCTGCACCCAGGGGTTACCGCTGGTAGTCCAGATCGAGGCAGCCTGTTGATTGGTATAGCCCCAGGGCAGTATCCAGGAGAAGACCAGGATGCCCAGGGATATCAGCGCGCCTGCCTGCATAAACTCCCAGTTCAGCTCATCAGAGCAACGCAGCCCCTGCCGCTTCCAGCGGATCGAAGACTCATAGAGGTTAAAACGCAGGAGCAAGAGCAAGGCAGCCACCAGAAACACGACCAGAAAAATGACATAGCCCGCGTCGATATAGCTCAAGTTGATCAGCAGCACGACGGCATTGGCCAGCAGCATCAACCAGGGACTGCGCGTGCGATAAACCAGCCAGGCGCTGGTATAGGCGAGCAGAAAACCCAGCGCGAGGATAAAGAAGAGAAAGATAGAATCGTCGCTGCTGGTTCCTCCTCCAATGGCCAGAAAGAACCAGCTTTGTATACTATGGAAAAACACAGCAGCGTGGCCCGCGTAATCAACGCTATTCGTTTGCCAGAAAGCGAGGAGCAGACTTAGAATCACAGCCAGAATATGCGCCAGAATGCGCGGGAGACGACGCTGCTTGGCCGCGACGATGCCAAAGAGCAATCCCAGAGCAGTAATCGGGGTAAGCAGACCAAGGTGATCAACCCAGTTCACCGCCTGAACACACCAGATGGTGCTATAGACGATCAGAGCCAGCAGAAAAAAGGAAAACCAGCCTTCGGCCAGGCGCAAATGCGTAAAGATATCTCTAGCCTGAAAGGCGGGCTTGTCTTTATCAGGCCCCTTGTTCGGGGTAATAATCTTCGCGAGGCGATCGACAGCGGCGTCTTGCATAGTGCTTACCTCCGTAGTGCATAGCGCGCCTCTGGATCCTGTTCAAGTACCTCGCTTAATGGGTCCTGACACTTCACGCGCAGCACTGGTACACCTGCTCCCTCTAGCAGAGCCAGGGTATCTTCGTCCGCGGGACGCTGGTCAAAAGAAGTAGCAACGAGACCAATAACAGCCACCTGGACTCCCCGGCGCTGCAAATGGCGCACTCCATCGTGCCAGTCCCGCGAGTTCGAGGGTGTAATAATAATCGCAACAGTATTTCGTCCAAAATGCAAAGCATCAACCGCCAGGGCCTCTTTGAGATCCGGTCCCGGCCCCGCCCTGACAACGGCCAGCATCTCCAGCACGCGCTCAATCTGCCGATCTCCACGATCCAACGAAAGGAATTCGCGATGATCTCCATTGACGATCATTCCCAAAGAAAGATCCTGGTGCAGCAGATAGGAGGCGATGGTTGCGGCAATCGTCACTCCGTATTCTTCAGTGGAATGCTCCCCCTCGCCGGCCTGGACAGAATCGTGCAGATCCAGGAAGATCCAGGCATCTAGCGCGGGATCAAGGTCAAACTCTTTGACCATCAACTTATTGTAATGCGCGCTGGAACGCCAGTGAATGCGATTGAGCGCATCACCGTTCACATAATCGCGAATAGTCGTAGCATTGGTCGTCGCGTGCAGAGCACGGCGCGAAACACGCCCACGCCCCGGCAGGCCACCACTAAAGAGAGCAAAACGGCTAATCGGCACCACACGCGGCAGGACCAGCAGATCACGGGGAGCGGTCAACACGACGCGTTTGCGAAACATGCCAAAGGGATCGCCGCTCGTAGCCGTCACCGGGCCAAGCTGATAGCGGCCGCGCTGCCGACAAAGCGTGCGGGCGCGCCAGGTTGCTCGCTTACGTCCCCCCATACTGGCCACGTAGCCAGCGCGGTGCCCAGGCAGGGTTGAGCCGTCGGCGATCTGCACCCAGAGCTTGGGCAGGACGCTGACATTATCCAGCATCAGGCGTTCGTCGAAGAGATCTCCAACCTGTACACGTGTGGCGATAGAAGCTCGCCGAAAGATCATGTTATGCAGGCTATAGCGTGCCCAGAACCACGAGAGCACAAACAATAGCAGCATAACGTATGTCAGCACGTAGAGAACATGCCAGCCGCTGCTGATCGCAAAAAAAGCCAGAATGATCACCAGGAGAAGCGCTTGCCAGGGCCGCATAGCTCAGCGCCCCTTTCCACCTACGACCGTTCCGCCTGGCACCGGCACCGTCTGGAGAATTTCGTCCAGAATGGCCGCCGAGGTAATGCCGCGAACACGAGCAGCAGGCGTAACAATCAGGCGATGGGCCAGCGTTGCTTTGGCTAGTAATTTGACATCATCGGGAATCACATACCCACGCCCACGAATGGCTGCCAGCGCTTGCGAGGCCCGGAAAAGCGCCAGGGAGCCGCGCGGGCTGGCGCCAAGATAGATATTGCCATGGGTGCGCGTGGCTCCCGCGATTGAGACAATATATTCGCGGATAGACGGGTCCACGTGAATCGAGCGCACCTGCTGCTGAATCCGAACCAGTTCCTCCGCGCGCATAATCTGTTCGATATCCTCAAGAGGGTGATGAAACTGGTGAGTATCCAGGATATTCATCTCATCTTGCGTTTTGGGATAGCCCAGGGTGATATTCATCATAAAGCGATCAAGCTGGGCTTCAGGGAGAGGAAAGGTGCCTTCATACTCAATCGGGTTCTGCGTGGCCATCACCATGAAAGGAGTAGGCAGGCTGTAGGTCACACCATCGACCGTGATTTGCGTCTCTTCCATGGCCTCCAGCAGAGCAGATTGAGTTTTCGGGGTCGCGCGGTTGATCTCGTCGGCCAGCACGATCTGAGAAAGAATTGGACCGGCTCTAAACTCAAAATTGCCGGTCTTCTGGTTATACACGGAGACGCCCGTCACATCGCTGGGCAAAAGGTCAGGAGTAAACTGGATACGTTTAAACGAACAGCCAATCGATTTCGCAATCGCTTTCGTGAGGACCGTCTTGCCAACGCCCGGCACGTCCTCAATCAGGACATGGCCATTACAAATAACTGCTATCAAGCTAAAAGCCACCGACTCCGCCTTACCAACTATCACCTTTTCAACATTATTAATCACTCGTTGTACTGCAGTGGCTAAATCCTGTACAGACTGCATGTTTCTCTCCCCAAAAAACCTGAACTGGTACCCGGCGCTCTGAAAACCCACTAAAAACTCTGACAACGCACAACGATTATCCTTTAGTGTACCACGTAGCAACAAGCACACAAAGAGTTAGCCTGGGCACCCTATCATTCATCATTGTGTATATTACTACGCCACAAGGAGGGCTTTTGTCGCAAGATAGGCGAGAATCTGGCCATTTGGCCTGAACGCGATTCCACATTCTCCGAAACTATGCTATCATGGGTCAATGGAAAACCAGAAGAGAAGCGACGAAGCACAAGAACTGCACGCTATTGTTCATGGCAAAGTTCAGGGAGTTGGTTTTCGTTACTTTGTGGTAGAGAAAGCCCTGAGCCTGGGGCTGCGCGGCTACACCCGCAATACCAGCGATGGCAACGTTGAGGTGCTGGCCCAGGGGGCACGCCCGGCCCTGGAAAAACTGCTGGCTCTCCTGCGACGAGGGCCCGCTGCCGCCGATGTAGAAAAGGTTGAGGTGGATTGGCGCGAGCCCTCCGCTTATGTGAGCGGTTTCCATGTTCGCTTTTAGCAAGGGCATGCAGCGCCTTCATTTTTGTTTTGAGAAAGAGGGAATTGGTATGATTGATCGCCAAACAGTAATGCATATCGCGAAACTGGCCCGCCTGGGTTTACAAGAGGAAGAGATCGACGTCTTCAGCCAGCAGCTTTCCGTCATCCTGGAAAATATCGCGATCCTGCAGGAAGCTGATGTCTCCGGGGTTTCGCCCACCGCCCATGCATCGCGCCTGTATAATATCATGCGGGAGGACAGCCCACGACCATCCTATCCGCCAGAAGTTCTCCTGGCGAATGCGCCCGCGCAAGAAGACAACTGTTTGAAAGTCAATGCGGTGCTGGAGGAATCATAAATTTATGAGCGAACTTTGTAAAATGACGATTGACGAGGCAGGGAAGCTGCTGCGTCAGGGTAAGCTCTCCTCGGTTGAACTGACACGCGCGCACCTTGATCGCATTCGCGCTGTGGACGATAAAGTGAAGGCTTTTACGCTGGTGACGGATGATCTGGCTTTGAAGCAGGCAGAGGAGGCCGACCGCCGCCTGCGCAGCGGCGAGGATGTCACTCCGCTGACCGGCATTCCGCTGGCAATCAAAGATGTCATCTGCACCAGAGGGATCAGGACAACGTGCGGCTCGCGCATGCTGGAAAACTTCAAGCCGCCCTTTGACGCGACAGTGATGGAGAAACTTAACGCGGCTGGCGCGGTAATGCTGGGCAAAACCAACATGGATGAGTTCGCTATGGGTTCCTCGACCGAGCATTCGGCCTTTTTCCCTACGCACAATCCCTGGGATCTGGAGCGCGCGCCCGGCGGGAGCAGCGGTGGCTCGGCTGCGGCAGTGGCAGCCGGCATGGCTATGGGCGCGCTGGGCAGCGATACAGGTGGCTCGATCCGCCAACCTGCTTCCTTCTGCAATGTCGTCGGCTTAAAGCCAACCTACGGGCGCGTCTCGCGCTTCGGTCTGGTCGCCTTTGCTTCCTCGCTGGATCAAATCGGGCCATTCACGCGCACAGCGCGCGACGCTGCCTTGATTATGAGTGTCATTTCCGGCGCCGATTCTCGCGACGCCACCTGCTCGCCTGAACCGGTTGGCGACTACGCTGCCGAACTGACCGGCGATATCAAGGGAATGCGCATTGGTGTGCCAAAGGAATACTGGGTCGAAGGCATGCAGCCGGGCGTGGTTCAGGCAGTGCGCTCGGCTATCGAGAAACTGCGTGAGCTGGGTGCGGAAGTCGAGGAGGTCTCTCTGCCGCACACGCGCTACGGCGTCGCGGCCTACTATATTATTGCGCCAGCGGAGGCCAGCGCCAATCTGGCTCGCTACGACGGCGTGAAGTACGGCTATTCCTATCGCGATACCAATAACATGTGGGAAGCCATGGAGAAAACGCGCGAATACGGCTTCGGCCCGGAGGTCAAACGCCGCATCATGCTGGGCACATACGCGCTCTCCGCCGGCTATTATGATGCCTATTATAAGCAGGCGGAGAAAGTTCGCACCCTGATTGCGCGCGACTTCACCGAAGCTTTCGCGAAATTTGACGTGCTGGCCAGCCCGACCAGCCCATCAGCTCCGTTCCGCCTGGGCGAAATTTCCGATCCTTACGAAATGTACCTGCAAGACGTCTTTACGATCCCAGCAGATCTGGCAGGCAACTGCGGCGTCTCTATCCCCGGCGGCTTCAGCAACGACCTGCCCGTCGGCCTGCAATTGCTCGGCGATTTCTTTGGCGAGAGCAAGATCCTCCGTGTGGCCGACGCCTTCCAGCGCGCAACCGATTATCACACCCACTGGCCGGAACAAGTCGAAGTGAGCGTCTGATCTCCACCAGTTTGCCTGGTAGGCAATGCCGTTACGGCATTGCCTACCAGGAGCGGGCGTACGTGTTCGCTGTGCCCCCACCTCAGCCCACGCGACCAGTATCCTGCACAGATATCTACGTCGCCCCGATTCTCTCTCCCGCGACTTGCATACTAACGAAAAATTCGTTAGAATATCTCTCATGGAAGAAAAAACGAATGCCGCCGAGCGGATAATCAGACGCTTCGGCGGCCAGAGCGCACTTGCTGCCCTGCTTGGCAAGAGGCAGAGCACAATTGAGCACTGGGCAAGGACAGGGCGGGTACCTGCGCAATGGCAAATGCCGCTCATGTCGCTCGCCCGCCAGAGAGGTATGATCTTGGAAGCAAAAGACTTCGTCGAACCCAATCCCAACCCAATCCAGCCAGCAGAGGGCCGTCTCGGCATCCTTCTCGTCGGCCTCGGTGCTGTCGCCTCAACATTCATCAGCGGGGTTGAGCACGCCCGCCGCGGCAGCGGCCGGCCCATAGGCTCGCTCACCCAGATGGGCACCATCCGACTTGGCAAGCGAACGGAAAACCGCTCGCCCCTCATCCGCGAGTTCGTCCCGCTGGCAAACCTCGACGACCTCGTCTTCGGGGCCTGGGACCCCTTCCCCGACAATGCCTACGAAGCAGCGGTGAAGTGCAGCGTCCTCGACCGCCACGAACACATCGAGCCTATCGCCGACTTCCTTCAATCCATCAACCCAATGCCGGCCGCCTTCGACCAGTACTACGTCAAGCGCCTCAACGGACCCAACGTTAAGCGCGGTACAAAGAGAGAATTGGCCGAGCAGATTCGCGCGGACATTCGCAACTTCAAGTCTACCAACCATTGCGACCGCCTGGTCATGGTCTGGTGCGCCTCGACCGAGATCTATATGGAGGAGGGACCATGTCATCTCACCCTCGAAAGCTTCGAGGCAGCGCTCGATGCCAACGACGAGACCATCGCCCCCTCGATGCTCTATGCCTATGCTGCCCTGATGGAAGGAGTTCCTTTCGCTAACGGTGCTCCCAACCTGACTGCCGACATTCCTGCGCTGGTTCAGCTCGCAGTCGACCGGGGCGTTCCGATTTGCGGCAAGGACTTCAAGACCGGCCAGACTCTGATCAAAACGACGCTCGCGCCAATGTTGAAAGCGCGCATGCTCGGCCTCAACGGCTGGTACTCGACGAACATTCTCGGCAACCGCGATGGCGAGGTGCTCGACGACCCGGAGAGCTTTAAGACTAAGGAGGAGTCGAAGCTGGGTGTCCTCGAGTACATCCTCCAGCCCCAGCTCTACCCCGAACTCTATGGCGATGTCTACCACAAAGTGCGGATCAACTACTACCCACCACGCGGCGATAACAAAGAGGGCTGGGACAACATCGATATCTTCGGCTGGCTCGGCTACCCGATGCAAGTAAAGATCGACTTTCTCTGCCGCGATTCGATTCTCGCCGCGCCCCTTGTTCTTGACCTCGCTCTTTTCCTCGATCTCGCTCAGCGAGCCGGTATGAAAGGCATCCAGGAATGGCTGTCCTTCTACTTCAAGAGTCCCCAGCACGCCGCTACGGTGTACCCGGAGCACGACTTCTTCATCCAGCAGACGAAGCTCAAGAACACGCTACGCTGGCTGATGGGCGAAGAGCAGATCACACATCTCGGTCTGGAGTACTATCAGGAGGAATAGGTCCTATTTCTTCCCATGACTTGTCTGGAAAGAGACGATACAGCCAGTTGTATCGTCTCTTATGATTGATCAAGAAAAACACTTTGAAAAGAGACTTTTTTAATCAGGACAAAGAATCTT